>Ga0315277_10003104_pt1 | contig 22712 bp, 18 predicted proteins | sample YL17G05_15_MG_FD_203695 | JGI IMG/M metagenome (GOLD analysis project Ga0315277, IMG submission 203695) | Sediment microbial communities from Yellowstone Lake, YNP, Wyoming, USA - YL17G05_15 | ecosystem: Environmental > Aquatic > Freshwater > Lake > Sediment | place: USA: Wyoming | collected...
AAAGTACTTCCGATTCAAAACCCATAGGATAGCGGTTCAGTTCAACAGATTCTTTATGGCGCCTCATCACGTTTCCACCACATCCGCCTTTGGAGTGAGGCGCCACAAAGAATCTTGTACATTATGTCAACCAGGCTGTCCGGATTCGCTGCCAAGCCGCACGTGATTGTTGATTTTACGCCCAAACGACCTCGGAGGATACTGATTTTTGCACACCTCGACCCAGGCCCCGCAAAAGGGCTATGAGAAGTACGGATCATCGATCGCCGGCGATGCCCGGGCAATTGGAGGGGGCCGGGAAGGGAGGCCGAGGCAGTCCAGAATTTTTCGGATCGCGTCGGGCGGATGGACGGCGCAGAGCACTTTCATGCGCCCGCCACATCGATCACAAACCAAAATATCCACTGAAAAAACACGTTTTAGCAAGGCTTTCACGAAAGACTGGCGTTTATCCGGCCTATCCCGTCCCGAACGTCGTCGACAGCCTCTCCAGGGCCGCCCGGCAAACTTTTTATTTGCTCTTATTGTGCTGTCGCAGGTTTCGGGTGAGTCTGTCCCCTGGATGGATCTCGACCGATTCGATGATATCGGCGTAGTCCTGCAGATGATAGCGAAGTGCTCCGGCATTTGCCACGCCGGCATCCAAAGCCAGAATTATGAACTTGCCGGGAGCGAGATTAGTGAAGGTGTACATCCCGTTCGAGCGAGCGGTCAGAACGGCCGGGTTGTCCCAGACTCCTCCCTTTTCTGATAACAGCGCTATGCGCGCGTAAGCCGCCGGCCCGGCAGCGTTGCGAACAACTCCGCTGATTTGACCTTGGACGGAACTGGCTGTCACAATGAGCGCACCGCCTCCGACACCGTCGCGCAGGTCCAGGATGGAGCCTTCGATATCAGTGGATCCCAGGCGCATCGATTTCACGTATGCCCCCCAAGCCCCCCAACTGAGGTAAACGGAGTATTGCTCCGGCCGGACCTTGGTCAAATGGAATGAGCCGTCAGCCGCGATCACGGAGAAATAACTTGAGTTGGTTGTCCGTCCCTGTAATGAAATCTGCGGAGTCTCGGCCAGACTCGCGTTGGGAGGAGTCGGCGGAAGCAAGGCACCGCGGTCATCGGAGAGTATCTTCCCGGAAATATCCGATAGCGCAATCAGGCGCAGCGAAACGCCGCCGATATCCTTGCCGCCGACGACAATTTCGACCGGCGGCGATGCCCAGCCTTCGCGGTAGCTTTGCGCCCTTAGGAGATATGAGCCGGGATCAAGACGCCAGATCACGAAGGAGCCGTCCGGATTTACTCGACGCTGATCCGCAAACATCCTCCTGAAACTCTTGCCCCCCGCCGCCAGAGGCGGTTCGATCTTACGAGCCAATATCAAGGAGATATTGGGCTCTCCAGCCGGAATGCCGGACACGGTGCCTTGCACAGCTACGATTGGGGCGCGAACCAGACGGATGTCAATTCCGGTCCGCTCGGCGCCCGGCGAGACGTCCAGGGGCCCGGCGGATTCCATGGTGAGGGAAGAAGGGTAGTAAGTGGGCGCGTAGTGAACCTCGGTTGTGCCGTCGCTTCTGATTTCCGGGGCCAGGTTGCCCGAGGAGCCGGGCGCGGCCTGCACGCGATATTTGCCCGGAGGCAAATTGCTGATTCGGTATTGGCCATCGGGATCAGACGGTCCACCTTCCGTCACTCCCTCCACACTCAGGGCCGAGATCGCCATTCCCTGCAAATGCAAGCCCTCGGCATCGATCACGCGGCCGGAGATTGCGCCGAAGGGCGTAAGTGTAAGGTTGAGATCATCCTTGTGCTCGGCAGGCCGCAGAACCAGACGATTGGTGGGTGCGTCCCAGAAAATGGGCGGAGACTGGAAGCCAGGAGCATCGACGGAAATAGAATATTGGCCGCCCGGCAACTGAGCGATCGAGAACTTCCCGTCAGCACCGGTAAGCGCACCATACCTCTGCTGTTCGCCCCACAGGGTTACATGGGCGTGCAGAATTGGCGCCCCGGTGGCGGAGTTTGTCACCCGCCCGGAGACGCCGGCGCGCGAATCCGTTTGCTGAGGCAGGCCGATAGCGGCAGCAGCGATGAAGAATAACCAGGCAAGTTGTCCTTTACCGTTTAGGATGCGCACTGGGCTCCTCCTGGCCAACGACTCTCAGGTTCTTGGTGACATGACCGCCTTCGGGAACTTCAAGGGTCTCGGCAGCGGCGAGATCCGGATCGCCGCCAGGCCACGTAGCTCTGGCACTAGCGCTTCGCTTCTTGACGTCAGCGGCGTAGATTTTGTACTTGCCTGGCGGGACGCCCTTGAATACATACTTGCCGTCATTCACTCCCGTGGCGCGAAACGGGACAACCTGGTCCGACTCTGCGGTGAGAAAGACCATTATATTCGGGCTGAAGACCGGCCCGTCGTTCACGTCGCGAACTTCGCCCGAAATTTGCGCTCCGTTGCGGCTAATCGTGATCTTTATCTGCTGGTTGGGAACGCCGCGCGAGAAATCGAGTGTGTCATTATTCACTGCGACATTGTCGAGCAGGATGGCTTGGATGTAGGAGTTATCCGGCAGATCGTAAACACTGAGCCGGTAACGGGCGGGTGGAATGCCCGCGATGCGGAAAGCGCCGCCCGGACCCACCTCCGTGTTGCTCACTGTAAAGCTCATCAAGTGATCAACCGGCGACAGATTAATGATGAGCTTGCCTCCAGGCCTGGTGGCGGGACCATCCCCGATAAATTCCAGAGTACCGGCGATCGCGCCATTCGTTTTGTGAGTTAACGTGAGTTGTACATCCATCACACCAGGAGGCTCCAGATGGATTTCCATCATTTCACTTTGCAGCACCGCATCTCCGGACAAGCACTGCGCCATCAGTTGAACGTACCCGGGGTGAAGATTGCCGATCGAAAACTTGCCGTCTGCTCCGACACCGGAGCTGCCGCCAAATGAAAATTGACCGGGGCTGACACCAAATTGGTGGGCAATGGTGGCCTGGGCGCCTGCGGGGATTCCTGTGATTACTCCACTGACGGTCAAATCATTTCGCGGCGAATTGCTGCGGATGTGAATCTCGAGGCCCGAAATGTCGTTGCCCGGTTTGGCTTCCACCATAATGGCGGAGCTCGCGGCGGGCGAGTCCGGATAATAGGTGCGGTCATAAACGAGAGCGGAGGTGCCGTCGGTGCGAATCTCCACAGACCTTCCGGATATGTCGCGAGAGGGGATTGCAACCAGGTAGTACTTTCCGGGAGGGGTGAAGAGGCGGAACTGGCCCCGCTCGTCGGTCTGTTTGATGTTGAAGAATCCACCATGCCTGATATCAAAACTGGAACTTATAGCCTCCTCCGAGGGCTGTATTTCAACGTTCGGCACGGGATCGCCGTATTGATTCACAACGCGCCCGGCGATCATGACCAGAGGCGACATTTCGAGCTTCCAGCCGGTGAGGTGTTCGCCCGGGCGAATTTCGATTTCCGTTCCACGCATCAGGTTTTTTCCAAGACCCTGGAGGAAGCCTGTGCGCTCCAAATCGACGTTGTAATAGCCGGGCTGCATCGTCGCAATTGAAAAGCGGCCCGCAGCGTCAGTAATGGCGCCGTAAGCTTGGGTGGCGTTTTGAATGTCAATTCCAAGGAAGAGCCGGACATGTACGCCGGCGATCGGCTGCCCGCTGGTTCTATTCAGGACTATGCCCTCGACGCTGCTCTGCTGCGCGGCAACCGGGGCGGCGAGAAGTAGAACCAAAGCTGCGGTTCTCACTGCAATCTGTAGCAAGCTCTCCTCCATGTTCTGATAGAAGCGGAATGTCATCCTGATGCGGCTAAGGCTGACCGCCGCGGCGGGTATAATCAACGACGACCTTTTTCGTCGTGTCACACGGGCCGGCGCTTGCTTGACGACCAGGGGAGATTCCGTGACTGCGAATGCTATTTTATCATAGCAATTAATAGGAGCCCTACAGGCCGTTCGGTTCATGGAACGTACCAAAACCACGGACCATGACCGGCCGCGCACGACGTCAATCCTTATCGAAGTGTCGATGATCACGCCCATGGGTGGCGCAACTCCACCACCGGAGGCCAAATCTCTTGAGCAGGTCACCTTTCAGGGAGCCATAATGGCAGAGTTTGAGCCGGGAAGGGGTTCTGCCCGTGTACGCCGCTACACGCCAGCTGAGTCTCCATATTCCTCGTAACGTGTGTATGCGCAATACTTAATGCACTTGCAAAACGGGAGGCGCAAGAGCGGCATATGTAGGAAAACATGGGTCTTCAGCGGAATCTGTGGGTAAAAAGACAGACGAGATGATGCTGCAAGCCAATATCCATCGTCATTTGTGCGGAAAACGCAGAGGCAAATATCTCAACCTCGGATAATTGTCGCTCCTGGAGTATGTTAATGCATTCTCCTTCAACTACTTACGCTGATTTCGGCATCCGTGTAACCCACAGATTCCGCTGAGGAGGTGAAAACATAAAGATCGCAGCGCAGAATAGACTTTTTGCGCACTCTTCGACTCCCTTTTAATTGGATGGACTCACCCGAACAGTCGTGATGGGAAAGCGATCTATGCATTTCATTAGTATTCGACGGGCAGGGCCACTTGGATTTTTGCTTTACTTGATCATACCTGCAAGCGCTGCGGCCCATGGCCTCGCTATCTACGCCTCAACCCCAGTGACACCGCCGTTAGGATTCCTGTGGGTCCCGCCGCTATTCGTTCTTATGTTAACCGCCTGGGATTGCTGGGTGGTACGCAGCCGGGCACATTGGTTCGATATTCTCTGCAGTATTAAGTCGTCCCTGATTTGCACGGTCAGCTGGTTTGCGGTCGTTGTACTGCTCGGCAGGATATTTGCCACGATGGACACTGCGCCAACTCCGGGACTGGGACCGCCAGACCGACCTTGGTACGGGATGCCGTGGATCGGACGAGTAGGTTTCGTATTTTTGATATGGAATATCGCAGGTATTGCGCTCTTTTTCATGGCGCGAATGGTTTACAGCAGGGGGCTATGAGAAGTACGGATCATCGATCGCCGGTTCTTTTCTTCGACGCGGACGGCGTGTTTCTCCCTGACACAAAGGCGGAATCAGGCTACTCGGACATTTCTCCGATCAAGCCGGGCGAGACCATAGAGCTTTCGATCATGGCACCGACCGACAAAGCTGCATCCGGGAAGTGGATCATCAGCGAGGTGGTCTACGAGAAGCAGGATCCAAAGTTCAAGGAGTATGGAGGGCTTGCTTACAAATGGGAGAATCCCAAATTCGAGGCTGACCTGGCTGCCGCTCAAGGGAACAAGTAATCAACCACTCCTGAAAGACGCCCCTTTGGCTTGCTCCAAGGGGTCGGACCGCGGCAAATGATGGAATCATCGAAGATAGGTCATTATTGATGCATCAGTGACGGGCTAAGCAGCAAAAAACACGCCCAAAACTTGAATCTAAGAAAACACCGGGCTGATCGATACGCCGGCGTGATTTCGTTAAAAAGAAAAAACCGTAGCCAAAAATGCGGCTAAGCCCATATTTCAGTGGCCCGGCCATAGCGAACTCTTTTGAGCAGATCAATTAGCGTGGTCCGTCCCCAGAAACCGTGGTCCGTCCCCAGAAAAGAAACGGCTTCACTGTTTGCGGCGGGCGGGGGTGAGGCCGGGGACGCCTTCGGCCATCATGATGTTCGATTGCAGGTCGAGCAGGCTCAGCACGATGCGCGTGCCGTCGGGTGAGATTGCGTAGGTTTCGGTTATGTAGTCCGGGTCGAAGCCAGCCAGCTTGCGGCGCGTGGCTGTGGTATCGCGACCGGGCACGAAGTCCTGGACAAAGACACCGGTCAGCCCTGCGTGGTCGAAGCCCACGAAAGCGATCGCCTTTCCGTCGGGCATCCAACGGGGGCGGCCGACGCCCTGCGACGACGAGATAGTACGAAGGGCATCCCCGCGCAACATGATTTCAAAAGGCGCCAGTGTGCCATTCTCGAGGGTGACAACGCGAATTATTCTTGCATTGTAGACTGACGGATCAGGAATGTCGATCAGCACGTACAGGCCATCCGGCGAAACCTCTGGACGTCCCCCTTGGGCTGCGATCCGCGTGGAGTTTGAACCGTCTTTGCGGATTTTCCACACACCCGTCTTCTCCGGGTTAGCTGATGTATAAACGATCCATTGGCCATCGGGGGCAAAAACCGGATTGCCTGCATCGAAACCATCCTGGCTGACCTGGCGCGGATTACTGCCGTCGGCTTCTGCGATCCATATCTCGAAGTGTCCAGATCGGTTCGAACTCCACACCAACCGGTTATCCCGGCTGATGCCTGGATCCCAGTCCTGCGCAGGATCCGGGGTCAGCAGCCTCAGTTCGCCTGTCCTCGACACCTTCCACAAGTCGAGGTTTCCACTCTGCATGGAAGAATAGAGAATCGATCCGTCCGGCGAGAACCGCGGCTGCCGGCTTGCGGTAGCTCCTCGCGTCAACCAAGGCCCGGCTATGAACTTACCATTTGCCGCCACCGACCATTCCTGTAAGTTCTGAGGCCGCGACCACGAGTCAAAGATAACCTTACCCCCATCGAGGATTTCAATAACATCCGTAAGCTGTTGCGTGCCGAAAAGAGTGCGCGCCGAACCTTCCTCCAGATTGCGGGCAAATACACAGGTTGTGCTGGATCCCATAAGTGGGTAGGATTCGGACAAGGCCCAGACAAGTTCCTGCCCCTCGGCTGCCCAGTTGGACCATGAAGGCCCACTTCCCGCGGGATGATTCTCGAATTCTTTCCACGCCCCCGTTTTCACGTTGACCAGCAGCGTGGTGTATCGAACGAGGAATCTTCCAACAGCAAGCACAGCCAGTGTTCGGCCGTCGGGCGACCAGCGCAATCCCCAAAGGAAAGATTCGTGAACTGCACAATTCGGTTTTCGCCGGCGCCGTTTGAGTCGGCCGTCAGGATGACGCCCAACGCTGACTCGGCAATGCGGCGAGTATAGGCAATCTTCCTTCCGTCCGGCGACCAGTCTCCCTCCCTGGCGTTGCGAACCATCGGCTGCGGCTCTCCGCCGACCAGGGCAACCTTAAACAGCGAAGATCCGCCGTCCTTCTCGGCACGAGTGAAGAGGATCCAGTTGCCATCAGGCGAAATGCGCGGAAACGAGTCGGGGCCTTCGGTCAGCGGGATCTCGCTGCCGGTCGCAAGTTGTTTCACCCAGATGCGTCGCCGGCCATCCCGTTGAGACACGAAAGCGATGGTCCGGCCGTCGGGTGAGACGCTTGGGGAGGAGTCTTTTCCGGAAAAAGTGAGTGGACGGATTAGAGGAGGACTTGATGCGGGCTTTGGGCCCAGCCAGATGACTAATCCGGCGCCTGCGGCCAGTCCGACAATCACGCCGATAGTCAGGGCTAGCAGCACGAACCTAAGGCGACGTGGTTTGACGGGCGATTCATTCACCACCTTGTGGAGACCTGAGCCGGAAGTGTCGAGCAGGTTCTTCAGCGCGAAAGCCAGGTCGCTGCTGGACTGAAACCGTGCGGCGGGTTCCTTCTCGAGGCACCGCCGCACCAAACGCTCCAGGACCGGCGAGATCGGCGCGCCCCCAACTACAATTTCCGCCGGCTCCGCCTTTAAAATGGCATGCAAGGTTTCGACCGCTGAATCCCGGTCAAACGCCCGCTTCCCCGCCAGCATCTCGTACAGCGTACAGCCCAGCGAGAAAATATCGGACCGGTGATCCGCCGCCTTCCCCTGCACCTGCTCCGGCGACATGTAACCCACGGTTCCCAGCACAGTCCCGGGTGTCGTATCCGTCTCAAGCGACGTTCGCGTCTCCGCTTCTTTCAGAGGCGCAACCGCGCTCCTGGCCAATCCGAAATCCAGGATCTTGATGCGGCCGTCCCTGGTCAGGAACACATTGCCGGGCTTCAGATCGCGGTGCACGATCCCCTGGCTGTGAGCCGAGGCTAGTCCGTCGGCGATGGCAGCGGCCATCTCGGCCGCCTTGCGCCAGGGGAGCGCTCCTTCTGCAAGCCGATCGCGTAGCGTTTCCCCTTCGAGCAGTTCGGTCACCGCATAGGTCACTTCGGCGTCCCGGCCGAATTCAAAGATGGTAAGAATATTCGGGTGGGCCAGTTTGGCGAGCGCCTTAGCTTCGCGCTCGAAGCGCGCCAGCCGCTCGGAATCCTGGGCGAAATCGGGCGGGAGCACCTTGACGGCGACATCGCGGCCGAGGTTCAGGTCGCGGGCCTTGTAGACCTCGCCCATTCCTCCAGCGCCGAGCTTTTCGAAGATCGTGTAGTGACCAAGCATCTTGCCAATCATGTGGAACGCATTCTCCACTGGGACGGTCCACGCAAAACATAAAGGAGAGCACGGGGATTATATTGGATTTACTCGGATTTCGAACGGGAATTGTTGCCTGCCGCAAAAGTTGGCGCCGGCTGCCAGGCGGCACTCTGCACGCATCGACACTTCAAGCCCCTCCCGTGGCTGGTGCCTACTGGGCCGGGCCTACTTGTTGAACTTGGCCATGATTTCCGGGAACCAGTTCACGATCAACTGAATCGGTGCGTCGGGAGGCTGCGTGTTAACCTCCTGCATCACGAAACGACCGCCCTTTATGGCCTGGAAATAATCGGCAGACGTTTTGAAAAGCTGCTTGGAACGTCCCCTTCTGAATGTTCCAACAGTATTAACTTCATGAGCTACAAGATAACCATTCTGGAGGTAATACAAGCTATGACCTTCAGGATCCCATTGCGGCGCTGTTCCTCCGTCCGAAGACACTTGCCATCGCGACTGGAGCCCAGGGAAAGAGGCGACATAGATTTCGGACCGACCTGTCTCGTCGGAAGAATAAGCAATCCACTTGCCGTCCGGAGAGAACTGCGGTGCCGATTCAGCGGCGCCACTATTTGCGACCGCAATCGGATCTTTGCCGTTTACCGGAATCAGCCAGCAGTCCCTTGGATTCGTGACAGGATTGTCCTGGGCCGCGATCCACTGGCCATCGCTCGACCACGAGGTGAGATGGATGTGCCGGGATGGTAGGCGAAATAAACCGCCTGATTGCGGCCGCCTCCTCCGGGCACGCCCCCCCGCAAGCGATCCCCCCAGCTTCTGATAAGGGGATCTTGGACTAAACCGTTCCGCGGTAGCTGGTGCCAGTCCGCTGCTGTTCTCGCCTTCACAGGTCGGCCTTGCCGGAATCTGCATTGTCGCTTTTCTTCATGTCTTGGATAGTCATGCTTCCCGTATTGCATTCCAACCGACACGCTTGCTTGCACCGGCATTGGCGATTTGCGAAGGCTCCCTCCGAGAGCAAGATTTTGGTGACCAAACCAGATTTTCTCTTGAAAGGAAAACGTGGACACCCACTGTTCTTGCCCCTTTGATGGGTGTCCATATTCTCTCCCTTTGATGGGTGTCCATATTCTCTCTGACAACGAGCCAACCGACCAAGCTCATTCCGATGCCGAGTCCTATGGCAACGAGCGTATCACGGAATTTCATTACTCTGACGATTGCCTTTCCCACAATGAGTACTGAGAGCAGCACTACAATGGTCGAACCAACCCCTCCGAATTCTCCCCATGAGATTGCTGATTTAATTACAGCCTAAGATTCTTGCCGCTTCGTCATACGCCATGCCTTAATTGCGGCAAAAGCCTTCGGTGTGCCAATTTCTTCTAAGGCGTAGGCAGTTGCTTCTTTCACATCGCTTTCTTCATGGTTTAACAAGTTGCACAGCGCAGGCACTGACGCAGGATCCCCAATCTTCCCGAGGGAACGAATGGCAGAGATGCACAGTCTCACATCTTGATCTTGAATCGCCACAAGGAGGGCTTCGATGGCCAAGGGATCTCCAATGTCACCCAGTGCAGCAGCGGCATTCGAACGTATGCTGAAATGAATGTTTCTGTCCTTCATTATTGCCGATAAACCCTCCAGCGCGGGCTTACCCAATTGTTGCAGCGCTTCAAAAGCATGCATTTGAACAACTCCATTACGGTCGAATATGGCTTCCAAGAGAGCAGGTATAGAAGAAGGGTCGCCAATCTTGCCCAGTACTCTCGCAGCATTGTATCTAACCGAGTCGACTATATCATTGAGTAAAACCTGAGTCAGCGCTGGCACGGCAGAAACATCACAAATGTTTTCAAGGGAACACACAATGTTGTGCCGCAGATTCCCATCTTTGTCCGTCAAGAATTCAAGAAGGATTGGAATGCTGACACTCCCCAATTGGCTCAACGCCCTTACTCCTTCTATGCGGTAAGGAAATGCCCTATTACGAAGAGCTTTCTCGAGGTGCGGAAGTGCCGAGCTATCGCCAATCTCGCCCAGGGCTATAACGGCTTGACGACCAACATTAGAGTCTTCAATTAATTGAATCAGCCCGGGTACTGCAGCGTTGTCCCCGATCCTCCCGAGGGCAACTGCGGCTGCACTGCGGACCGATTGGTCTTCATCCTTTAGACAATTTATGAGACCCGTCACAGCCGATTTGCCAAGCCTTGAGAACAGATCGTGCCGAATCTTTCCTGCCTCAATAATTATCTCCTCATGGCGGCAACGCACAGCCTCGACCAGTCCGGGCAAGGCACGGGGATCATCCAAGTTCGCCAAGCGGCTGGCTGCCAAAATTCGTACCTCCTGAACCGGATGTTTGACGGCTTCCGCCAAGGCCTCACGTGCGGCCGGATGATTCATCTGACCCAGACTATCGAGGGCATTTCTTCTCTCCTCGGCGTTCAGGCTATCTAGCGCTTGAGCTGCCTTGCGAATGACAGGTGGAGCGTCCCAGGGAACGCAAATCGTGAAGGGACGGTGAGCTTCTGCCAGTTCAGCCAGTCGTTTGAGGAGCAGCTCCCAAGGAGGCCGCTTGCAATCCGTGAAGTCAAAATGCTGCAGGGGTTCAAGGCGCGGATGCAAATCGCTTTCCTTGAGGTTGAGCAGAAGAGGAACGACGACTACTCCCGCTCCCAGTGCGAAGGCCCATTCGTAATTCAAATACCCCGAGGTTCTGGATTGGGGGGTTAGCACGGAGATCAAGACAAATGAATCTTTGATTGCCTGATCAATCTTGTTACGCCATTCCTCTCCGGCACGCAACTCCTGATCTTTCCAGGGGACAAAGCCTGCACTTTGGATCTTTTCACTCAGGATCTCAGCGAAGTGGCCGTCTTCTCTGGAATAGGAGATAAATACATATTGCATGGGACACCCCTTTGATGCACCCAGACAGGAAACCATTTGCATTGGTTCTTCAGGATTCTGGCTTCAGGCACTTTTCACATATGTTTCTGGAGATATTCATTTTCATCGTCACCGAAATATTCCGCAGAGACGCAGCCGTGGAAGTCCCGCTGCACTTTCCTCTTATTGTTGATTTTACGCCCAAACCAGATCGGGGAATATTGATTTCTGCAAACTTCGGCCACTTCGGCCGGAAGCAGCATGCAAAAAGGACCGGCCTAAAAAAAGTACGGATCATCGATATCCGGCAATGCCTGGGCAATCGGAGGGGACCGCCGTTCCAGATGATATTTTCACCGGCAGGGGGCACTCGCGAGTTGGCTCGCCCCGTGAGAGAATTTATCCGGCCAGGCAGGAACCACAGGCGGCCACGCAATGGGGAAAAGAATAGCTCAAGAAGCAGCGGGGAGCTGAACTGTTACCCATTTCGATATTGTTCGAATGAAATGGCTCGATCCCTTCATCCCTCTATTGACTTAGGGGGGGATGGCTCCTAGACTCCACGCGTATGAACAGCGAAGATGCGAAAATCCCCAAACGGATTCTTTTCATTGAACCGTTCTCCGGCATCAGCGGGGACATGCTGCTGGGAGCGCTGCTCGACCTCGGAGTGAACCGCGCGCGTCTGGAGGAAAAACTGGCCACGCTTCCCCTCCAGGGTTTTTCGCTTTCGATCGCCACGTGCATGCGGGCGGGGATTCGCGCCGCTAAATTCGATGTCCTGCAGGAAGGGCACGAGGATGGGCACGGGCACCATGCCCACCACCACCGCAGCTTCCGCGACATTCGCGCGCTGATCGAAGCGAGCGGAATTTCCGAATGGGCCATGCGGAAATCGGTCGAGGCATTCGGCAAACTCGCCGATGCGGAAGGCCGGATTCACGGCCAGGCGCCGGAAGACGTGCATTTTCATGAGGTGGGGGCCCTCGACTCCATCATCGACATCGTCGGCGCTGTGGTTGCGTTGGAGGAGTTGATGCCGGTGAGAGTTTTTTCGACCCGGGTCAACGTCGGGCAGGGCACGCTCGAATGCAGGCACGGCATATATCCGGCGCCCGGTCCCGCCACGATCGAACTGCTCAAAGGCGTCCCGATCTATGCGGAAGGCGATACCGGGGAACTGACGACACCGACGGGAGCGGCGCTTCTGGTCACACTGGCGGAGAGCTTCGGACCAAGGCCGCCGATGACGGTGCAGCGCGTGGGTTACGGCGCCGGAAGCAGAGATCTGCCCGCGTCCGCCAATGTTCTGAGGATTACGCTCGGGACTGAAGTGCCCGCGCTGCCGGCCGCCGCCGGCTGCGAGCTGGTAGCGGTGATCGAGGCCAACGTGGATGACATGAATCCGCAGATGTATGGTTTTTTCATGGAGCGCGCACTGGCTGCCGGCGCCCTCGATGTCTTCGCGACTGCCGTGCAAATGAAAAAAAACCGTCCCGGAACCCTGATTTCCGTGGTCTGTGAACCGTCGTTCGTCGATCCGCTTGCCGCTCTGCTCTTTGCCGAAACAACGACCATAGGCATCCGGTATGCTCTCGTGCAAAGGAAAACCCTGCAGCGTGAGTTTCTCTCGGTCAAAACAGAGTACGGCGAAGTCACCGTCAAGGTGTCCACCGAGGCAGGACGGCGGTTGAACTTTGCACCCGAATATGAGTCCTGCCGGCGTCTGGCGCAGGAAAGCGGCGCTCCTCTAAAGGAAGTCATGCATGCCGCAATCCGCGCCTACCTCGAATTGAGTGATGAGTGATGAGTGATGAGTAAAAACATCCTCATCACTCATTACTGAATAGGAGAGTGAAATGACTGACGAAAAGCCGGGGACCCCGGCTCAACAGCCCGTGCCGCCTCAGCCGCCTGCTGAGGCCAGAATCAGCATTGAAGATTTCGCCCGGATCCAAATGAAAGTAGGGCAGGTCCTCGAGGCGGAAAGGGTCGAAGGATCGCGCAAGCTCATCAAAATGCGCGTCGACATCGGCTCCGAGGTGCGGCAGGTGGTCGCGGGAATCGCCGGCGCCTATGAACCGGCCGGCCTGGTGAACCGGAAGGTCATTCTGGTCACCAATCTGAAGCCGGCGAAACTCATGGGCATCATTTCCGACGGCATGATTCTCGCCGCCACCGATGGGGACCGGCCCGTGCTGGCGACTTTTACCGAGGACGTCCCCAATGGCTCGCTGCTCAAGTAACGCCTGGCGGCCGGCGGCACGATGATCGTCGATTCGCATGCGCATCTTGACATGCCTGCGTTTGATCAGGACCGGCCGGATGTCATCCGGCGCGCCGAGGATGCAGGTGTGGACCTGATCATCACGATCGGCACCGGGACGCCCGAGGGAAATTCAATCGGGAAGACGCTCGACATCGCCGACAGGCATGAATGCGTCCGGGCGGCGATCGGGGTCAGTCCTCACGATGCCCGGCTGTCCAATGACGCGTATCTGGAAAGGCTCGAACAGTCCGCCGACCATCCAAAGGTCATTCTTTGGGGAGAGATCGGCCTGGACTACCACTACGACCTTTCGCCGCGCGACGTGCAGCGCGACGTATTCCGCCGGCAGCTGCGCATCGCGCGCCGGCGCAACCTGCCGGTTGCCGTCCACTGTCGCGATGCCTGGCTGGACTTGATCGGGATCTTGCGCGCGGAATACCCGGATGCCGGCGGGAAGGTTATTCTGCACAGCTTTACCGGGACGCGGGAACAGGCACTCGAAGGAGCGGCTCTGGGCTATGCGATTTCTTTCTCCGGCATCGTTACGTTCAGGAACGCCGGCTCGCTGCGCGAGGCTGCCGCGGCAGTGCCCCTGGACCGCATGCTGGTGGAGACCGACTCCCCTTATCTCGCGCCTGTGCCGCATCGCGGCAAGCGCAATGAGCCGGCGTTCGCAGTGGACACGGCGCGTGTGCTGGCACAGCTCAAGGGAATCGAATATGCGGAATTTGCCCGGGCAACATCGGCAAACGCCCGCCGTATTTTTCAATTCACAGGGTAGAATCTTAAAAACTCTGTGTGCTCCGTGCTCTCTGTACCACTAACAAGAAAATCCTTTCACAAATGCAAAGGATTTCTGAACCACAGAGACACGGAGACCACAGAGAAATAAAATTATCATGCCGGATGCGCAGTTCGTTGAGGGTGCACTTGGGAGCGGGGCTTGCCCGTTCGTCGATGCTTATCAAGCGTTCGCCGCGGACCTGTGATAAGATCATTGCCGTGCGGAACCAATTAACGAACAGCAGCCGGGAACCGAATCCATTGAATCCACAAGATTTTTTAAAACCTGTGGAAAGGGATCTGGCCCTCGTAGAGCAGGAACTCCACCGTCAATCGAGTTCCAATATTCAGCTCATCGATCGTATCGGGAAGTACATTCAGGACAGCGGGGGCAAGCGCATCCGTCCCGCGATTCTTCTCCTGAGCGCGCGCATGTGCGGATCGGAAGACCAGGCCTGCTATCGGCTCGGCGCCGTGATGGAGATGGTCCATTCGGCCACCCTGGTTCACGATGACATCATCGACGATGCAAAGGTGCGCCGGGGGCGTGCCTCCGTCAATGCTCACTGGGGCAACGAGATCACGGTCCTGATGGGCGATTGGCTGTACATGACTTCTTTTTATCTCGCCCTGAATGAGCGGAATTTCAAGATCCTGGACATCCTCGCCGACGTTACCAGAAAAATGGTTGAGGGAGAACTGCTCCAGTTGAGCATGGGCCGCAATCCCGACATTACCGAGGAGCAGCACCTGGAAATCTCGATGCGCAAGACGGCATTCCTGTTTTCCGCATGTGCGCAAATCGGAGGGGTGCTCGGAGCCGTCAGCCGGGAACAGGAGGAAGCGCTCCGGTTGTATGGCCTGAATCTGGGAATGGCCTTTCAGCTTGTGGATGACGTCCTGGATATCACTTCGAACGAAAGCAGGCTGGGGAAGCCTGTCTGCAGCGACCTGAAAGAGGGCAAGCTTACGTTGCCTTTGATTTACCTGATGAGGGATGGCAAGCCGGAGCACCGGGAACTGATCCGGGCCAGCATTCGCGCCGACGGCTTTGGGGGCGCATCCCGGGAGAAAATCCTCGACCTGGTACAGGAGTATGGCACTGCGGACCGCGTCCTGGAAAAGGCATCGGAGTATGCAGGCCTGGCCAGATGCTGTCTTGAGGGTTTTCCCGCATCCGAGGCGCACGCAGCCCTGGTCGCCATCGCCGAGTATATCGTGGAACGCGATCGGTGAACGGCATACGTGGTGGGGCACACCGAGTCATTTCTTCTTGGGAATCACCGGGAGATCTTCCACGAACAGCTTTTTGGGCTGGGCAGTGTCGGTGTCGGCGTTTCCGGCAGTTGACTGAGTTGACAGAACCTCTACGGCGGGGAACTGTTCGACGGGCTTGCCCTTGAGAATCTCCTGCATGAACTCCATCCAGATCGGAACCGCGACGACGGCGCCCGCCTCCTCGTTTCCCAGCGACTTCTTCGAATCAAAACCGACCCAGACGGCGGTGGTAATGGAAGGGCTGAATCCGACAAACCACGCGTCGGTGAAATCATTGGTGGTTCCGGTTTTCCCCCCGAGAGGCCGGTTCAGCGCCTTGGCTGCCTTTGCCGTGCCATTTTGCACGACATCCTCCAGCAACCGAAGCATCTGCTCCGCGATCTCGGGTTCGAGCACCTGACGCGTGGCCGGATCGGTCTGCTCTTTCTTTACGCGATCGTAATCTTCAATCTTACGGATGAAGTATGGTTTGGGCTGAAATCCCAGGTTGGGAAACACGGTAAAGGCGGCAGCCATCTCGAGCGGCGTGGCTTCACAAGAGCCGATGGCAAGCGGCAGATAGGGTTCCATCTGTCCGGCGAGCCCGAAGCGCCGTGCCATGATCAGGACTTCCTTGATGCCGATCTGGGAAGCCAGCCTGACGGTGGGCACGTTGCGTGATTCGATCAGAGCCTGATGCAGGGTAATCCGGCCCTTGAATTTGCCGTCGTAGTTGGAGGGGCTCCAGACTCGGCCCAGCCGGTCGGTATAGCTGAGGGGGGCGTCCAGAACGGTGCTCTCGGGCAGCAGCCCCTTTTCCAGCGCCGTGGAGTACACGAACGGCTTGAATGTCGAACCGACCTGGCGCATGGCCCGCGTTGCCCGATTGAACTCGCTGTTCTCGAATTCGTAGCCCCCCACCATGGCCTTGATTTCGCCGGTTGCGTTATCCAGCGTGATCATCGCTCCCTGCACCAGGGGAATCTGGTCGAGGGTGGCGCTGAAAGTCCTGTTTGCGTCATCCAGCGCGGTGATCTGAAAAGTGGCCAGATCGCCGGATTTCAAGATCTGCGAAGGCTTCTTAGCCTTGGTCCAGGCAATCTCCTTGGAGGTCAGGGTTGCCCGGTATTTGCCGATCCTGACCGTGAAGCGCGGATCATCCATGCTTTCCACCAGGCCGGGGACCAGATCACCCGTCCTGAGGTAGGACCGCCAGTCGGGGTGCACGTACTTATCCAGCCGTACGGCGGGGTCTTTGAGCACATTGGCAATCGGTCCGCGCCAGCCCTGCTTTTTGTCGAGGATGCGCAAGCCGTCTCCCAAAGCCTTGTTGGCGGCCGTCTGCATGTCGATATTCAGGGTTGTATAGACCCTCAATCCCCTGCGCCAGATGACATCGGTCGAATAGCGGTCGGCCAGCGATTGGCGCACCCACTCGACAAAATACGGGGCCAATTCTGTTTTGCGGGTGCGGGGCTTCAGGACGAGCGGTTTGCTCCTCGCTTCGGCGGCCGCGCGCGGCGAGATCATCTGCTCATCGACCATGCGCCCCAGGATGTAGTTGCGACGCGCCCGTGCGGCGTCCGGATGAAGCAACGGGGAGTAGATGGAGGCGTTGCGCGGCAATCCGGCAATCAGCGCGCATTCATCCAGGGTCAGCTCTTTGAGCGGCTTCCCGAAATAGGTGTCGGCGGCGGCAGCGACGCCGAAGGCGCCGTGGCCGAAATAGTGCTGATTGCAGTAGAGCGTGAGGATCTGCCGCTTCGAGTAGCGTTCCTCGATTTTCCAGGCGACGAGCAGCTCTTTGACCTTGCGGTCGAAGGTCCTCTCCATGTTTCCCATGAGCATGCGCGCCAGCTGCTGGGTGATGGTGCTTGCTCCTTCCGCCGGCTTCATGGTCACGAGATCTCTGTAAGCCGCGCGCAGCGTGGAAAGATAATTGATGCCTGAATGGTTGAAAAACTGGTCGTCTTCGGCAGCCAGAATCGCCAGCTGGAGGTAGGAAGGAATGTCCTCATAAGCGACCACGATCCGCCGCTCGATGGCAAACTCGCCAATGACTTTGTTGTCGTCGGAAAAAAGATCGGTGATGACGTCGGGGCGAAAATCTTCCAGGCTCTGGATTCTGGGCAGATTATGCTGATAACCGAACAGTACTCCCAGCGCGGCTCCGCTCAGGGCAAAAAAGAGGACCAGAAAGCCGAAAAAAACATACAGCCATTTGGGCAAGTTGCGTCTTTGCCGGGCCGAGGTATCCGTTGGGACCATAACAAGTAATTATAGCACCTGCCGCGCTGCCGGTAGGAAACAGAATGAACGGATGCGGAAATTCGAATGCATCAAACCAAATGGAACCACTGAGAACACGGAGACCCAGAGAATTTCTGTTCCACTGCGATTCAGACAGTGATAATTGCACGAACGATGGATCATTAGCGAACAGAGCCGCGCGCATAAGCAAGCGGATATTTGAAGACTTTTCAGCCGCATTGGACGCGAACTGTGTGACTTTCCCATATCCGCTTGCTGACGCGCGCGGCTCTGTTTGCCGGACCACGCCGCACTGTCTGAATCACAATTCTGTTCCAATCTCCGTGTCTCTGTGTTCTCTTTGGTTCGATACGATCCGGCGCACTTGCCGATTCCCTGTCTGTATCGCAGCTCAAAACTCAGCCGGCTCCGCTTCTTCCACCTGGTGCGGCAGGTCTTTTCCCTTGGAATCCAGGAATGTGATGCGTGCGGCGACGACTTCCGTCATGTAATGGCGTTCGCCCGGCGGTTTTTCCCACGACCGGGTCTGGAGCGAGCCTTCCACGCAGACCTGTTGCCCCTTTTTGAGGTATTGGTTGCACAGCTCCGCGGATTTCCCGAAAGCGACAATGCGGTGCCATTCGGTAAATTCCTGTGCGGCTCCATTCCCGTTGGCAGGGCGGAAGTGGTTGGTGGCCAGTGAAAAATTGGCTACCCGGGTGCCGCCGGCGGTGACGCGTTCTTCGGGATCTCTGCCGAGCCGGCCTATCAGAATGACCTTGTTCATGCTTCCCATACATGCTCTCCCTCCATGTTTGTTCCTCCGATTTCTAGCGCGCATGTCCGGAATCAACCGGATGGAAATCCTTCTACCTACCTACCTAACCGGCGGATGGGCGGATTGAGCGAAAAAATCCGTCGGTTTCGGCGTGCGGGGGCCGCCCTCGGGCGGGTGTGGGACCCTGCGGGGATCGGGATGCTGTTTTCCCGGCTGGGATTCGGGTCAAAGCCGCGCCTTGCGGGCGCGGTCGATTATTCGTATGGCGGTCACGGTGGCGGTCCGAATCACAGATTTTCCTGGCTATTTGCTTGACACATCATAGCCTGTTTGTTACATTTGAGCGGTTTTTCCCTAGTTCCCGGGTGTGCTGTCCAAGGTATGGCACAGGCAACGCCTGGGATAAAGAAGGTAAAGGAGATAGAGTTTGCCGACCTTCAATCAGCTGGTTCGATCTGGCCGAAAGAAGATTCGTTATAAGACGAAGAGTCCTGCTTTACAGGGGAGTCCGCAGCGGCGAGGAGTGTGCACCAGGGTGTATACATCGACACCCAAAAAGCCAAATTCCGCGCTTCGCAAAGTTGCCCGTGTCCGCCTGACGAACGGAATCGAGGTCACGACCTACATTCCGGGTGTTGGACACAACCTGCAGGAACACTCCATCGTTCTCATCCGTGGTGGACGTGTCAAGGACCTCCCTGGTGTTCGCTACCATGTGGTGCGGGGGACCCTGGATTCCGTCGGAGTCCAGGAACGCAAGCAGTCCCGCTCCAAATATGGTGCCAAGCGGCCCAAAAGCTAGCCATTCCTTCAAGAAGCCGTCTTCGGGTTCACGCCCAGCGAGAATCTTCGGAAGGCATTTGCCAGAGCCGACATGTTTTCGCTCTCTGGGGGAGCATTTCTAGTCCCCGAGAGAGAAAGAATATTAAACAGTAGCGCATAAGAAAGTCGTTGCAGGAGACCTTTAGGTATGCCGAGGCGCAGAGAGGTACCAAAACGGGAGACCCTGCCGGATCCTGTGTACAGCAGCACGCTGATCACCAAATTCATCAGCTGCATGATGATTTCGGGGAAGAAGAGCATCGCGGAAAGCAATTTCTACGGGGCCCTGGATACGATCAGGGAGCGTGCCAAGGACGATCCCGTCAAAATCTTCAAAAAGGCCATGGACGCGGTCCGGCCCGTCCTGGAAGTGAAATCCAGGCGCGTCGGCGGCGCCACCTATCAGGTGCCGGTGGAGGTGGCTCAGGACCGGCGCACCTCCCTCGGCATCCGCTGGATCATCAGCAACGCCCGTGCGCGCAGCGAGAAAACCATGCGCGAAAAACTGGCGGCGGAAATCCTGGATGCTTCCAACAACCGCGGCGGGGCCATCAAGAAGAGAGAGGATACGCACCGCATGGCGGAGGCGAACAAAGCTTTCGCCCATTACCGGTGGTAGGGAAAGAGGTAGAGTCAAGTGTCACGCTCCATACCCTTAGAACGGACCCGGAATATCGGTATCATGGCGCACATTGATGCGGGCAAGACCACTGCGACCGAACGGATCCTGTATTATACGGGCATCACCCACAAGCTGGGAGAGGTGCATGAGGGTACGGCCACCATGGACTGGATGGAGCAGGAGCAGGAACGCGGTATCACCATCACCTCTGCCGCCACCACCTGCTATTGGGGCGACTGCCGCATCAACATCATTGATACTCCGGGCCATGTCGATTTCACCGCAGAGGTCGAACGCAGCCTGAGGGTCCTGGATGGCGCCGTGGCGCTTTTCGGTGCTGTGGAGGGGGTGGAGCCGCAATCGGAAACCGTGTGGCGCCAGGCCGACAAGTACCATGTGCCGCGCATCGGCTTTGTGAACAAGATGGACCGTCCGGGGGCCGACTTCCCGCGCGTGCTGAGCATGATCGGGAGCCGGCTGAACTCCGTGCCGGTGGCCGTGCAACTGCCCTATGGCACCGAGGACCAGTTCCGGGGCGTCATTGATCTGATCGCGCAGAAGGCGATCGTCTTCAAAGAGGAAACGCTGGGCGCCGACTTCGAGGTCGAGGAAATTCCGGATGAATACCGCGCCGACGTGGCCCGCTACCGCGACCAGATGCTGGAAGTGATCTCGGATGTCGACGATCAGCTCATGGAAAAATACGTCCACGGCGGGCAGGTGACCGAGGGCGAGATCATCAGTGCCATGCGCAAGGGCACGATCGGACTGAAGTTTGTTCCGGTTCTGTGCGGCGCGGCATTCAAGAACAAGGGAATCCAGCAGTTGCTGGACGCGATCGTCCACTATCTGCCTTCGCCGGTCGACGTGCCACCGGTGCGCGGCATTGCGGGGGAAGGCCGGGAACCGCAGCTGCGGCGCGCCTCGGACAGCGAGCCTTTTTCGGCGCTCGTTTTCAAAATCATGACGGATCCTTTTGTCGGACAGCTCGCCTTCTTCAGGGTCTATTCCGGGCAGTTGCGGACGGGTTCGCTGATCTACAACTCCACGAAGGACTCCTCGGAGCGCGTCGGCAGGCTGCTCAAGATGCACGCCAACAAGCGCGAGGACATCAAAGAGGTCTTTGCCGGCGATATTGCCGCGATGGTCGGACTGAAGAATGTCGGCACCGGCGATACGCTCTGCGAAAAACGACATCCGATCGTTCTGGAAGCAATCGAGTTTCCGGCGCCTGTGATTGCGGTGGCGATCGAGCCCAAGACCAAAGCGGACCAGGACAAGCTCTCCATCGCGCTCAACAAACTGATCCGCGAGGATCCGACCTTCAAGGTGCACACGGATCCGGATACCGGACAGACGATCATTGAAGGGATGGGCGAGCTCCACATCGAGGTTCTCGTCGACCGCATGGTCCGGGAATTCGGCGTGTCCGCCAATGTGGGCAAACCGCAGGTTGCCTACCGGGAGACCATCCGGCAGGCGGCGGAGGCCGAGGGCAAGTTCATCCGCCAGACCGGCGGGCGCGGCCAGTACGGGCACGTGAAAATCGCGATTGAGCCGAACCTGCCCGGCGTCGGCTTCGACTTCGAAAATCAGATCAGCGGCGGCAGAATCCCGCGCGAATACATCCCCGCCGCGGAGCAGGGGATCCGCGAAGCGCTCGAGACCGGAATTCTGGCCGGCTACGAAATGGTGGACGTCAAAGTCACCCTCCTGGACGGTACCTTTCACGAGGTGGATTCCTCGGATGTGGCGTTCAAGATTGCCGGTTCCATTGCCCTGAAAGAAGCGGCAAAACACGCGAAGCCAGTGTTGCTGGAGCCGATGATGGACGTCGAGGTCGTGGTGCCTGAGGAGTTCATGGGCGCCGTGACCGGCGATCTGCACGCGCGCCGCGGCCAGGTGGAAGCGACCGAAGCGCGCATGAGTTCCACGATCATCAAATGCCGGGTGCCGCTCTCGGAGATGTTCGGGTATTCGACCGACCTGCGGTCGATGACCCAGGGGCGGGCCACCTATTCCATGCATTTCTCGAGTTACGAGGAGACACCCAAGGCTGTGAGCGAAGAGATCATCGCTCGAGTGCGCGGAAGGGCAGTCACATATTAGAGTGGGGAGGTTTTCATGGCGAAGGAGAAATTCGATCGCAGCAAGCCGCACGTCAACATCGGGACGATCGGGCACATAGACCATGGGAAGACGACGCTGACATCGGCGATCACGCAGGTGTTGCACAAGCTGGATCCGAAGGTGATGGTGCGGTCGTTTGATTCGATCGACAACGCGCCGGAGGAGAAGGAGCGCGGGATCACGATTGCGACGGCGCACGTGGAGTACACGACCAAGAACCGGCATTATGCGCACGTGGACTGTCCTGGTCATGCGGACTACATCAAGAACATGATCACGGGGGCGGCGCAGATGGACGGGGCGATCCTGGTGGTATCGGCGGCGGACGGGCCGATGCCGCAGACGCGGGAGCACATTCTGCTGGCGCGGCAGGTGGGGGTGCCGTACGTCGTGGTGTGCATGAACAAGATCGACATGGTGGACGATCCGGAGCTGCTGGACCTGGTGGAGCTGGAGATGCGGGAGCTTCTGACGTTCTACGAATTTCCCGGGGACGAGATTCCGGTGGTGCGGGTGAGCGCGCTGAAGGCGTTGAACGGGGAGCCGGAGGCGGAGAAGCAGGTTCTGGAGCTGATGGAAGCGGTGGACAGTTACGTACCGTT
>Ga0315277_10003105_pt1 | contig 22710 bp, 17 predicted proteins | sample YL17G05_15_MG_FD_203695 | JGI IMG/M metagenome (GOLD analysis project Ga0315277, IMG submission 203695) | Sediment microbial communities from Yellowstone Lake, YNP, Wyoming, USA - YL17G05_15 | ecosystem: Environmental > Aquatic > Freshwater > Lake > Sediment | place: USA: Wyoming | collected...
TTCGGGGAGGGGACCACCGAAAACATCATCATCATGCGGTCGGGGTACTCCTCCCGAATCTTGGAGATGAGCAGGGTGCCCATGCCGGACCCGGTGCCACCGCCGAGCGAGTGGGCGACCTGGAAGCCTGTTGGAGAGGGGGGGGGGAGGGTGGGCGGGCCGAATAAAATCAGGAAAGAATGAACCCGGGGCGCCCTCTTGTTTCTTCCGACCCTGGAGGCAGTCGCACGATTCCGCCTCCTTGCGCACGACGTCCATCACCGAGTCGATGAGCTCCGCGCCCTCGGTGTAGTGCCCCTTGGCCCAGTTGTTGCCAGCGCCGGTCTGGGAGAGGAGTGAGACAGAGGGTCGGCGCGCGCGCGGCGTCCCCTCTTCCCGCGCCTCTTGTCCCCTCCCGGATCCCCCCCCCTCCCGCTCTTGCCTGGCCAAAGACAAAGTTGTCGGGGCGGAAGATCTGGCCGTAGGGCCCCGCGCGGACGCTGTCCATGGTGCCCGGCTCCAGGTCGAGCAGCACGGCGCGCGGCACGTACCGCCCTGAGAGATGAAGGAGTTTAAGGGTGTGTGTTGTGTGTGAGGCGGGCCTTGTGGGGACGGGAAGGCGGCGGGGCGGCGGGAAAGCTAAAAAAAACGGTCGCCGCGGCCCAAGATGGGCGCGCCGCGCCGCTGGCCGCGCCGCGCGGGCCCGCGCCGCCGCCGCCCCCCTCCCACCACCCACCGCCCGTCGCCTCGTTGAAGTAGACATTGACGCGCTCCAGCTGCAGGTCGGAGTCGCCCTCGTAGGCGCCTGGGAGGAAAAGGTGGCGCGGGCGCGGGCGCGGATGTCGGGAGCCGAACGGCCGCCGCGCGCCGCGGCCGCGCGCCGGCGCCCGCGTGCCGCCGGCGTCGCGCCCAGCGGGGGTGGCGCATCGCGCCCGATCAGTTGGGCGCGGCTCCTGGGGCGACGGCCCCCCGCGCGCCGCCCCCCCGCGCGCCCCGCCCCCCCCTCTCCTCGCGCACCCGTCGGCGACACCCCGTGCTCGTCCGCGACCGTCTCCCAGAACTTGGCGCCGATCTGGTTGCCGCACTGCCCCGCCTGGATGTGGACAATCTCGCGCATGGTGGCGGGGGAGGGGGGGAGGCGGGCGAGAGTGGCGGGCGCGGCCGACGCGCGCGCTCAGCTCACTCTCTCGCTGCGCCGCGAGAGGCGCTGCCGCTCCCGGCGCCGCTCCCGCCCCCCTCCCGCCTTCTGCCCTCTCCTTCTCCACCCCCATGGCCGCGGCCGCGCTGTCGCTGCGGTGCGCCGACTGCGGCGCCGCGCTCAAGTCGGTCGCGGAAGCGCAGGCGCACGGGGACGCCACGGGGCACGCCAACTTTGAGGAATCGACCGAGGCGGTGACGCAAATGGTAGGAGGAGCGGGCGGGGCGCGGCGGCGGGGCGCGGGCGCCGCGTCGCCAATCGCGCGGCGCGCCCATCCCACCCTCCTCCCCCTCCTCCCTCCTCAAACAGGTCTGCCAGACGTGTGGCAAGCCGTGCCGATCGGACGTGGAACGCGAGCTGCACTCGAGGCGCAACCCGGGACACGACGCGTTCGCAGACGCGACCGCGGCGTCCGCGGCGGCGCTCGACACCGAGGCCCAGGTCAAGCAGGCGCGCGCCGAGGCGCGGGAGGAGGCTGGGGTGCCGGCCAAGGCGGCAGAAGAGGCGCCGGGGCCGGACTGGGTCGACGCGGCGACCCTGGTCGACGGCGCCGCCCTCGCCTCCCTCGAGTCCATGGGCTTCTCCCGGAACCGCGCCACGCACGCTTTGCACGCCGGCGGCGGCACGGCCGAGGGCGGCGTCGCCTGGCTGGAATCGCGGTCCGACGACGCCTCCCTCGACGCCCCCCTCCTCCTCCCGCCGCACAAGGCGCGCCTCCTGTCGATGACCGCCGAAGAAAAAGAGGCCGCCGCCGCGGGCGCTCTGGCGAGAGCCAAGGCCAAGCGCGAGGCGGCGGAGCGCGAGTCGGACCGCGCGCGCGAGGTGGCGCGCGTCGCGTCGGGCAAAGCCTTGCTCGAGGCTCAACGCCTCGCCAAAGAGGTCGAGCTCAAGCGCAACCTGGACCTGCGCCGCATTGAAAAGGAGGAGGAGGCGCGGGCGCGGGCGCGGGTCAAGGCCAAGCTGGAGGAGGACCGGCGCGCGCGCCGCGCGGCCGCGGGGCTGCCGATGGACGAGTCGCCGGAAGAGGTTGCTGTGCGGGAGGCGCGCGAGGCGCAGGCTGCCGCGGCTGCTGCCGCGGCGCGGCTGCCGCCCAAGCGTGCGTCGACGCTCGCGGCGCAGCGCGAAACGTTGGTGTCTATGAAAAAGGCTGCCATGGCGGCCCCCGACGCGGCCACGGCGACCGCGGCTTTCAAGGCGTGCTGCGAGACGATGCTCAAACTGCTGGCCAACGCGGCCAACGCGCCCGGCGAGGCCAAGTTCCGGCGCCTGCGCGCCGCCAACGCCGCGCTCGCGGCCCGTGTGTTCGCCGTGCCCGGCGCCACCGATTTCCTGGCCCTCACCGGGTTCAAAGTGGTGGTTGAGGAGGGCGAGGGCGGCGCGCCGGAGACGGTGTGGGTGATGGCCGGCGACGGCGACGGCGGCCCGTCGCCCGTCGACCTCGCCGAGGCGGGCGGCGTCCTCGATTCCGCCATCAACAACCCCCTGTTTGGCGCGCTGTGAGAGAGGGGGGGGGGGGGAGGGAGAGGCGTGTGTGACGCGGCAGCGGCGCCGCTCGGTGTTGCAGGCGCGCGCGCGTGAGGCTCTCGCTGTCCTTCTCTCCTGTTCAATAGCTGCGCCCCCACAGCGCCCAGTTCTTGGCCGGCTTGCCCGACGCGAAGCAGACCGCCCCCTCCGGCAGCGGCGGCTGGTCCAGGGGGATGCACAGCGTCTTGGCGCCCATGGCGTCCGGCCGCGCCGACCGCGCGCGCACCGCGTCTTCGACCGCCTTCTCGTCCGCCCACGGCGCCAGCACGCAGTGGCGCCGGTCCAGGGCGGCCATGAAGGCGTCCCACGTGGTGGCAGTCTCGCGGCAGGCGTCAAACTCGGCGCGGCGGGCGGCGAGGAGGTCTGCCTGGATGGCGTCGAGGAGCGCGGCGGCGCGCGCGGGCGCGTCGGCCCACGCCACCGCCTCCTTGACCCCGGAGTCCCGGCGCACCAGGACGCAGGTGCCGCCCTCCATGTCGCGCGCGCCGACCTCGAGGCGCAGCGGGACGCCCTTGGTCTCCCTGGGGAGAGGACAAGGGGGCGGTCGGCCGCGCGCGCTTCCGACGCCCTTTCGCCACCGCCCTCTTTCCCCCCCCTCCCCCCCCTCTCTCTCACCAGTGCGCGTACTTCCACCCCGGCGTCACGTTGGTGCGGTCGTCCACCCTCCCCCGCACGCCGCACTTTCCCCCGGGGCCGAACCCGGTCGCCGCCGCGGCGGCCACGAGGTCGCCGCACTTGGCGTTGACGGCGGCGACTTCTTCGGGCGACATTTTGGAGTTGATGATGGGGATGGCGATGATGTGGAGAGGGGCGACCCGTGGCGGCATCACCATCCCCTTGTCGTCGCCGTGCGCCATGACCATGACCCCGATCGACCGCGTCGAGAGCCCCCACGAGTTCTGGGAGGGTGGAGGAGGGTGCGCGTATTGGGGCGGGGGCGTCGAGGCGAGCGGGGCGAGGGGTCGGCCGCGCGCCGCCGCCGCCCCCCCTCCGTCCCCCACCTGCCACGCAAACCGCTTGCTCCCGTCTTCGGCCTCGAACTCGATCTCAAACATCTTGGAAAAGTTTTGGCCGAGGTGGTGCGAGGTCGCGCCCTGGACGCCGCGGCCGGCGGCGGGGACGTAGGCCTCGACCGACGTCGTGTACGCGGCGCCCGCGAACTTCTCCGCCTCGCTCTTCCGCCCCTTGACGACCGGCACCGCCAGCAGCTCCTCGTACGTCGCCGCGTACAGGTCCAGGATGTGGGCGACCTCGGCCTCGGCCTCGGGCGCGGTCGCAAACGCGGTGTGCCCCTCCTGCCACAGGAATTCGCGCGTGCGGATAAACGGCGTCGGGTGCTTAAACTCCCACCGCACCACGTTCGTCCACTGGTTGAGGCGCAGGGGGAGGTCGCGGTGGGACCGGGTCCACTGCGCAAAGTAGGGGTACATGACGGTCTGCGGGACGGGGCGGCGAGGGGGTCGGGGTCGCCCGTGCCGCGCGGCGCGCGCGCCCGCCGGCGCGCCGTCCGGCGCCCAACGGCCCCGCCATCACGCCCAACGACGGCGCCCACATCCGGCACCCCTCCACGCCAACCCATCACCTCGGACGTGGGCCGAATCGCGATCGGGCGCTCGAGCTCCGACGACCCCGACTTGGTCACCCACGCGACCTCAGCGGAAAAGCCTTCCACGTGATCCTTTTCCTTGTTGAGTTTGTCCTCCGTGACAAACAGGGGAAAGTACGCGTTTTCGACGCCCGCCGCTTTGATGGCCCCCCCGAAAAAGTCTTGGATCGCCTCCCACACCGCGTACGCCCACGGGCGCAGGATGTAGCACCCCGAGACGTCGTAGTAGGAGATCATTTCGGACGCGAGCAGGGTCGACGTGTACCACTCAGCAAAGTTTTCTTCTTTGCCGACGCGCAGGCCGAGCTTGGTCTCCTTCTTCTTGCCGCCGCCGGGCGCGCCTGGAGAGAGGGGTGTGTGGGGCGCGTGCGAGCGTGTGGCGTCGCGCGTGGCGGTGGCGGCGCCCCCGCCACGGCCGCGTCCCGCCGCTCCCCCACCTTTCTCCTTGGGCGCCTGCGCGGGCTTGTCCTTCTTCTCCTTCTTGGGCTTGTCCTTCTTGGGCTTGGCGTCGGCCGCGGGCGGCGCGTCGCCGACAGCGAGCGCGGCGACGCTTGCGGCGGCCGCGTCCTGCCGCGATGGGGGGTGGGGGGTGGGGATTGGCCGGGGCGCCCGCGCCTGGCGCGCTCTCGCATCGCTGCCGCATTGCCGAGAGGGCCGGTGGGGCGGCCTGCCGCGCTCGCGGCGTCGGCCGCGCGCCGCGCCGCGGCACGCCCCCATCGCGCCTCCCTCTCACCGCGGGGTCGCTCATGTCAGGCGGGCGGGGCGGCGCGAGAGTGGGGGAGGAGGAGGCGGCGCCGCCGGCGAGCGGGGTGTGTGGCGGGCGCCGCGGCGGGCCGTCGCTCGCGCTCGCTCGCCAGGCTCGCCCCCCACGTGCGCCGCCACCGCCCCCACACAAGGACGCCGCAACGCCCCCGAAATCAGGGTGCAGCCCGCCACCCCCTCCCCCTCACTCGTACCGCGTCGGCGCGCGCCCCTTGTGCGCGCGCTTGCCGCGCCCCTCGGGCCCGCCGTCGGCCGCGCGCACCTGCAGCGCGCGCTTGTGGTCGAGCATGGACAGGAGCTGGGGAGGGGGAGGGGGGGTGTGCGGGGTGGGCGGGGCGCCAAACCTCGAGCGCCGCCGGCCGCCCGCCTCTCGCCGCGCTGCTACCTCGAGCCGCAGCGCGAGCCACGCGCCGCACGCCGCCCGCGTGGGCGTCGCCGGCCCCGCGGTCGACAGCCCGAGCTCGGCGAGGGCGGCGTCGACGCCGCGCGCGGCGCGCGGGCCGCCCGCGCGCGTCGCCTGCGCGTCGGCGGCGGCGCGCGCCGCCGCGCCGCGCGCGACCGCGCCCGGCGGAGGGCGGGCGGGCCGCGCGTCCAAGTCGTACAAAGTCGGCTCCCCCGGCGCCGGCGCCGCAGAGTAGTCGGGTAGCGACGCCGCGAGGCGCGGGTCGGGCGGCGGCGCGCCCGCGCGCGGCGCGCCGCCGAGCGCGGACTTGCGCTCGCGCCCCGCCTCGCCCCGGCGCGCCGCCTCGATCTTCTTGGCGGCCTCGATCAGCTCGTTCTCGGCGGCGTCGGCGCCGGGGGCGCGCGCCAGGAAGAGGTCGAGCGCGGCCTTGCGCTCGCGCTCGGCGCGCGCGGAAAACGGCGCCCGCACCTCGACGTGGTGGCTCGCCGCCGCGGGCCCGCCCTCGCGGGCGATGAGCAAGGCGCGCGAGATGGCGTAGTAGCGCTCCTTGAGGTCGTCCAGGTCGCGGGGAGGGCCGCCCGGGAACTGAGGAGGCGGGGGAGGGAGTAGGGGGGTCGTTGTTGGCGGGGAAAAAGGCGCGCCCTCGCCACCACAGCCCCCATCACCCTCCCCTCACGTCGTAGCGGTCGGAGACGACGAGGAAGCGCAGGCCGAAGCGGTCGAGCGAGTCGAGGAGGTAGTCAGTCTCCTCCCGGGTCCACCCTCCGTCCCGCGGCACGACCGCGCCCCACTCTTCGTCGTCGTAGCGCAGGGCTTTGGGGTGGCGGTCGAACGCGGCGAACGGGTAGGGCTTGCCCCCGTCGAACGGGGGGGGGTCGGCGGCCGCGGCGGCGGCCGCGGCGTCGGCACCGCCGGCCGCGGCGGCGGCGGGCAGCAGGCATTTCGTCCAATGGCTCAGCCGCAGGCCGTCGGACCGGGCCGGGTTGTCGAAGGCGCGAAAGCGCCACGCGACGCGCGACCGCGCGGTCGTCGCCCGCTTATGCTTGGGACCTTTGACGCCGGCGGCTTTGAGGGCGGCGGTGGCGGCGGAGGGGGCGATGGGGTGGGCGCTGTGGGTGGGGAGGTGGGGGGGTCGGGGTCGACGGTCGAGGCGCGCGGACGGCCTCCTCCCGACCGCCGCCCACCCCACTCGACCCTCACGCACCCGTCGAGCAACGCAAACGCCTCGCGCGACATGCCTGCCGGCCGCGCGGGCGCGCGCGGGCGCGGCGCGCGCCCGCGGTCGGGCGCCGTCGCCGCGTCGATGGCCGCCACCACGGCGGCAGCGCCAGTGGGTGCGCGGGCGACCCCCATGATGTCCTTGACGTCGGACATAGCGGCGGGAGGGGGATGGGGGGACGCGGCACGCGCGCAGGGGGGACGCGCCTCTGCCTCGGCCGCGGGGGCGCGCGGCGGGCGGGCCTGTGGCCTGGCAAGCGCGCGCGCCGGGCGGCGGGGCGGCGCGGGCTGTGAGGGGCGTGACGACGCGCCAGCGACGGCGCCACAATCGACGCCGCGCTGAGCCGCGCCCGGCGACCATGGACCACCCCGTGCTGGCCGCCACGATCGACGGAAGCGTGTGGGTGGCCGGCACTCAGAGCGCGGCGCTCGGTGAGGGGGGAGGGAGGGGGTGGTGGGGGGCGACGCGGCCCGACCCTCGCCGCCCACCCACGGCCCCCTCCTCCTCTCCTTTTCAGTGCTCGGCATGGCCGCCTGCGCCGCGGTGGGCGCCGCCGTCCTGTCGACCGCTGCCAAGCTCGGCCCCGACGCGGCGCCCGCGCCCCCGGCCGACGCCGACGCCAAGCAGGCGCGCCGCGTCGAGCGCCTGGACCCGCGCGCGCCGCCGCCGCCGCCGAAAAAGGAGTGAGGAGGGAGTGCGGGAGAATGGGAGAGAAGAGAGGGGGGCGCGGCTTCGGGACGGGAGAAGCGCGCGGCGGCGGCCGCGCCTTGGCCCGCCGTCGCACGGGGGAAGCGGCGCCGCGCACTGCACACCAATGCATACAAAAAAATCACTGGGCGCGACCCTCCGTCTCTCTGTTCACGCCGCGCCGCGGCCGCCCGCCGCGCGCGGCGCCGACCGCGGCGGCCGCGCGGGCGAGCACCCGCCCTCGTCCGGCGGGGGCGGCCCGCCCAGCCCCGACCAGTGCCCCGGGGGCGGCCCGTTGGACGCGGGCGCGGGCGGCGCGAGCGGCGCTAAGGCGGGCGACGCGGGCGTCAGCGCGTCGCCGCCGCTCGGCGGCTGCGCGCTGGCGCGCGGGCGCAGCACGGCGGGCGAGACACCGATCAGTTCGGGCGAGGAGGCGCGGGGAGGGTGTTGGGAAAAGGGGGGCGGGTTGGCGCCGTCGGCGTCGGCGTCGCCGCCGTCGCCGTCGCTCCCTCCCTCATCCACCTCCACGACAACGACGTCGTCCGCGCCCCACGCATCGTCCCCGCCGTCGGGCGGCGGCGGCGTGGCGGCGTCCAGGTCGGCCGACGGCTGCCGCGGTGGCGAGCCCGCTGGCGACGGCGACCGCGCGGCCGGCTCCGCGGCCGCCAACGCCACCGCCGCCGCCGCCGCCTTGCGCGCGCCGTCACGCGCGCGCGCGTCGCGCGCCAGGGCGGCAAACGAGTCGGCGCCGGGTGGGCGGGCGGCGGCCGCGGCAGCCGCGCGCAGTGACGGCGCCGCCGCGCGTGCCGCGCCCGCGCCCCCGCGCGCCACCCGGCGCGCCACGTCGGCAAGCGTGACGCCGGGTGCGCCGGCGTCGTTGGCGGCGAGGACGGCGACCCGAAAGTCGCGCCACACGCGTTCGAGGGCCGGGCGCGCGCCCGCGGTCGGCAACCCGTACGCTCCCAGGCGCGCCTTCAGGTCCTTGTCTTTGAGCAGCGGGAGGCAGAGCTTGGGCGGGACGGCGAGGCGGGTCGTGGCGGCGGAAGGAGCGTGGGCGTGGACGGGCGCGGGCGCCGCGCTTCCGCTCCCGCCGCCCTTGGACCGCTCCAGGCAGGAATCCAGGTGCGCATTGATCAGGGCAGGCGTCACCATGCCGTTGCAGGAGGGGCAGGCGACGAGGTTGGCGGGCGGCGGGCGGGAGGCTTGGGGGGGGGCGCCGCGCGCGCTCGCGCTCGCTTCGCAGCGCTCGCCGCCGCCGGCCCCCGCGGCCGCGTTCTGTGCCTTGCGCTTGCGCGTCGACCGCGGCGGCGACGGCGCCTCGCCGCCGGGCGACCACGAGGGCGACGCGGGCGTTGGGCCGGCGTCGGCGTCGTCGTTGCGGGCCGCCCGCCCCGCCGGCCGCCGCCGGCCCGGCGTGGAGTCATCATTGCTCTTGGCCGCCGCCGCCGCGACCGCCGCCACGATGGTCGGCCGCGCGGCGGCGACCGCGTCGGCGAGCGCGCGCAGCCCGGCCGCGGGCCTCAGCGCGCGCGCGTCGGCCGGCGCCCGGCACGCGGGGCAGGCGGGCTTGCCCGTCTGACGCGCCTGGTACTCCAGGGAGGACCGGATGCAGGCGGAACAGACTGGGAGAGGATTGAAAAGGGGGGCATTGGTTGTTCGGCCCGCCCCGCGCCCTCGTCGCCCTCACCACCCCCACCACGCTCTCACAGTCGTGCCCGCACTCGAGCGAGAGAGGGGCCGCGTACGCCTCCTGGCAGATGGGGCACGCGCGCGCGGCGTCGAGCGCGGCAAGAGCGGCCGACGCTGCGGGGCCGGCGGCGGCCCAATCAGATGGGCTGGCCATCGGGCGGTGGCGCAGTGGGCGCCCCGGCTGGCCGCGGCGCGCTGTGGCGCCGGCGATGGTCTCTCTCTCTCTCCCTCCCATGTTTTTTCTGGGCCCCTTTTCGTTCCGCACACGACGTGGTGTGCGCGTGTACGCGCTGGCCTCGATCGCGCCGGGCGCCGCGGCCGCGTGGGCGCTGTCGGGGCGGCGCTGCGGCGACCGCTGACACCCTATGGCCCGCCACAAGCGCCGGCGCCGGTCCCGGTCGCGGTCGCGGACCCGGTCGCCGCGGCGGGCGGCGGACGAAGCGCTGCGCGTGGCAGCGGGGCTGGACGACGGCGCGGCGGTCGCGTCTGCGCTCGCGGCGGGCGCCCGCGTGCGCGCGCGCGACGGCGCTGGCTGGACGGCAGTGCACCACGCGGCCGCGGCCGGCGCGGACGCCGCCCTGGGCCTTCTGCTGGCCGCGGGCGGGTCGGCGCGGTCGGCGGCGCGCGACGCAGCGGCCGACGGCCCCGCCCACCTCGCGGCGCGCGCGGGCCACATGACGACGCTGGCGGTCTTGTTGGCGTGGCGCCGACCGGCCGACCCGGACGCCGCCAACGCGCGCGGTGAGACGCCCGCGTCGCTCGCCGAGGCCGCATTTGCGCGCGCGGACGAGGCCGACCGCGTGGCCGACCGGGTGGCGCTGGAGGACGATTGGGAGGCCCGCCTGCGGGCGGCGGCGTCGGACGACGGGGAGCAGGAGTACGAGTGGGGCGCGCGCTGGTGGGGGGAAGCGGCCGAGGGGGAGAGCGAGGACGCGTACGCCGCCCGGGTCTACACCACGCTGGAAGCGAGGGCGGCGCGCGCGCGGGCGGGGGCTGCGGGCGCGACCGCGGCGCAGTGGCGCGCGGCGGGGGCCGGCGCGCGGAGAGGCGCGCCGCCGCCGCAAGCGCCGCCGCCGCAGCCGACCCCCGACTGGCGCGAGGCCGCGGCTCAAGCCCGCCCCACCGCGCTGCGCGCGGTCCACGAGGCGGCGTGGGCCGCCTTTGCCCGCGCGGCGGCGGCGGCGCCGCCCGGCTCCCTCCCACCGTCCTCCGTCCCCATCCCATCCTCCCCCCTCCTCCTCCTCGCGGGCGAGCCAGACCCCCGGCGCGCGGCGCGGGCCGCGCTGCTGACGTGGCACCCGGACAAGTTCGGGCAAGCGTTTGGATCGGTGCTCGCGCCCTCGGGAAAGGACGCCCTCCTCGCCCGCGTCGGCGCGGTCGCGCGCGCGCTCACCGAGGTGGCCACGAGGCGCGGGTGAGAGGGTTGTTGGTTGATTTGTGTGTGTCGCTTCGGGTTTCATTGTCCCCGGGTCGGTCCCTCTCTCCCTCTCCCCCCTCGCTCCCCTCGCCCTCGTCACCCCGAGTGATCAAACTTGCACGCCGGCCCGAACTTGCACTCGCGCGTGCGCGCGTGGTGCGCGCAGCGCGGCTCGCCGGGGCGCAGCGGGTGGCCGCCCGGCGTGCGTGCGACCGAGTGCTCGGGCGGGTGGTCGAACCGGCACCCGTCGGCGAAACGGCAGTGGCCCGTTTTCACGAAAAAGTCGCACGGCAGCGCGCCGGGGCGGCGGGGGTAGGTGGGGCGAAAGACGGGTGCGGGCGGCGGCGGCGTCGCCGGCACGGCGGCCGCCGCCGCCGCGCGCGCGGCGGCGAGCACGGCGGCCGCCACGTCGGGCCGGGGCAGCGGCGCCAGCTCGGCCCGGGGGCCGGCAGCCGGAAACGGCGCGGGCGCGGGCGCAGGCGGCTGCCGCCGCGGCGTGGGGGCGGCGCGCGGCGTGCCGCCCAGCGGCTTGCCCGCCCCCGGCACCGGCCCCAGCGGCAGCAGGCCAGCTTCGGGCGGCAGAAAGGGGGCAAGGGCGGGGTCGGTGGGAAGGTGGCGGACGGCAAAGGCAAAGCAGGCGAGGACGAGGCGAGGGAAGCGCGCCGCCCAAAACGACATGTACCCCTCCGGCGGCGCCCCGAGCGCCGCCTGCACGTCGGGCGCCAGCTCCCGGTAGTGGGCGTGCTTGTTGCGGACGCAGCGCAGGAGGTCGCGCAGGGAGCGGGGAGCATAGCGCCGCCGCGCGGCGGCGCCGCCGGTCAAGAGGGCGGGCGGCACGCGGTCCGTCCACGCGCCGGCGCCCAGCGCGTCGGGCGCATAGGATTCCAAAGCCAGGAGCAGTGGGGACGGCGCGGGCGCGGCGTCGCCGCCGGCCGACCCCGCACGGTCTTCCGGCTCGACGCGGTCCGACAGCGCGACGAGAAAGGCGACCCGCTCCCCCGCCGACCACCACAGCGGGTGCGCGAGAAGGGCGGCCACCGGCGGGCGGGCCCTGGGGCTGCGCGCCAGGGCGGCGGACACGGCGTGGCAGGCTTCGGGGAGGTGGCGCAACGCCCCGCGCGGGTCGACGTCGCCGCGCAGAATCCGGAAATCGCGTTCATACGTCTCCCCCGCCGGGTGGCCGCCGCCCGTGAGCGTGTGATAGAGCAAAAGCCCGTACGCGTACACGTCGGCGCCGCGGCCGAGCGAGGGCGGCGGCGCGGGCGGCGCGCCGCCGGGCGGCGGCGGCGCCGCCGCGGCCGCCGCGCGCCGCGCGAGCGCCTCGGGCGCCTGCCACCCGGACGACCCGCCGCCGCCGCCCGTTTCCAGGGACGAGCCCCCCACCGGCAGGCACCGGGCGGCGCCCATGTCGGAGACCTTGGCGACGCGCGCCGCAGTCAGCAGGATGTTGGCGGGTTTGAGGTCGCGGTGCACGAGCCCCAGCGCGTGCAGCGCGGCCACGCCCGCCCCCGCCTCACGCGCCAGGCGCAGGGCGAGGGGGGTGGGGATGGGGAGGCCGGCGTGGGGGCCGGCGTCGGGGGTCGTCGTGAGCGCGGACGCGGGCGAGGGGTCGGCCACGAGGTCCGCGAGCGTCCCCGCGCACCGCTCCAGGGCGAGGTAGCAGAAATCGGCGTCCTCCTCCACCGCGTGGCAGCGCACGATGTTGGGGTGGGCGTCGGCGGCGACGAGCGCGCGCGCTTCGGCGGCCGCGTCGGCCGCGAACCGGCGGAGCAGCCGTTTGACAGCCACGTCCCGCCGCGCGCCCGCCCCGGACGCCAGCGCGCCGGCGAAGACGAGCGTGCCGCCGGAGCCGTAGCCCAGGATGTCGGGGCCGTACGTGAGCGCGCCGACGCGCGCGGCGCCGGGCGGGAGGGGGGGCGCGGGCGGGGGCGCTGGCTCGGGCTCCGGCCCCGGCCCCGGCTCGGCCGCGGCGGGCTCGGCGACGGCAGGCTCGGGCTCGACGACCGGTGCGGCCGCCGTGGCGGCGGCCTCCTTTTCGGCGGCCGCGGCGTCGGCGTCGGCGGCGGCGTCGGCGGCGACCGCCGCGCCGCCGCTTCCGCCGCGCGCCAGCGCCGCCCCGCCCGCCGCCGCGACCGCGACGGCGACCGCGATCGCAAACAGGGACGGCGCCTTGCGGCCGTCGGCGCCAGCGGGCGGCGCGGGCGGGGGCAGGGGCAGGAAGCGCGGCGCGCCGCCCGCGGCCGCCGCCACGACCGTGTGCCGCCCCAGGCGCGGGCCGCCGTCGGCGGGCACCAAGGACAGAGGTGAGCCTGCATCATCTCCTGCATCGCCGTCGGGCGCGGTGGCGAGGGCGACAAGGGCGCCGTCGACCGGCGCGACGACGACGGAGCCCCCGGCCCCACCTACCCCCCACCCTTCCCCTCCGTCCAGCGGCAGCGACGCACCGTCCCCGTCAAAGGCGGACACCGCGGGCGAGGGCAGGCGCAGGGTCCAGCCGCCGGCGCCGGGGCGGCGCAGCGCGGCGCGGCCCGAGGCGTCGGCGACCGCGGCGACGCGCCACAGGCCCGCGTCGGCCGTCGTCGTCGCGCCGGCGGCGGGGTCGGTGGATTCGGCGGCGCCAAGGGCGCGGCCCGCGGCGGTGGCGGGGAAGTGGGGCGAGCGCGAGGCGTCCGGCGGCGCGCGCGCGCGCGCGCCGCCGCCGCCGCCGCCGCCGACGTGCGCGACGCGCGACCACGTCAAATTCCACAGGGTCGCCCCCGTCGCCGAGTCGACGGCGCGCACCATGTAGTCGTGCCGGCCGACGGCGATGGTGGGGCGGGGAGGAGGGGCGAAGGAGAGCGGGTCGCGCGCGCCGCCGCCGGCTCCCCTCCTTTCCCCGCCCACCAGCGCCTCCAAATCCCCCCCACCCCCTCCGTCCTCGACGTAAGCGCGCTCCAGGGCGCCGGTGGCGGCGTCCAGCAGGAAGAGGGAGGTGCGGCGCGAGCCGAGCACCGCGCCGCCGTCGGGGGTCAGGGTCGGCGCGGCGTCGACCAGGTCAGGCACCCGCGTCGGCAGCAGGTCCAAAGAGGCGGCGCCGTCGGCCGAGTCGGGGCGGCGGGCGAAGAGAGAGCCGTCGGCGCCGGGGACGACCCCGTCGGCGCCCGCGTCGAGCCCCGCCGACGACACGAGGGCCGACCCCGTGTCAAACGCCCACCGCGGGGACCCGGTGTCAGGGTCGACCGCGACGAGGGTGCCGTCCAGAAGGGCGACGAGGAGGGGGGGGGTGGCGGGGGGGGTGCTGCGGGCATCGGTGGCGGTTGGGGGTCGGGGTTGAGCGGCCGCGCCCCGTCACGTGCGGCGCAGCGATGCAGGCGCGATCGGGCGGGGCGGCACGATGCCCTGGGCCCGGCGGGCGCTGGCGCGGCCCGTTCCCGCCCGCGCGGAAGCCGGCCCACCCCCCTACCCCCCCTCCTCTCACCCGACCACGCCGCCCAGCGTGACCACGCCCTCGCTGCCGTACGCGGGCGCCAACAGGAGCAGGGACGCGACCGCGAGCACGGCCGCGCTGAGCGCGCGGGCGGCCATCGCCGCTCGGGGGCGGGGCGGGGCCGCGCCACGCGCTGCGGCTCGATCCCGCAAACCGGCGGGCGGGCGCCTGGTGGCTGGAGACGGGGGGGTCTGGGGGCGCGAGCGCTGACGCGCACTCTAGTCGGCGCCTCAGCCCCCATCGCCGGGGCCAGGCCGCCGCCGTGACCGCCATGCCACCCCCTCCGACCGCGCCGCCGCCGGCGCGCGGGCCGGGGGACGACGATGTGTTGGCCGCCGGCGCGACGCCGGAGGGCGCCCTGCTCGCGCTCCAGGTGCGGGAAGGGTTGCTGTGGGGTGTTGTCGGCTCGTCGCCGGGCGCGGGCGGCGCCCCGGGCGCGCCGCTGCCGGCGGCGCGCGGCCTAGCCGCCGACGCATGCCGCCTCCCGTCCCCTTTCCTCTCCAGATCGAGGAAGTCTTGGCCGAGGCGACGCCTGACCATGACGCCGTCCTGACCGCGGCGGCCGAGGTGGCGGCCGCGGTCGACGCCGCGCTCGCCGCGGCGCCGCGCGCGCCGGTCGACCCGTCCGCCGTCGCCGGCCTCGCCGCCGCGCTGGGCGTGCCGGTGCCGGGCCGGCTGCGCTGGGAACCGCCCTCAGGGTGCGTGCGGAGAGGGGAGGTGGGGCGGGAGGACGTGGGAGGCGGCCGCAGCGCGCGCGCCGACCCTCCCTCTTTCCTCGCAGCCCGCTCACCCTGGCCGGCCCCGCGGCCGCCCGCGCCGCGTGCCTGACCGGGGCAGATGGCAGCACAGTGACGGTCGACGCCCTTCTGCCCGTGCCGCGGGGGTGCGTGGACGAAAAGGATTACAAGGCGGCGCGGTGGTCCCTCCGCCGCGCCGCCTACCTCGCCGCCGCGCGCGCCGCCCTCGCCGCCGTCCAGTCGGGCCCACTCGCCGGCGCGTCCCTCACCTGGGCCGACGTCGACGGCGACGCGCGGCGGCCGGCGCTCGTGGTCGCGCCGCGCGGCCGCCGCGGCGCCCCCCCGCCGCCGCGCCTCCGCCTGCTGCCTGCGCCGCCGGCCGCCCTGGCGGCCGCCTGGATGCCGCGCCTGGCGCCCGACCGGCGCGCGCTGGCGGTGGGGGAGGGGGGTGGGGATGGGGCGACCCCCTCGTACAACGCCGCCGTCCTCGCCGACTTTTGCCTAGCCGCCCCGACCGCCTGGGCCCGGGCCGCCATCGCGGCATGCCCCGCGGTCGCCGACGCGCTGGCTTTGGCCACCGCCTGGGCATCCGCCGCCCGCCTCGGCGCGGCGCCCGACCCCGGCGCGGGCGCCGGGTTCGCCCTGCTCGCCGCACTGGCCGCCGCCGGGGCGGCCGGCGGCCGCCTGCCCGCGTCCATGACGCCGCTGCAGGCGGCGCGGGGGTTGCTGGTGGAGGTGGGCGAGCTCGGGGGGGGTGCGGAGGCGCGCGCGCTCGCGGCCGTCGCGGGCGGCGCGAACGGCCTGCCGCCGCCGCCTCCTCTGTCTTCCTGGGCCGGCCTCGACCCGCCCGCCCTCATCGCGGCCGACGGTTGGACCAACCTGACGGCGACCGCGACCGCGGGCGGCCTGGCGCGCGCGGCGGCGGCGGCGGCGGCGGCCGTCGCGGCGCTCGACGCCGCGCGCGCCCCTGGCGGCGACGCCGCCGCCACCGTCGACGCCCTCTTCCTCGCCCCGCGCCCCCGCTGGCTGCCCGACTATGACGCGTTTTGGCGCGTCGACGGCGTGGGCGGGGCGGACGCGCCGCTGGCCGGCGACGCGCCGGCGGCGCGCGCGGCCGAAACCGCGCTCGCCGCGCTCGCGACTCGCGCGCTCGGCGCGCGCGCGCGCCTCGTGCGCGCCCTGCCCCGCACGGTGGTCACGGACGCGGAGGCGGGGCCGGCGGTGGCGCCGGCGTGCGGGCGCACGGTTCTGCTGGCCGCGCTCGCCGACGCGACCGCGCTGCGCACCGCCCTCGACATCGGCCCCCGCGCCGACGACGCCGCCGCCGCGGCCGCGTTCCGCGCGTTCTGGGGCGACGCCGCGGAACTGCGCCGGTTTGAGGATGGCGCGATCCACGAGGCGTGCGTCTGGCCCGCCGCGCCGGGCGGCGGCCCCGCCGGCGTCGCCGCGGCCGACGCCGCGCTGGCCGCCGCCCTGGCGCGCCACGCGCCCGGGATGAGCGTCGTTGGGCTCACCGGCGCCCTGCACGGCGCGCTGGCGGATCCCGGGGTCGACGAGGCGGCCGCCGCGCGCGCGCCGGCCGCGCTGGCCGCCGCCACCACCCTTCTGAGCAAAGCGCTGCGCGGCCTCCCCCGGGGCGCGACCGCGCTGCGCCCGCTGGCCATCATGCCGCTGTCGCCGGAAACGCGGCGGGCGGCGCCGTTCGCCGCACTCCCGCACCCCCTGCTCGGCGGCGCGGCCCCCCCGCCCCCCGGCCGCGGCGTCCCCCGCGTCGCGCCCGCCATCGAGGTCGCGGTCCAGCTAGAAGGCACGGGGCGCTGGCCGGACGACGCGGCGGCGGCGGCCAAGGTGCGGGCGGCGTTGGGGACCCAGTTGGCGGGCGCCCTCACGGACGCCTACCGCTGGCCCGCGGCCGCCTCTGAAGCCGGCGTCGACGTCTGCATCGACGGCTACGCGTTCCGGCTGCGCCTGTGGACGGCGCGCGACGTCGATGGCGCGGCGCGCGACGCGGCGCGGCGCGCGGCGGCCGCGCGCGCGGGCGCGCCGCCGCCGCCCGCCTCGCCCGGCGCGGCCGCCGCGCACGACGCCATGACCGCTCTTCAAGCCCGCATCGCGCACGCCACGCTGCTCGCGCCTCTGGCGGGCGCGGCGCCCGGGTTTGGCGACGGCGCGCGGCTGCTCGCGCGCTGGGCGGGCGCGCACCTCGCGGGCGGCCTCGTCGCCGCCCCCGCGTGGGAGCTGCTGGCCGCCGCCGCGGCCGGCCCTCGCCTGGCGGGCGGCGCGGGCGGCGGCCTGGCGCCGCCGGCAGGCGCCGAGGCCGGTGACGGCGGCGCGGCGCCTGCGACCGGGCTCGCCGTCTTCGCGGCCGCCCTCCGCCTCCTGTCCCACCACCCCTGGCCCGAGCGTCCGCTCGTGATCGACCCCGACGGGTCGTTCGAGGCCAAGGGGAGGGCGGCCGCGCTGCGGCGGGCGCCCGAGGCGCGCGGCACGCGGCTCGCCCTGGCGACGCGCGCCGACGCCGCGGGCGCCGCCTGGACCGCCGCCTGCCCGCCCGCCGCCGCGGCGCGCCTCGCGGCGCTCGCGGGTGCGGCTCTGAACAGGCTGGACGGGTGGTTGGAGGCAGGGGGGCGGGAGGGCGGCATCGTCGAAACCATATTTGCGCCGTCGCTCGGCGGCTGGGACGCCCTGCTCTGGCTGCGCCCCGCCGCCCTCCCCGGCGGCGGCTCCCGCGCGCCTCCCGGGTCGGCGCCACCGCCTCTCGGGCGCAGGGGGCGGGGGCGGCCGCCGGGGCGGTGTTCGGCGGCGGTGGCGGAAATCGCCGGCGCCGCGCTCGCGGCGCGCGGCGCGACGAAAGCGGCGGCAGAGGTCTTGGCCGGCTTCGACCCCGTGGCCCACTACGCCTCTTTGCTCCGCATCCGCTACGGGGCCATCGCCATCGTGGGCCACGACGCCGCGGGTGGCGGGCGCGCGGTCGGCGTGCGGTGGGCGGTGGCCGCGCGCGCGCGCGCCGCGCCTGGCGGCCTGCCCGGACCCACGGCTCCGCATCCCTCCCCGCCGGCGGCTGTGGAATACGTGACGCTGGACGACGAGGCGGCGCTGGCGGAGATGGCGGGCCTGGGCGCGGGTTTGGTCGACGGGTTTTCGATTCTGCGCCCGCTGCACGCCCCAGAGGCGCCGCAGGCGGGCAAGCGGGCGGGGGCCAAGGCGGCGCCGGCGCGCGCGCCCAAAAAGGCGCGCGCGTGAAGAGGGAGACGGGAAGGGACGGTTGCAGTGCGGGTGTTTGGGGCTCTGTGGAGCGACTCGCGCGTCACCCCCTCTCCCCTCCCTCCCGCCAGGGCCCCGGCAGCGCCCGCGCAAACGCAGCCGCGGCCGCCGCGGCGGCGGCGGGCGTGTCGTCGCACGCGCCGGGGCGCAGGAGCAGGGCGCGCGAGGGCGCGCCGCCGGCCGAGCGCGCCGCCGCTGCCCACGTGCCCGCGTCGCCGCCCGCCCGCAGCAGCGCCTCCCCGCCCACCGCGACCGCCGCGTCCGCCGCCGCGGCCAGCAGGGCGGCGTCGACGGCGGACACGGCGGAGGATTGGGGCGGCGGGGTGGCGAGGGAGAGGCCGCCGGCGGTCGCGCGATAGCGCGTCCCCGGCTCGTGCCCGTCCCCCTCTCCCCCGCCCACCGCGTCCAAGCGGGCCAGACCGGCGTCCAGAGCGGCGGCCAGGGCGGCGAGGGAGGCGGGCGGGGTGGCGGGCGGGACGAGGAGGAGGGCGGCGGCGCGGCCGCGCCGCGCGGCGACCGCGGCGACCGCCTGGCCTCCAGCGTGCAGCGCCAGGGGCGAGGGCGGTGCGCCGGGATATGGCGACACGCCCAGCAAGCCGCTGCCGGGCGCCAGGGGCGCCCAGGCGGCCCGGCACAGGCCGACCGCCCCGCGCGGCGACCACCCCTTCCCCCCCTTGCCCCCGCCCAGCCACGCCCGCCCCGCGGCCGCGACCGCGGCGCCGGCCGACCGCGCCTCGGCGCCGGCGCCGGCGCCGGCGGCGAGCAGGGAGGCGAGGGTGGGGAGGGAGGCGGGAGGGGGGGCGCCGGCGTGAAACGCGACGCCGCCGCCGAGCGTGAGCAGGACGGCCGACACGCCGACGCTGTCGTCGCCCCCAAAATCGTCCAACAGCCCTGTGCCCAGGGCGGCGGCCGCCGCGGCCGCGGCTGGCCCGCGGCGCGCCGCGCGCGGCGCGGAGAGCGGCGCGGCCCACTCCCGCAGCGTGGCCGACCGCGCCCCGCCCCCGCGGTCGGCCAACCAGTCTCCCACCGCGTGCACCGGGGTGGCGAGCGCGGCGCGGGCGGACGCGGCGGTGGGGTCGGCGGCGAGCAAGGGTTGGAGCGGGCCGGCAAGGGCGGCGACCAGGCCCGCGGCGGACGCGAGCGTGGACGCGAGGCGGGCGTCGGTGGGGGAGGACGACCCGATCCAGGCGGCGTCGGCGATCTAAGAGAAGAAGGAGGGGTGGGGAAAGGGTCGGCCGGGGCCGGGCGTGTCGTCGCACCCCCCTTTCCCTCCCTCCTCTCCCTCACCATGAGCCACCACACCCCTTCCTCATCGCTGTGAAACGTCCACCGAGCGCCGGCGCAGTCGGCCGACGCCAGTGGCGCGGCGGCCGGCGCCCACGCTGCCGCATAGGCTCGCAGCCCGCCCGCCAGCCCCACGAGTGCCGCCACCGAGTCGGGGGTGAGGGTGGGGGGGTAGGCGGCCAGCACCTTGTCCTGGGCGTCGCCGTCGGCCTGGAGAGGGGAGGAGGGCGGGTCGGCGGGTGCAGCGCGTGGCCGCTTCCGCCGCCGGGACTCGATCGGCCACTCGCCTGGCCGCGGCGTTCGTCAAATACGACCAGCCGCAGGGGCGGCGGTGGCGCCGGCGCCATCGCGGGGCGGAGTGGGGGGCGCCGGCAGCAGTTCTGCCACTCTACAGACCGCGCCGCCCCAATGCGCGCCCTCGCGAGCCAGGGCCGGGCCTGTGCGCCGCCCGGCACCACCGGAAGGCGGCCAGGGCAGGCGCCAGGGCGCCGGCCACCGCGGCCGCCGCGTCGCGGGCGCGATTCGCCCGTGCCCGGGCCGCAGACTGCCGTGGCCAGGGCCGCGCCAGACGCCAACGCCGACGGCGAGTGGGAGCAGGGGGCGCCAGGGCGGGGCGGAGCGGGAACACGCTTCGTGTCGCCGGCGACCCCTCCCGTCCTCTCTCCTCCAGCCGCCGCCATCGACCTGGCCACCATCGCCGACCTGGGCGACCTGGTCACCATCCAGTACACCCTGGCCGACGACGGGGGAGAAGTCCTCGACTCTTCCCGCGCGCGCGACGAACCCCTCACCTTTGAAGTCGGCGCCGGCGACGCGTTCGGCAACCCCATCTACCAAGCGTTCGACGGCGTCGTGCGCGGGTTGGCCCTGGGCGAGAAATCGACGCTGCGCGCCGAGGGCGAGCCCTGGACGCCGGACCGCTGCTGGCGCGTGCCCGGCGACCACCCGGAGGTGGCCCGCCTCGCGGGGCGGTCCAAGAACGTGGGGGGCCTGGCGCCGGGGCTCGTCGTGGAGCTGGCCAACGGGGCAAAGGCTCTCATCGTGGCGATCGACGCGGGCTCGGGGGACGTCACGATCGACGCCAACGACATGCTCGCCGGCAAGGCGCGCGTCTTCGAGCTGGAGCTGGTGGGCTTGGTGAAGAAAGGGGCCGGCAACGAGGCGTGAACACATTTTTTTTTTTGAAGAGGCGTCGCGCCAGGCACCACACGATCAGACTCTCCACCCGCGTCACCCCCTCCCCGCCCCCTCCCGCCACGCGCGCGCCGCCGCCGCGCGCCCCGCCCACGCGTCGTACTCCAGCTCGTAGTAGCGGCGCAGCAGGGAGGCGGGCACGGCGACGAGGGGGTCGGCGGGGGAGGGGGGGGACGGGTGGAGCGGCGTCGCGCCGCACGCGCGGCAGGGGGGCGGCGGGGTGGCGGCGGGGGGCGCCGACACCGGCGGCGCGTCGTCCGCCTCCCACACGGGGGCGCGGCAGGCGTCGGAGGCGGCGTCGCCGTCCGAGGAGGCGTCCGCCGCCGCCGCCGCGTGAATGGCCAGAATGGCCGCCTCGAGCGCGCCGTCGCTCAGCTCGCCCGCCGGCGCCGCCCGCCGGGCCCGCGGCGGCGGCGCGGGCGTGGGCGGCGCGGGCGGCGACCGCGGTGCCGCTTTCGCCGGCGGCGGCGGCGGCGGCGGCGCGAGCGCGACCGCGGGCGGCAGCCCCGCCGGCTGCGGCGCGCGCGCCGCGGGGCGCAGCGCGAGCAGGGCGTCCCGCGAGTAGCGGGTGGAGGGAGAAGGAGGCGGCGGCGACGCGCCAGCCTCGTCCTCTTCCCCCGCCGCGCCGGACGCCGCCGCCTCCCGCAGCGCCAGCATGCGCGCGTGCGTCTCCCGCTCCTCCGTGCTCGGCGGCTCGTACGCGTACACCGCGGTGGGCAGCACGGCCGGCAGGCGGGCCGGCGGCGGGGCGCCGAGCTCGGCCAGGAGCGACGTGAGCCGCTCCAACTCGGCCCCGCCCTCCGCGCACAGCGTCACGCACGCGCCCCGGCCGCCGAAACGACCCGCCCTCCCCGCGCGGTGGGCCAGGGTGGCGGCGTCGCGGGGGGGGCCGTCGGCGTTGAGAACCGCGTTGACGCGGTCCAGGTCGACCCCGCGCGCCCCCACGTCGGTGGCCACCGCGACCCGCGCCCGAAACGCCCTCAAATCGTCCACGGCGGCGCACCGGTCGGCCTGGGGGAGGCCGCCGGAGAGGAGCGCGGGCGGGAAGCCCGCGCGCGCGAGCGCGGCGGCGAGGAACGCCGCGCCCGCGCGCGTGGCGCTGAAGGCCGCCGCCTGGCAGAAAGGGGCGGCGCCCAGGGCGGCGACCGCGGCCGCGGCCCGGGAGGCGGGGGAGCCGTCGCCCGCCGGCGCCCAAAAGTGCGCCACCCCGTCGAGCGCCGCGCCGCGCCCGGGGGCGGCGTCGACCGCCACCGGGGAGGTCATCATGGCAGCGGCCGCATCGGCCGCGGGGCCGTCGAGCGTGGCGGAAAAGGCGAGCGTCTGGCGGGTGGGGGAGGAGGCCGCCGCCGCGACGCGCGCGACGTCGCGCGCCAGCTGCGGCCCGAGCAGCGCGTCCGCCTCGTCCAAGACCAGCAGCGCCACCCGATCCAGCCGCAACAGCCCTCGCTCCACCAACGCCGCCGCGCGGCCGGGCGTGGCGGCGACGACGTGCGCGGGGCGCTTGAGCCGCGCGGCGTCGCCCGCGAGGGGCAGCCCGCCCACAAACGCCGCCACCGCCACCGCGGGCAGGGTGCGCGGCGCGATCGCGGCGATGACGGCCGCGGTTTGGAGGGCGAGCTCGCGCGTGGGGGCCAGAATCAGCGCGCGCGTCGACGGGTCGCCCGCGTCGGCGACCGCGGCCAGGGCGGCCACCGCGAATGCAGCCGTCTTGCCGGTCCCGGCCCGGGCGCGCACGAGGAGGTCGGCGCCGGACAGGGCGAGCGGGATGGAGGCGGCCTAAGGAAGACGAGGGGGTCGCGGGGTCGGCGGCGCGGCCCATGCCCGCGTCTCCACGCTCCGCCTCTCCTCCCACCCACTGACCTGCACCGGGCTCGGCGTCACAAACCCGGCGTCGGCCAGGCCGGACACGAGGGGAGGAGGCACGCCCAGGTCGGCGAACGACGGCGCGGCGGCCGCCGCGTCGGCGGTGCGCCCGGGGCGCAGGAGTATGGGAGGTGGAGGTGGGGTCGCCATGGCGGCGGCGCGCGCGCCAATGCGGCGGGCGCGGGCCCGGGAGTGATGCGGCCGCGCGTCCGCCGCGCTGACCCCGTTTTCACACGCGAGCAGACCCAACGAGCCCCCCAAAACACGCATCCTCACCACCATCACCCGAACGACCGTGGCGGGCCGTCGCGGGCGCAGATCAGGGTGTCGCCCCGCACGTCGCGCGCTATGCGGAGGTCGAAGTCGGCCCACACATTGTCGAACCAGGACCCGTCGTGGCGCCGTAGTGGTCGCGCAC
>Ga0315277_10003106_pt1 | contig 22709 bp, 20 predicted proteins | sample YL17G05_15_MG_FD_203695 | JGI IMG/M metagenome (GOLD analysis project Ga0315277, IMG submission 203695) | Sediment microbial communities from Yellowstone Lake, YNP, Wyoming, USA - YL17G05_15 | ecosystem: Environmental > Aquatic > Freshwater > Lake > Sediment | place: USA: Wyoming | collected...
TCGGGTTTCGGGTTCCGGGTTGAAAACACGCAAACATCCAACTCGCAAACCAAACGCGCAACGCGGAACTCGGAACGCTTGCTCTTTCACATCTTAGTTCAATCCCCGCAAGAGCGGGGAAAGACCCTCAGGGTCTGTCTCAGGAACGCGCAACCTTGAGCCTGGCTTCAACCACCGACTGAGACTGCCGGCAAGAGGAAGGATGAAAGGCTTAAAAGCTTAAAGGCTTAAAGAGGAAGGTAATTGGAAACGCCGCGTTGCATTCCTTTTCCTCATTCCTCATTCCTCATTTCTCTTTCCTCTATACGAGCGCATTAGAGACAGTAGCACTCGTTCATCAAAACAAGCGGTCGTTCCGAGCGGAGCCCGTTGTGAACACGGGACTGGGCAGGGCTGAGAGGGACAACAACCATGGCACAGCTTGCGATAAGCCGCGGGCGGGAGCCTGTGCCCCAAGCCGAGACCATGTGATCTGCGAGTGGTTCTTTCAAGATGCGTCCCACGGGAAGGACGGAGTCCTTCACCTAATCTTTTGGTGGTTGCTAAACGCGACCAGCATCGTGCAAAAAAACAGAGAATTTATTCGATTTGAATTCTCTGCGTCCTCTGCGTCTCTGCGTCTCTGCGGTAAAAATGGATTGGGGCTTGCGTGGGTAATTTTCAGCGCGAGCCAAGGGGAAGATTTGCGGATGGAAGGGGGAACGGGCAAGCAGAAGAAGGTGGAAAGGCATAAAGGTTAAAAGGGTTAAAGGCTTAAATGGAAAACCCAAGAAACCTCAGAAACCATAGAAACCTTGATTTCCACGGCTTGAATATTCCTCCCGTGCCATTCAGCGTCAACAATGTCTCTGATTGATCGCCCTGGCGCCTGGGCAAAAAAATATTTGTCCTTGAAACAGCAAAAGCGGAATTGACGGGATTGGTCTATCCGAAGCGCTTTGCGCTTCGGAATTTCAGATTTCAAATCTCAGATCTCAGAAAAACAGCCGGATATCAGGCGCTGGGCGATTCGGAATTTCAGATCTCAGAAAAATTCTGGAACCGGGAACACTGCTTCGCTTCTTACAAGTGAATTTTGACACGGAACTGGTCAAGGGGTAATCTGTCAAGCGGTTTAAGTCAAACCAAGGGGGAAATAATGCCGGTCTGGGCAGGACTAATAATTGCGATAGCGGCCACTGCGATTATGAATTTCGGACTTGCGCTTCAGAAGCGGGGCGCGATAAATCTTCCGAAAATCGGCCAGGCCCAGGGGATTGCGGTTGCTCAAGCCTTTTTCACAAACTGGGTCTGGCTGATAGGAACTGCCGGGCTGCTTTCCGGCTGGGGTCTATATCTGTTCAGCACCAAGATTGCGCCGATTTCATTGGTTCAGCCCACCCTGGGGATGGGCCTGGTGGTCTTGGCTTTGTTCAGCGTTTTTTATTTAAAGGAAAAGATCCAGTTGATGGAATGGCTGATGCTGATCGGGATGATTACGGGAATGATCCTGCTGGGCTTAAGCGCGGGGGAAGAGGCTCCGAAGGAGTTGCCGAACTGGACTCCGCTATTGATCGTGACCGGGGTGATTTTAGCTCTGGCTCTGCTGGCATATATTCTGGGCAAGCAGGATAAGCTCGGGGGTATCCGGCCGGACGCTCTGTTAGGAATAGTTTCCGGCTTGTTTGTGGGGCTGGGCGCGATTTATAGCCGGGCGATGTTTCTCTTCCTGGGCCAGGATCAAGACGGGATCGGACTGGGAATCTGTCTGCCGGTGATGATTCTGGCGAATGTGATCGGGGTGGGGGTGATGCAGAGCGGATTCCAGCATGGAAAGGCCCTGGTGGTGGTTGCGCTGGAGGCGGTGCTGAATAAGGTGGTTGCGATTGTGGCCGGGGTGATCGCACTGAACGAAGCTTTGCCCGCGGACAAAGGCCTCGCCTTCATGCGGATCATCGCCTTCGCGCTGATCCTGATCGGCTCGGGGGGCTTGTCCAGATTCGGGAAAGAGAAATAGATGTGCGCGGACAAGAGTGTCCGCGCCACGAAGGAGATCAAGATGAGCAAAATTCATAAGCTGATTCAGGAGCACAAGATTTTTCTTTCCTGCGGGGTGTGGGACGCGCTGAGCGCGAGGATTGCGGAAAAGGCCGGGTTTCAGGGCGTGGTGGTGAGCGGGTATGCGGTTGCGGCGAGTTATCTGGCGGAGCCGGACCTCGGGATTTTAACTCAGACCGAGATTCTGGAGGTTGCGCGGAGGGTGTGCCAGGCGGTGAAAATTTCGGTGATTGTGGATGGAGACACCGGCTATGGCGGGGTATTAAATGTTCAGCGGATGGTGAAGGAGCTGATCCGCATGGGCGCCAAGGGGATTCTTCTGGAGGATCAGACCTTCCCCAAGCGGTGCGGTCATCTGGCGGGGAAGAGCGTGGTTTCGGCAGAGGAGCAGATTGCCAAGATCCGGGCGGCCAAAGAGGCAAAAGGGGATGCGGGCTTTGCGATCATTGCGCGGACCGATGCTCTGGAGCCGCTGGGGATAGAGGAGGCGATTCGGAGGGGAAGGCTTTACAAGGAAGCGGGAGCGAGCTTGATTTTTGTGGAGGCGCCGAGGAGTCGGGAGGAGCTCCTGCGGATCGCGAGCGAGGTTCCGGGGCCATTGGTGGTGAATGTGATCGAAGGAGGAAGGACGCCGGTTCTGGAGTTGGAGGAATATCAGAATTTGGGTTTCTTAAGTGTGGGCTATGTTCTGACCGGGTTGTTTGCAAGCGCAAAAGCGATTCAGGAGGCATATTCGGAGCTTTTGCAAAAAGGAACCAGCAAAGGAATTCAGGATCAATTGATGAGCTTTTCGGAATTCACAAATCTGCTCGGCCTTTCGGAAAAACTGAGCCGGGACGAAAAATACCAATACCGGGATCGGGACTAAAATCCCGCGCATCCCGCGAAATACGCGGGACTCGCGGATTACCGCTCGCAAATTACAATCGGAATCGCGCTTTCCACCTTCGCTCGGGAATGCCGAGCTACGGTGGACAGGAAAGGCGCTCGCACATTAAGGCACGAACAAGCGGTAAATGGCTCCGAGGATGAAGAGGCCGAGCAGGAGATAAACGAGCCAGATCATCCACCGGATCGGCTGTTCGGCGCCGCATTGAGGACAGGCTTGATCCGCGCTCTTGATCTCGGTTTCGCATTCAACACATTTTTTGGTTTCCATTTTTTCCCTCAGATAATCATTCCCAATCTTCGTTGGTCCAAGTTAATTTGTCGGTAGATCAGTGGAGGGCGGAGGAGAAGCGCCCATCCACTCCTTCTTTTTCTCTTCCACTTCTCTCAGGTTCCGCTCCAGCTCCTTGATAAAAACTTCCACCAGGCCGGGATCAAACTGGGTATCGGCGCATCTCCTCAATTCTCTCACCGCATTTTTTTGATCCATCGCCTTGCGGTAGGGCCGGTCCGAGGTCATGGCATCATAGGTGTCGGCAATGGCGAGAATCCTGGCTCCGAGCGGGATCTGGGTGCCCTTGATCCGATCCGGGTAGCCGGAGCCATCATAATTTTCGTGATGATGATAAACCAGCGGAACGATCTCCTTGAGAAAATGAATCTGCTCCAGAATCTGCTTGGCCATAATGGAATGGTCTTTGAACATCTCGTGTTCCTGCTGGGTGATTTTTCCGGGCTTGTTCAGCGCTTCCAGCCGGATCCCGATTTTGCCGATGTCATGAAGGAGGCCGGCCCATTCTATTTTTTCCAACTCCTCCGGGCTGAGCCGGATTGCCCTTCCCACCAAAAGCGCAAATTCGGTCACCCGGCGGGAATGACCGGAAGTATATTTGTCCTTGGCTTCCAGGGCGCTCACCAGGCCCTCAATGGTTTCCCGGAAGGTGCGCCTGAGGTTTTGATAGAGCCGGGCATTGTCAATGGCCTGGGCGGCGCGATCCGCCAGAATCACCATCAGCTTCGCCTGCCCTTCACTGAAATGATAATTCTGCCGGTAGCTATACACATTCACCCAGCCGATTACTTTATCTTTCACCCGGATCGGAACGGTGAGCAGGCTGGAAAGGCCTTTTCGCTCCGGCGGCTTTTTGAAAAACCTCCGGGTCTGAGCCGTGGGAATAATCAAATAGGGCTTTTCGGCGAAGCGTTTAAACAGCAGCTCCTGGTCAATATTTCCCACCCCCTCCGGCTGACTGGGATCCAGCTCGGGAAAAATAAATTGCTCGGTTACTCTGGCCTCAAACTCTTCGGGCTGTTCCAGAAGAATGGATACGATGTCCGCGTTCAGTTCCTTGGCCGCGGCATCCGCAATCGCCTGCAAGACATTTTCCAGGTTCAGGCTCTGATTCACGGCCTCGCTTAGTTCATAAAGATTCATCACCTCTTTCAATTGAATATTCTCCCGCTCCAGCCGCTGTTGATTAAAAGCCCGACTGATTACATTAAGCAATTCCTCCATCTTGAACGGCTTCATAATATAATCAAAGGCTCCGAGCTTGATCGCCTCCACCGCGGTGTCCACGGTGCCATATCCGGTCATAATAATCACGATGATATCCAGCTTGCGTTTTTTAATCTCCTTGAGCAGGTCTATGCCGGAAATCCCCGGCATTTTCATATCCGTGAGCACAATATCATAATGCTTGTTCCCCAGCTCCGCGAGCGCGTCTTCCCCGGTAGAAACCGAGTTAACCACAAAATTCTCATTGGCGAGAAAATCGCCCAGAACATCCCGGATGATCTGTTCATCATCAATCACTAAAATCCGATTGCTTTCCTGGCTGATTATGTATTCCATCCTCACTAACTATATTAGCAAACCCGGGATCAGATAGTCAACCCGATTGTGGGGCAGGCTTCCAGCCTGCGAATTTGAGTGCAGGCAAGATGCCTGCACCAGAAAATGGGATTTGGGCAACAAACCCAAGAAGGAATCGTATCGGTGATTCCCGGGATCGGGGGAAAACAAGGGAGGAAAGATTTTCCTTGCTTTTTTTAATAAAATGGTCTATCATAAACTCTGGAGATGAGGAAGGGTTTGGGGAAAAAAGTCCTGATCGCAGATGATACTCTTCCGCTTCGGGTGATGATTGAGGAAGTCCTCACCGAAGCCGGGTATGAGGTAATCATTGCCAGTGATGGGTTGGAGGTCTGGAAGATTATCTGCTCCCGTTTTAAAGAGATAGACCTTTTAGTGCTGGACCTGTTAATGCCGAAGATGAGCGGGTTTGAGGTTCTGGCCGAGCTTAAAAAGGAGTTTCCGGAGAGAAAATTCCCGGTTCTGGTGTTGAGCGGGGTTTTTAAAAGTGAAAAAGAAATCAGCCGACTCAAGGACCTGGGAGCCAATGGCTATCTGAACAAGAATTCGGTGGTTGATGATATCCTTTACCGGGTGAATTTTATCTTTTATTCTCAATTAGAAAGAAGCCGGCGCTATCCGCGGGTGCTGTGCAGTCTTCCGGTGGATTATCAGTTTAACGGCAACAAGCATTCCAGTCATACCACCACCTTAAGCCTGGGCGGCTGTTTCGTGCGCACGCTGAAGCCGGCGCCAAAAAATGCCATCGCCAATCTCTGGATTATGGTTCCTGATTGCGGCTGCAATGAATCGGTTCATACCCAGGGCCGGGTCGTCTGGGTCAACGGGTATGATACCGATTACAAACCAAATTCTCCGCCCGGAATGGGCTTGGAATTTCAGCCGATCGCTGAAGATCAATTAGAATGTATCAAGGAACTGGTGGATCAAAAGCTCCACGAGGAAGACATCTGGAAAAATCCTTGATTAAATTTTATTAGCTTTCCCTTGGTCGGTCATTTCTGGCGCGATTTCCTTAAATAATGAAGATAAATTATGCCCGAGTATTCTCTGAAGAGTTCATAAGGATTGTGCAGTTTTTCCCGCGACCGGGCTTTACTGTTCCGGGGCAACCAGATGGTTTTCCGCTCCACCTGTTTCTCGCGATAGGTGTATCCGACCTGATTAAAATTCTCATTGCGAATCAGGTTCGGGCATTTGCTTTTAAGTAAATCAATCAGCTTGGCCATTCCCAGCAGCCGGGCTTGAAACTCGGCTCCGAAAATGGAAGAGAAATCAAACAAACTTTCAATTACCTGAATCGCCTGATGATCGGGTTGGGAATAAAGATCAAACAGCTCCACCTCGGTTGCTTCGGCCCGAATTAAAGAGCCGATCTCCAGGCGAGCGATTTTCTTTTTCCGCCTTCTCTGAATTAATCGGTCCAGGAGCTTGTCTCGCTCCGGTTGAAGGTCCGGGATCTGGCTTTTACCCAGCTTCTTTCCCAGCTCGCCCTCCAGCCTGACCCTGCCCCGGACGAGCAGAAAGCAATCCTTAAAAGATAAATCTTTTGGAGACTGGTTCTCAAATTGGAAAATAATTTGCTCTTCCTTTAGTTCCGCAGAAAGGGCGATTTGCTTTTCTCCAACCTGCTTCAGTCCGCTTTCCTTCATTAAATATGCGTCTATGCCCAGGTTGATCAGTTGCTGGCAAAAATTTTGCGCCTCCGGGATCTGGTCAAACGCCTTCAAAATCCCGGGCGCGGGATTTTTCAGCCGCAGCCGGGCTGAGTAAGTATCCCATCCCATCAGCCGGGCTAATCCTTCAATCGCTGATTGGGAAGGCTCCGGGGAATGGGGGGAGAGGATCAGAAAAAGTCTCTGGAGGGTTTCTCCGGGAAATTCCTTTTCCAGCCGGGTCTCTCTGGTTTCTGTTGGCTGCTCCTGGGGGGGAGCAAGGTTCGCGGTTGGAATTTCCGAGCCGCAATAAATGCACTTATTTGCTTCGGGCGCATTTGGCCTCTGGCAGTTGGGGCATTTGATGTTCATTTCATCTTTTCGGGCGCGGGCTTGGAGCACTAAATTCGCATGGGCATTACCACACAAAGATATTTGGTGTCATCATCAAACCGGAACAGGATCGGGCTTAACTCGTCTTTGATCTCCATTATGATTTTGCTGGCGGAAACCGCGGTCAAAATGTCAAAGAGATAGCGATCATTAAATCCAAGCTCCACGGCCTTTCCGCTGAACTCGCATTCGCTTTCTCCTTTGGCAATCCCGTAAGTGGGATGCCGGCCTTCAATAATCATTTTTCCGTCCTGAAAACTCAATTTCACGGACCGGATCTTTTCATCCACCAGCACACTGGCCCTTCTCAAACCCTTGAGAAAGGCCTCCCGGCTCACCGTGATTTTTACCGGATTCTTCTCCGGAATCACCCGCTGATACTCGGGAAACTCGCCATCAATCAAGCGCATAAAAATCACGGTCTCTCCCGCCTGAAGCGCAACATGATTATCCTTAATCCCTAACTGGATTTTTCCCTCAAACTCGGAGATAATCTTCTCCAACTCGTTCATTCCCTTTTTCGGAAGAATCACTCCCTTTTCCAGCTTAAATTCCTTAAACCCTTTTACCTCCCGATCAATCAGACACATCCGATGCCCGTCCGTGGCGGTAAATCTTAAAATTTCTCCCTCTTTCAGACGCTCCATAAGGATTCCATTAAGGGTAAATCTTCCTTCTTCCAGGGCGGCTCCGTAAATGGTCTTTTTGGTCATCTCGAAAAGAATTTCCGCTTCTATCTCAAAAAATTGAAATCCTTCCAGGGTTGGCAGGACCGGGAATTCCTCCGGATTGATTCCCTGCAGATCATAGGTGAAATTACTGCTTTTTACTTCTACCTTATTCGGCTCTACTTCCTTGATGATTACTTCTCCCTCTTCCAGCTCTCTCAGAATCTCATACAGTTTTTTGGCGTTCAAGCCTATGGTTCCGGTCTTTTTAACTTCCGCTGAACAACGATCCTTAATGGTGATGTCAAGGTCCGTGGCCTGAATTTCAAGGCCGGATTTGGAAGCCTTAATCACGCAATTCGCCAGAATCGGCATCGTGTTCTTCTTTTCCACGATTCCCTGGATCTTGCCCAAACATTTAGCCAGTTGCGCCTTTTCTACTTGAATCTCCATTTGTGCTCCCTCCCTAATTTTTCTTCTTTATACCAAATCTTTTAAAAGGATGCAAGGCTTGGCCTAAAGGAAACCATTAATCTCTTCTTTTCTAATTTTCTCCGTCCTTGCGTAAGTTCACTTCAAATTCCCCTGGTGCTATTTATTTTTATATTTAATCTCCATAAAATAAAAATATTAATATATAATAACTATTGTGGAAAAGGGGAAAAGGCGAAGAACTTTCTGAAAATTAAAAGCTTTCTGGTCAGGAAGAATCTGGAAAAAGCCGGCAATTCTCCGGGAAGCGAGAGTGGGTAAAAATGTAATCAAAGTTTTTCTCATCTTTTCCAGACCTTTCTCAACAGGATTTAATCAAGTTCTTCTTTAATTCCCAAGGAGTTCAAAACCGCTTGAATTTTTTTTCTGAGTTCCATTTCCTGGTCAATCAGGGCATCAATTTTCCTGCAGGAATGAATAACGGTGGAGTGATCCTTTCCGCCAAAGGTTTGCCCGATTTCGGGAAAACTCTGCTTTAGATATTTTCTTGAGATATACATTGCCACCTGCCTGGGGATTACGAATTTCTGCATTCTTTTCTCGCTTTTGATATCAAGCGGCCGGACACCAAAGATCCGGGCGACTTCCTTGATCACTTTGTCGGTGCCGATTACTTTATCCCCCTCAATCAAGATATTAGAAAGCAGATTTTTGGCTAATTCCAGGTTGATCTTCTGGCCGGTGAGCGAGGCATAAGCGCAGATTCTTATCAGACACCCTTCCAGCTTTCTGATATTGCTTCTCACGCTTTTCGCCAGATATTCACAGACCTCTTCCGGAATGATAATCTTGCTCTCCGCGGCCTTTTTCTTGATGATCGCCAGTTTCGTCTCATACTCCGGGGGCTGGATGTCCACGGTCATCCCGCATTCAAACCTGCTCCGCAGGCGTTCGGTGAGCTCGGGCAATTCCGCCGGGACCCGATCCGAGGACATCACAATTTGTTTTCCGGATTCGTAAAGCTCATTGAAGGTATAAAAGAATTCCTCCTGGGTGCGCTCCTTGCCGCCCAGGATTTCAATATCATCCATCAGCAGCAGATCGCAATTTTTCCGGAATTTTTTCCGGAAATCCGCGATTTTATCTTGACCGGTGAAAATGCAATTGATCAGATCATTCATAAAATTTTCGGCCTGGAGGGAAATCACCCGGAACCGGGGCTGCCGCTCTAAAATTCGGTTTCCGATCGCATTGAGCAGATGAGTTTTTCCCAGGCCCACCCCGCCGTAAATAAAAAGCGGATTGTATTTCACCAGATCGCTCTCGGCCACCGCCTTGCTCGCGGCGTGAGCGAACTGATTGCAAGGCCCGACCACGAAGTTTTCAAAGGTATATCTGGGATTTAAATTCGCCTGAATCGCCCGGGTCTGCCAGGGAACCGATACCAGTCCGGGAATCGGGCCCGGCTCCAAGCCCTGCCCCAAGCCCGGCTCCGGCTCTTCCTTAATCCTGAATTCTATCTCCGGGTCCTCGCCGAAATAAAAATGGATCACTTCTTTCAAGCGAGCGCCGAATTTATCTTCAATCCATTTCTGGCAGAATTGATTGGGAACCTGGAGCATAATTTTATTACTGGCTTTGCCCAGAAACTTAACTGCGCCAAACCAGAGTTCAGCTCCTTGATCCCCGTATTCCTTTTTCAGCTGTTCCAGAACCAGATTCCAGGCTCCAGGGTCTTGCATACCCGCCTCCTCTTCTTCCCAATCCTCTATATTCCCAAAACCAAATGCCGAAAACTTAAACTAAAGCTTAAGGCTTTATCCCCAATCTCCCACAAACTTAAACACAAGTTATCCACAATTGTGGATAACTGTAAAAAAACCTAAAAAGCCCGGTTCTCCAAGGATCATTTCTAAAGAAAAGCTCAAAACCAGCCAACCCCGGAACCCGACAGTGTGCCTGATTTTAGAAATAAAAAATAGCTTGTCAAGTAGAAAAATTATCCCCAGATTCGCTTGCTAGCAGGCTTACAAACATAAGTTCGGTAAATCATCCTCTAAGCCTCTGAAACATAAAAAGCTTTGCCGGGTCAATGTTAGCAATCCCACAATTTAATCTTGAGCCAAAAAAAATTTTTAAACCTTTTTTCCACAACCGTTTCCACTTCCATCCGGAGAAGATTCCGTCATTTTATCATTGAACCAGAAGCCAGCAAACCCGCATCCATAAAGGAGATGAGCCCGGTCTGGACGGTTCCATTTATGGCTCCAATTTATTTCCGAGCCGGGAATGTGGAAAAAACTGTTCAAAACTTGCTTTTGAAAAAATGAGTTTGTTGAGTAAAGCTAAAAGTTATAAAGATCAAGGTTCTTTTTCCGACCTGGGTGGATCGTCAGGATCTTCCGATCCAGACCGAATCCCGGAGGGGAAAATTTTTAAATTTACTATTTATATTGCGGGACTGGACCCGAGCAAGAGGTTATTAATGACTTTCTTAAAAATTTGTTTCCATTTCATTCCTTTAGGCGCCTGGCCTGAAATAATTTCCATATTTTTCAATCCGTTGCCCACTTCCTCAGGCCAAGAGAATAAAAACAAGAAAAATTCCAATTTTAGATAACATATTGAAAAATAAGGTATAATTATAATTCAGGGATAAAAAAATAAGGGTTTTTGCAGATTTTTCTTGACAATTTGGCAAGACTGATGCATAATTATGATAATAATGATATATTTGGATTGGTGCTTGAAACTTGTGACCATTAGTTTTGTCTAATAGCTGGATGAGAAAGGAGCCGCCAAAGCCTGAAGGAGTTGATCTTTTGGCATTGCCCGGAAAGGGGTTGGGGCAAGGCGAGGAGATGAAGAAGGGCAAGAGGTGGTTTTTATATAATGAAGACAATTAATGAGGTGAGTAAGATGGCAAGGATAGTGAAAAGGCGGAGGCGGAAGCGCAGGGTGAGGCGGGAGTGCCTGCGTTGTGGACGGGTGTTTATGAGCGAGGGTAACTTTAATCGGATCTGTCCCAGCTGTCGGGAGGCCAACGCCAATATAGCGATGAACGCGGTTGAGGTCAGCCTTGACCACGACTATTACGGCTTTACCAAATAAATCACAGACCGCGCGCAAAACCATTTTTAATCCCCATTTCAGGAGGACAAAAGGGATTTTTGTTCCTATCGTTCCTGGATTAGTGGAGTCCCGCTTCAGCGCGGGACGGGATTTCCGGCTTGATAAAGCGCGCTCATTATTCTCCCGGCGATTTCCGGCCGGTGCACACTTAGAATGGTATCCCCGCATAATTCTTCCAGCTCTTTCTCCAATTCCTGATCACCCAGAAGAATCGCGATCACCGGCTTATCTTTGACCTTTTCCCGCATCAGTTTGATGTCCCCGAAAAAATCCTTCATTTTAAACCCGATGGCTCTCCAGGGCTCTATGGCGGCGGAAGGAATCACCGGAATAATGATATAGCCATCGGGATTGGGGTCGGAAAAGATTGCATCAATGGCAAGCGGAAAGATCTGGCTTGGGCCCACATCCAGCGGATTTTTCAGATTGATCCAGCCGGGCGCGATTTTCTTGACTTTTTCTATGGTTGCCGGGGTCCAGTCCGGAAGCAGAAGGCCGGCCTGACCAAGAGCGTCCGAGAGCAGGGCGCCCAGCGAGCCGGAAGTGGTTAGCGCCCCGATCTTTTTGCCTCGGAGCCGGGGCTGGCTGGAAAAGGCTTTGGCAAAAGAGATCATCTCTTCCAGGGTATTCGCCCGGATCGCGCCGGTCTGGTGAAATGCTCCGTCATAGATCAAGTCCTCGCCGGAAAGACTGCCGGTATGAGACCGAGTGGCTTTCTGCCCGAGCCGGGTCCGACCGCTTTTTAAAATCACCACCGGCTTTTGAGCCGTGGCTTTTCTGAGCGCGGCCATCAATCTCCGACCCTGCTGAATCCCTTCCTGATAAATCAGGATCACCTTGGTCTTCTCATCTTCGGCGAAATATTCCAGAAAATCCGATTCGTCCAGATCAATTTTGTTCCCCAGAGTGGCAACCTTGCGGATCTTGATCCCCATCGCCGGGAGATGATCCAGCAGAATGTTTCCGAACACCCCGCTCTGGGCAATGATCGCAACCGTGCCCGGCTGAAGCGCCCGGTCCATCACCTCGGTGGTGGCAAACTTAAGCTCGGTGTTGACCACGCCCACGCAATTCGGTCCGAGCAGGCGCATCCCAAAGCTTTTCGCCACCTTTGCGATTTCCTCCTGCTCCCTCCTGCCATCCTCCCCGGTCTCGGCAAAGCCCGCGCTCTCAATCACCACCGCTTTGATCCCTTTCGCGGCCAATTCCGGGAGTGCCCCCTTGACCGCTTTTGCCGGAACCACCAGCACCGCCAGGTCAATCCCGGTCGGAAGATCGGAAATGGATTGTAAAACCCGTTTGCCTTCAATCTCCCCGCCCCGCGGATTCACCAGATACGCCCGGTCCAGCCATCCCTGCTTCCTCCAGAACCCCGGAATCCCGTACCCGAACCCGGGCGTGCGCGTAACCCCGATCAGGGCGATCTTCTTCGGCTCAAAAAACTTCTTGAGCAAGGCCTGATTCATGCCTCCTATTTTACACATTGGAAGCTCCTGCTCAATCCGCCGGCGTTTGCCAAAAATTTTTTGCAATAAACATTTCTAAAAACTGCTTTGCCGCGAATTTCTCCAGATCTTCCGTAGGCAATTTGACGCCAATACTCATTGGAATATAATCTGCTCATAGAGAACGGAAGGCACGCGATAGCTCCAAAATGTACCTTTTGGGATTTTTGGGGGAGAATGCTAATTAGAAAAATTCTAAGGGAAGACTCGGATAAATTTGGGGAGGCACTCTTTTGACTGAACCACGAAGATACCCTCCTAAGGATTTGAAGATCCTGTATGGTCTGGCGGCGGGGCGTTGTTCATTTCCTCATTGTAGGAGCGAAGTTGTCTTGGAGGCTTCTACTGAAGAGGAGCGCAAACAGATAGGTAAAATTGGGCACATAGTCGGACATAGCGACAAGGGGCCGCGAGGAGATCCCAATTACCCGCGAGACAAATTAGAGACCTATGAGAACTGGATATTGCTTTGCCCCACTTGCCATGACACTGTAGATGCTTTAGACAGCAGATATACGGTAGCAGACCTGCGAAGACTCAAAGCGGAGCATGAGCGGAGCATGAACTGTGGGTGCGCAATTCTCTCGCTATTGAGATGCTAGGAATTGGATTCCCGGAATTGGAAGTGGTGGCCTTGGCGATCGCGGCTTCAGCCAACGTACCCTCCGTGGACTTCTCGGTTACTCCCCCGCAGGCCAAGATGAGACGAAACGATTTGACCAGTAAGGTTGAAATGTTATTAACAATGGGACTTAGCAAGAGCAGGGAAGTCCACAGTTTTATCCAACATTTCGCAATTGCAGATTCCGAATTCCCCGAACGATTAAAAGCAGGGTTCGTTTCGAAATACAATCAACTGCGGACAGATAATATTTCTGGTGATGCATTGTTTGAGGCGATGCATCAATTCTCATGTGGCGGAAGCCGGGAATTCAAGCGCCAAGCCGCAGGACTTGCTATCTTGGCTTACCTTTTTGAGATTTGTGAGGTTTTTGAAAAATGATCCTGCCCACCAAGCACATCAAGGCTCAGTACTCCCTGCTTGGGGCGGGAGCCACCCTGTTGCGATATCTAGACCGTCCTCAAACGGTGACCGGTTTGTGGGACCGAGTTCGAGGTAATCCTGAACTGAGCGTTTATTGGAGGTTCATTCTCGCTTTAGATTTTCTTTTTGCCATGGGAATGGTGGAATTGGCCGATGGCCTGATAGTGAGGCATAAACTATGATCAAAAAGGTTTTTGCCAATAAGTCTTCATTCAGGACTATCAATTTCCAGCCGGGTTTCAATGTGGTCTGGGCAGACCGCACAAAGGAATCAACCAAGAAGGATTCCCGCAACGGCCTGGGTAAATCCACTCTGATAAAAATTATTCACTTTTGCCTTGGAGCGAAGACTTCCCCTGGTAAAGGCTTGTTAGTAGAACCATTGGAAGGTTGGGAATTCTCGCTCGTACTGCAAATAGGAGATCGCGAAATCAGGATTACACGCGCCATAGATAGCCCAAGCTTTGTATCTGTTGATGCGGACGAGTCCTCATGGCCAATCCACGGCAAAGTGCGAAATGGCCGACTAACCTATAGCATTAAAGACGACTGGAATTCCTTATTAGGACATCTCCTATTCGGTCTAGAGGTATCGGATGGCGAAAGAGATTACCAGCCAACCTTTCGCAGTCTTATTTCCTATTTCATTCGACGAGACAAGGACGCATTTTCTATCCCCTTTGAACATTACCGCAAGCAAAAAGAATGGGATAAACAGATTAACAACGCTTTCTTGCTTGGATTAGCATGGGAAGATGCCATGGAGCTTCAGGTATTGAAAGACCGTAAAAAGGGATTGGAAGATTTTAAGAAGGCGGTAAAAACTGGGGTAGTTAAGGGATTCATGGGGTCGTTAGGCGACCTGGAGGCGCAAAAAGTCAGGTTGAAGAGCCAGTCTGAAACTGAGGTGTCCCAACTCCGATCATTCAGAGTTCATCCGCAATACGAGCAAGTGCAGTCGGAAGCAAACCTGTTGACTGAGGAGATACACAAACTTGTCAATGCCAACATGATTGATAAACGAATGCTGGAACTTTATGAAAAGAGTCTCATTGAAGAACAACCGCCGATAGCCGATTCCATTGAACGAATCTATGAAGAGGCTGGCTTTGCATTGCCTGGAGTGACCCTGCGTCGCCTTGATGAAGTTAAGAAGTTTCACAAAAGCATAGTTGAGAATCGCCGATCTTTTCTTGACGCTGAGATAAATCGACTCAAGCGCGAAGTTGCGAAACGCGCCCAATTGATCCAAGCAAATACAGAGAAACGAGCATCTATAATGGAGGTTTTGAATACCCATGGCGCGCTTGAGGAATACACCATCCTGCAAACACGTCACATGGATACGATTAACAACCTAAACTCTATTTCCACCATGATTGAAAATCTGAAGATATTCGATAGCGGCCTCAGCGACATCAAAATCGCCCAAGAGGAATTGCAAAAGAAAGCACGGAGAGACTATGATGAGCGCGCGGCTATCCGGGAACGAGCTATTGCGCTTTTTAATACTTACTCAGAGCGTCTCTATAACGCTCCAGGCAAGCTTGTTATTGATGTTGGGCCAACGGGTTTTCGGTTTGACGTGGAGATCGAACGATCAGGAAGTTCCGGCATCAGCAACATGAAGGTTTTTTGCTACGATCTAATGCTTGCTCGATTGTGGGCGGAACGGAATATCTCTCCTCGATTGCTGATCCATGATAGCACCATATTTGATGGAGTGGATGAGCGACAACGCGCCATCGCCCTTGAAATGGCTGCCGAGGAATCACAGGAGCATGGATTCCAGTATATCTGCACGCTAAACAGTGATTATATTCCTTGGAATGAATTTTCTGAAAAGTTTGATCTGAAAAAATTCATTCGGACCAGACTAACTGATGCAAAAGAAGATGGTTGCCTCTTAGGGATTAGATTCTGAGTCATGAGCGCGTCTTTCTTCTAAATCCCGTACCCGAACCCGGGCGTGCGCGTAACCCCGATCAGGGCGATCTTCTTCGGCTCAAAAAACTTCTTTAGCTCGGAACTGCTCATTAGCCTAATTTTACCGAAACCATATTAATTTTCCAGAACCAAAGAAAAAAGGGGCGGGTTCTTCCAGCCCCTTTTTGCTGGCTCAGAGATCTTTTCAGATTCCGGAAATCTTGAAGCTATCCTTCAAGCTCAGGTCTTTGGCGCTGGAGCTTGGCCCGACCAGGATGGTGTATTCTATCTCCTCAATCTCCCATCCGTTCTTGTCCATATTCCAATAAGCCATGTCCTTGGCGTTCACTTCCAGCAGGACGGTTTTGGTCTCGCCCGGTTTAAGCGCGACCCGAGTGAATGCTTTCAGGTCTTTCACCGGCCGGTCAACCTTGGAGCCATTGCAACTTACATAAAGCTGAACCACTTCCTCGCCCGCCATCTTCCCGGTGTTGGTCACATCCACGCTCGCGGTGATCTTTCCGCTTTTGCCGATCTTCTTGGCGCTCAGCTTCAGGTTGGAATAGTTGTATTCGGTATAGCTCAGGCCGTATCCGAACGGGAACGAGGGCTCCAGTCCCTTTTTGTCAAACAGGCGGTAGCCGTGGTAGTAATCAATCTTGACTTGCTTGGCCTTATTATCAAAGGGAGGATATTGGTCAATGGATTTTCCCCACACGATCGGGAGCTTGCCGGAAAAATTGGCGTCCCCGAACAACAAATCCGCCAGCGCGTTCCCGCCTTCCATCCCCGGGTACCAGGCCATCACGATCGCCTCCGCGTCGTTCTTCCAGGATTCCAGCGTGATCACCGCGCCCCCCTCCAGGACCACGATCAGCCGGTCGGTTACCCCCGCGACCGCCTTGATCAAGGCCTCGTCATCCTTGTGCAAATTCAAGTCCTCCCGGTCTCCGTATCCCGGCCCGCCTTCTCCCTCATCCTTCCAGGTCAGCCCAGCAACGATGATCACCGCGTCCGCTCCCTGGGACACCTGCTTGGCCTTTTCCAGGTCCTCGCCGCTCTCATAAACAACCTTGAGCCCGGTTCCCGCCTTATTCCTGATCCCTTGCAACGGATTCACCACATAAGGCACGGCCACATCCGAACTGCCGTGATCGCCGATGTTTTTGGCATCCGCGAGTTTGCCGATCACGACCAGGGTCTTGATCTTTTCCCGATCCAGCGGCAGCGCGCTCTTGTCGTTCTTCAACAGCACCGTGCCTTTCTGCGCCGCCTCCAGCGCGATTCGGGCGTGCTCCTTCCCGCCCACCTTGGATTTGTCAAACCCTTGGGTGAAATCCGGGGTGAGGAAAGAATATTTCATTCTCAATAAACGGTTCACCGAATCGTCAATGTTCTTGGCCGGAACCTTTCCGTCCTCTATCGCATTCTTCAGGGGCTCCCCCAAATGCTTTCCCATCGGCATCTCCAGATCCAGTCCCGCGTTCCCGGCCAGGACCGCGTCATCCACCGCGTTCACCCAGTCCGAGACCACGAACCCCTTGAACCCCCAGTCGTTCTTGAGGATGTCGGTGAGCAGATGCTGGTTCTGCCCGCAGAGGAACCCGTTCAAATCGTTATACGCGCTCATCACTGACGCTACTCCCGCGTCAACCGTCATCTTGAAATGAGGCAGGTAAATCTCCCGCAGGGTCCGCTCGTCCATCACCGCGTTCACGAAAAATCTGGATTCCTCCATATTGTTCGCGGCAAAATGCTTCGCGCACGCCATCACATATTTCTGAACCCCGATGATATGGGCGCTTCCCATCACCCCCAGGTGCAGCGGGTCCTCCCCGTAAGTCTCCTGCGCCCGCCCCCAGCCCGGATGACGCAAGGCGTTGATGCAGGGAGAAAGCAAGACATTCGCGTTCTGCGCCCGGGCCTCGTATCCCATCGCCTCTCCGATCCGTCTCTCCAGATCCGGGTCCCAGCTCGCGCCTCTTGACATTGAGACCGGAAACGCCGTGGCCTTGCCCTTGCCCACTCCCCGTGGGCCGTCTATGCACCGGAGCGCCGGGATTCCCAATCTTTTGTTTTCAGCCGTGTTCCAGGTGTCTGCCAATACCGGATTCAGCGATTCCCCGATCAGACCAACCGCCCGGCCCAGCGGCACCACCCCGTGCATCTGCTGAATCTTCTCGTCCAAACTCATCTGCTTGAGCGTGTCCTGAACCTTCTTTTCAATCTCCGTCTCGCTCAAGCCCGAAAGCGCGCTGAAAACCGTGCCGGCAAAAACAACCACCAGGATCAGCGCTCCCAAAACCTTTGCCAAACTCTTCCCTTTCATCTTTCCCTCCCCCGGATTTTATTCGCTTCATTATAAACCCAGAATTCCAAATCCTGCAAGAATCTGGCGAGGAACGAGAAATCCGCCTTCGCTCTTACGAGCTACTGCGGGCGAGGGAGAGACGAGAAGAACCACGCCTTTGGCTTGGCAGGCAGGGTGAGTGAGGAACGGAATTGTTTCTCGTTCCCCGTGCACCGGTAACCGGATTTAAATAATCACCCTTCTGGTCAGTTCGCGGATCAATTCGTCCGGGTCGTCAATGATGCTGAAGATATCCAGGTCCTCCGGCGAGATTTTATCGTTTACCAACAAGGTATTTTTGAACCAGTCAATCAGGGGTTTCCAGTAGGCGGAGTCAATCAGGAACACCGGGAAGGGCTTGATTTTTTTGGTCTGGATCAGGGTGAACGCCTCGGAGAGTTCGTCCAAAGTACCGAACCCGCCGGGCATAATGATATATGCCTGGGCGTATTTGACGAACATCACCTTTCTCACGAAGAAGTAGCGGAAGCTGAGCCGGAGGTTGGCGTAGGGATTGGGCTTCTGCTCAAAGGGAAGCTCAATATTCATCCCGACCGATGCCCCGCCCGCCTCGGCCGCGCCTTTGTTCGCCGCCTCCATCACCCCGCCTCCCCCGCCGGTGATCACCCCGTATCCGGCCTGGGCGCATTTTCTTGCGATCAGCTCGGCTTTTTTATAAACCGGATCATCCGGCGCAACCCGGGCCGAGCCGAAGATGGTCACCGCGGGATAAATCTTATGAAGCGCCTCAATCCCGTCCACGAACTCCGAGATGATCCGGAACAGCCTCCAACTCTCTCCTAATTCCCAGGCATCAATCAAATACTGCTGCTCATTCATTTATCTGCTCCATTCCTTACTGTGCGAGGGACTTCAGTCCCGATATCTGTAATTTGTAATCTGTAATCATTTTCATATCTATTTCTTCTCCGACCATTTGCTGATCCCGATATGAGCCTGCGCGCCGGCAAACTCCAGGTCGGTCACATCCAACAGCCTCGCGCCGTATCCGGCCATGCCGATCCCACTCACTCCTAAATCCAGCGCGTAATTATCAGCCAGCATAAATTCCGCCCCGACCCCGAGCCGGAGCTGAACCAGGTCCAGCGACCGCCAGTCAATTTCAAACTCATTCCCCTGCTCGGTTCCTTGGGCCGTAAACTGGCCGATGCCCAGTCCGGCGCCGAAATCAACATAAGGCCGGACCCGGGCGTCATCCTGATAATAAATCCGGTCGGCAATCCATAAAAATCCCCACCAGGCGTCAAAATCCCCCTCCCCGGCTTCAAACTCAAAATCGGTTCCCTGCGCATACGCAAACTCCAGCGAGACCCCGTAATAATTTTGCCAGAGTTTCGCCTGGTCCGATTTTTTGGACCGGGTCAGGTAGTAAAACTCCGCACTGCCCACATAACCCGGAGAGGTCAGGAGATAGTTATAACCTCCGGAAACTCCCTTGAAATCCTTATTCCCATAAAAAATATCCGTTGCTTGCTCTTCCTGCGCCAACACCGTCAAGGGCATTAAAACGAAAAACGCAACCCACAACCGCGCAACCGCTTTTTTCATCTCTCCTCCTCGCTTTCCCGGCTTCTGCCGGTGGTTTTAGTTTAATTATAAGATTAAGTGCGCATAAAGCCAATTCCCAAAATCATTGCAAAGGCGGTAAAGGTCCAATTGCAGGAAAAGGGAATTGCTCAGAATTGATAAACCAGATTGATAAAGACCCGGGAGGAGAAAAAATAGTTGACCAGCTCCTGGTAATCCTCGTAGTCGTCGCAACCGCAGTCATCATCATAATAATCGTCACAGTAATAATCGTCCGAGCTGGAAATATCCCCGGCCGATCCCTGGGAGAAATCATACCAGACCGGCTCAAAGAGCATCACCGGCGATGCCAGTCCCTGCCAGTAGTTGGAATAAAGGCCGGTGAGGTTCAGACCGATTCCGGCTTCCAGATAAAGATGCTTGTTCATTTTCCAGCCCAGACCCAGATCGCTGTAAAGGGTGGTGGTGGAAAGGGATAAATCCTCAATTTCAGATTCGGCGCTGAATTCATGGCTGTCCTTCAGGTGAGCGTATCCGGATCCGGACTTGAAACCGAGTTCGGTGAAAACCGAAACCGGCCTGGGCTCAATAATAGTCCAGCGGATATTCCCGCTGTACCCGATCTGCCAGGCGCTATAGTCCCATTTGCCGATCTCCAGAAAATCCGCATCCTCTCCGTAAAGCTCGTTATAGTAAAGGCCGAACTGGAGGGAGAACTGCTCAAATTTTCCGCCCACGAATAATCCCCCGCCGTAAACCTCCCCCTGATAAGGAGAAAAAATGTCCTCATAATCAAGCTGGGATCCCGCGAAAAAGGCCCCTCTTTTGGACCTCGCGGACAAGGGCAGGGAAATCGCGCCGGCAATGAGCAAAACCAGGCCAAGATTTTTAGCTTTAGTGAACAACAATAAACTTTCCTTTCTCAATCTGGAACAGGTGGAGCTGGTGCTCAAATTCTCCGGAGCCGTTGACCGAGACCAGGCCGAGAGGGCCTGGCCAGTTTTGCACGGATTTCAGGGCTTCCCCCAGTTCCCGGCGATTGGAGATTTTATTTTTTTCTATCAGGTCAATGAGCAGAGCAGTGGTTTCATAGGCTTGCAGATCAAACAGGGACGGCTCTTCCTGAAAGGCCTGCTGGTATTTGAACCGGTAATCATCAAAGTCCTTGCTAATTAGCTCCGGCGCATAGAGGTCGGCAAACACCGCATTTTCCAGATAGTTTTCCCGGCAATGTTCAAAGATTTTTTCCGAGTGCCAGCTGGAAGTTCCCATGAATTGCGGCTTGACCCGGTAGAAGAGCAATTGGGGAACAATGATTCCGATTTTTTCATAGCTATCCGCGATGAACAGGGCCTGGAAGGAGAGCGGAAGGGATTGCCTTTTTTCTTCTTTTCCCTTGCTCAGAGCCTTTGGCTCCAGCTCTCCGATCACCTCCCGGAAATCCGTCTCTTCCGCGGAATAAGACACACTTTTTACCAGCTCGGCTCCGCGCGCCTGAACTTCCGCGCTGAAAATCTGCGCGAACTCAGTGCCGTATTTATCCTCCGGGTAGATTACCGCGAATTTGGAGAATTGTTTCTCGCCCATCGCCCAATCCAGGAGCGTCTTGATCTGGCTGTTTTTGGTCATACAGTTCCGGAAGATATGGGTTTTATTCGCGGTGAGACCCGGGTTCGGGTTGAGCGCGATCATCGGAACATTCAACTGTTCGCTCACCTCCGCCACCGACGCCGCCACCGGATTGAGAATCGGTCCCACCAAAGCAATGATATGGTCATCCAGGATCATCCGCCTCGCTTTTTCCCGCGCGATCTCCGGATCGCCGAAAGAATCCTCCACCCGGAGCTCAAACTTGTGCCCGCTATTCGGATACTGAAAAATGCCCGCGGCCAGAAGCGATCCTTTCAAGGCCCGGTCCCCGAACGCCTGATAAGTCCCGCTCATGGGCAGGATCAGGCCGATCCGGGTGGAAACCACCTCTAGCAACTGGCCGGACTGCTCAATCAGACCGCCGATCTCGTCCTGATGCGCCGTGTTCGGATACCGGGCCAGAAGCTTTTCAAAAACCTCCTTCGCCTCCTTCAACCGGTTGGATTGGTAATACCTGAGCCCGAGCAAATAGCCGGCCTCGCCCTGGATCCATTCCGGCCCCGGGCGGTTAAAAACTTCCTCCAACTCGGAATCCTTGAGCAGAGAAAGCCAGTCCGGAACCGAGGCGCGCGCTTTTTCTATTTCTTTCGCGCTCATAAAATCCGCATATTTGGAAAGCCATAAAACCGCATTCTGATAATTTCTCAGCTCCAGGTGAGATTGATAGAGCAGATGATAAATCTCGGCTTTAGACCCGGAGTCGCGGATCTGTTCGGCAATTCCTTCAAGCGCCTCAATCACCTTCTGGTATTTCTTGAGTTGATAGCAGCTCCTGCCCAGCCACAGGCTCGCCTCCAGAAACTGCGCCTTGTCCTCCGGATCCTTCCGGGCATGCTCAAAGCTCTTCGCCGCCTGATCATAACTCTGCTTCTGATACTGCAACTTCCCCGATTCCAGCCAGGCTTGGGAGAGATAATCGCTGTCCGGATACTTCTCAATTACCTTCTGATACGCCCCAATCGCTTCCTCGGTCCTGCCCGCAGCAGCCAGCTCCTGCGCCTTTTTCATCTCCTCCTGGGAACGCCGATTAGTCAAGTATCCCGCAGCCAGGGTCATTGATAATAATAACCCCGCGATCCCAAGAGCTATCCTCGGAACCTTTTTGCGCATACCCCTTATTCTTGACCAAATTTCCATCCAGTCAAGCCCGGCAAGATACACTACTCCCGTTGATGCCGCTTTGATGTTTCAAGGGCAAATATTTTTTTGCCCAGGCGCTGGAGCAATGAAGTGGAAACGAGGTTGAGTCTGGGTTAATCGGGCTTGCCAGCAAATTGCGGTGCACGGTGCACGGTTCACGGTGCACGAATGTGCGAGCGCCTTCAGGCGCGATACCGTTTACCCTTGACCTTGTACCGCATTTGCGTCCGCTCCTCCAACTCGCGCTGAAAATTACCCACGCCCTGATAACTGATAAAATTGCTGAAAACCGTTTCGTGCGAGCGACTTTAGTCGCGATTCCTTTTTACCAGCAGAGTCCCGTGGGACGCATCTATGAAAGAACCATTACAATCGGTGCCGGGGGCTCCGGTAATTAGGCATTTCGCCTTCCGCTTACGCACTGTTGAGGCCCATGCCGGCTCGCTGTCCTGCATCCAACCCGC
>Ga0315277_10003109_pt1 | contig 22700 bp, 17 predicted proteins | sample YL17G05_15_MG_FD_203695 | JGI IMG/M metagenome (GOLD analysis project Ga0315277, IMG submission 203695) | Sediment microbial communities from Yellowstone Lake, YNP, Wyoming, USA - YL17G05_15 | ecosystem: Environmental > Aquatic > Freshwater > Lake > Sediment | place: USA: Wyoming | collected...
TCTCCTCGTATCTTCATGAGAAGGTAACTCTTTTCCGGCTTCTCCGTGTCTACACGCATCAGAGAAGAAATCTGGCGGCTCGGCACGTTCTTGGTCGCCTTTAGCATGCCGGCGCGATCCAGGACCAGTTTGGCTTCCGGATGTTTCCCTGTGTGGCATCCGGATACCGCGCAACTCCTCTTGAATATCGCGACAGCCTTGACCTGGAGTGCGGCTCGCATCGAGTCACTCAACGCTGCTCTCTCGACCTTACGCGCCGTCTCTGCGCCTGAGACTGACACCAAGACCGAAAAAAACACAAGCACCACCGAAATGAAGCAAAACAAGCTCACCGATCTAACCCACATAGCTGACCTCCTTGGTGGTAAAGGGGGCGACACCGACTCAATTGTAGGTTGGTGAGCTCCCCACCCTTTCATCATAGAATTGGGATTCTATTTCACGGCGGGTGAGTTGCCGAGGCCAAATGAGTCCGGTCGCGAAGTGACTAAGTAACTGATTCAGATTCAAAGAATATCATCCGGCCGAGGACAAGTCAATTGACCGCACGGAATCTAGGCACAAACGACGTTTCACTTTCCTCTGCTTACAGCCGAGGGTGACCAGGCCCTCAGCGACGTGAAGATCAGTGTTTCCCATTTCATTACAGAGGCGTATAATTAGTAATTGAGGTTAATCTATGCAAGCACACGAATTCATTCCTGTAACGATTGACAAAAGCCACATCACAACCATAGGGGAAAGGCTGTATGCTGAGAGCATAGAGTTTGTGAGGGAGCTTGTAAACAACGGCTACGACGCCGATGCCACACTCGTCGAGATCTCTGTTGGAGAGGATTTGATCGAGATACGAGACAACGGGAGCGGGATGGACAGAGAAGGACTCAAGCAGTATTTCAACATCGGCTCCCGTCAGAAGCTTTGCTCCCCTAAATCTCCGGTATACGGAAGGGACAGAATAGGACAGTTCGGTATAGGTAAGTTTGCCAGCCTCGCGGCCTGCAGGAGATTCGAGGTCATCACCAAAAAGGATGAGTTCGTAGGCAGGGTCGTCTTTGATAAGGAACAGTGGGAGAAGGGAGTGGATGAGTGGAGGTTGCCACTCGAAATTCTCTCCAGCGATTTCAGAAAGGAAAACGGTACGACCGTGATTCTGTTCGGACTGGAACGAAGGTTCGAGCCGAAAGACATCGAAACCAAGATAATCGAAGGAACCCCGATCAGGGCTCCCCATTTTCGCGTGAGAATAGACAATCACACCGTAACCCCGAGGAGCCTTTCTGGACACAAAATCGCAGTTCTGGAAGGGACTTCATTCGGGCCCGTAACCGGAGAGATTGTGATCCAGTCCGAGACGGCGTCCTCTGCCGCGCAACTCGGCATTGAAGTGAAGGTAAAACAGGTGACCATCAAGAGAGAGCTACTAGGTATGGAAACCTGGGGAAAGGCCATGGCAAGGATAAGGGGAGAGGTTAATGCCGATTTTCTTCCCATCACAAGCGATAGAACAGGGTTCCTGACGGATTCGGCAGAATATCAGGCATTCCTCGCGGTGATGGCGGGCGTTATGGAAGACGTAAAGGTATACCTGCATAGATTGACTGCAAAGAAAGAAGGGAGAAGGGTGAGCCGGGCGCTCAAGGAGGCTTTACAGAGAGTTTACAAGGCGCTCGTGGCAAACCCAGACCTCTCGCCATTTGGAGCGCTCCCCATGGGCGAAGAGGCAAAGGGAATGGGAGAAGCAGCCTTAGTGCGCAAGACTCACGAGAGGGCCTCCGAAGAAGTGCTGGAAGCAAACAAAAAACCCAAGGAGCCGCCAAAGAGACGAAGAAAGACCCCGAAGGTAAAGAGACTCACGCCAAATGCAGTGGTCAAGAGAATGAAATTCGGCGAAACGGGAGTGTCCTGCGTCGTTGACAGTTTCGGAGAGGAAGGTCCCGAAGTCTTCGCCGAAGAGACGACGATTTACATCAATCGTGATCACCCGCTATACAGAAGAGAATCTTCCAAGGTTGACACCCACACGCTGAACCTTGCCCGCCTGATCACCCAGGAGATCGCCCTCATGAAAGACCCAAGGAACCCCAGACAGGCCTTCGACAGACAAAGCAAGCTCTTGAGGGACGCGTTTATCGAAAAAAAGGCGTAATTTCTGCAGATCTGGACGGCTTTTTTGCGCGGAGGTTATCCCGAGCTGGTTGCGCACCCTAAACGCGATGCAAATCTCCGGCATGCCAGCTACGTCCAAACCTACAGGGAGAATGCGGAAGCTGTCAAGGTCTACCTCTCCAGCGAAGGGCGTTATGACGGTCGCTTCGCTGGGGCTTCCAGGAACCGTTCCTCTAAAGTGGTCAGAGTATCGCCGTTTCCGACCGAGGAAGCCCGGAAGGTTTTAGGTTCGAGTCCTATCTGGGGAGGCAAAATTCAATCCGCCAACGTCAGCGATTTCTATTCAACGCGAGACCCCGTAGGTTAAACATCTCGGGGTCGTGTCGTTTCGGCCGGGCTCACGCCTACCCACGCCGACTCTCAGATATCCAGGGGCCGCCCGCGCGCCAATACGTGGGAATGAGCGCCTGCCCGGAAGCCGCCTTGAGCGCCGGGAGCAGGAACCCCTGCAAATAAGTGAGAACTCCGGGAAGCCCAGGCATATTCTGTCCAAGCCCGCTCTTGCTGACAAACGCCTTCCATTGGACGGACTTCACGTCGTCGCGCCCAAACTCTTTCGTTAGAGCCAATGGGGTTTCGCGAGGAATCTCGGTCTTGCGCCTCTTGAAGGTCGCTTGGATTGCCCTAATGAGAGCGGCACCGTCAAAGGCGAAGTCTCGCGCTAGCACATACAGGTCGTAGAAATCCTTCATACGGCTGTTTGCGATGCCCAGCACGACCATGGCCTGCAGTTTCTCGGCGACGACTGTTTCACGCGGATATGCTCGGATACGCGGCGCCGGAAAGTCCAAAAGCGAAGGATAGCTGATTATTCTTGCCCTGGGTATGACCACATCACCGAATCCAACATCTACTCGGATGGGGACGCGAGCCTTGCCGAGAAACGCGACCAGCGTCACGCGCTGTCCTTGATATGCTTGTTCTTCGCGTATCGGCTCAGCCGTCACCGCATCGGGATCGAACAGCAGGCCGTCGGGCTCTACATCAACACCGCACGCCGCCCGGAACACATCCGCAAGCCGCTCGCTCGAATCTTCGCTGCGGCAAAGCAGATCCATATCGACGGTTGGCCTATGCAGGTGACCCGTCCAAGCCATGAACAGCATGGCCCCCTTGAGAACGAAGTCTCCGGCATACTCCGAGACGGAGAGACGATAGAGAAACCGCTCGGTCACGTATCGCGTCCAGACCATGTTGGCATCGTCCCCGGTTTCACGAATGATGTTGAGCAATCGTTGGCGAACCGAGGCCGCGACGTCCGATGGCTTGCGTATGGTCATACGATGGATTCCATGTACGGTCGTAGGGTCTTCGTTACCCTGCAGATTTTCGCATATCGCCACAGATCGTCGATTGTGCATTTGCGGAAGCGAACCACCTCGCGAAGAGCCTCGAGGGCAACATCCAGCCCAATCTTGTTCCTGTACTTGAAGCAGTCTGCCACGGTCTTGGCGGGGTTGTAGATTCTCACTGGAACGCCCTCAATGTTGTGCTCATCGACACCTTCGGTAAGAGCCTTGCCCGAGAAACGCACGATCCGCATCTTGAGATGCTTGACCTGTGGGCGAGCAGCTCTGCGATCGATGGCTACCCATACTTGGTGAGGGGCTTGTGTCCCGATCTCGTGAAATCGAAGCGCGGACAGGAGGCATATCACACTTTTTGGGACCGCTTTCCCTGCCTGCGCCAGTCCGTGATGTGCCGTCACCTCGGCGTCTGGAAGCATGTATCGTCCCCTCCCGACGCGCACTAACTTTCCTTCCGCGCACAGTTGCCTAAGGTATTCGTGGTGAATCCCTAGGGAACGCACCTCTCCAGTACTCAGGATCCCTGAATTGCGAGCGAGTTCCAGTATCCGTTTGGTCTTGCCGTCGAGATTCTTCATATGCAAAAGTATACAAGTTTATGAATATCTGTCAATAGTTTTGCAATGGAAAGCTCTCGTGACCTTTCCGTGCGTGCCATGCAGAACTACCAACGTTTCATTACAAGAGCGGGGTTTTGTCAGGGATGGCAACCTGCCCAACGCGTGGGAATAGAGCTCAAGGGAGCAGCGAAATGCGGGTGGGGCACAGACGCCGATGGCGAACCCTGATCTGGGAAGGCGATTGCGCACCCGGGCCGCGAGCCCGATACTGCAGCGTGGGGCGGGGTACGAAGTTTTCTTGACTCATGTCGGGCCAGTACTTACACTACAGGCACGTTTTCAATTGCGTTGCCGCACCGTACACATGCACCCCCAGCAAGGGAGCTTCGAATGAGTAACCCAAATGTGCCGCAGAGCGGTGACAAGATGTGGATGGGGCACCCGCGCGGCCTGATGACCCTCTTCTTCACGGAGCTTTGGGAACGGTTCAGTTACTATGGCATGCGCGGAATCCTCGTGCTGTTTCTGGTAGACGCCATGCGTGGCGGTTTTGCCATGAGCACGGCTACCGCGGCGGCGATCTACGGGCTTTACACATCGATGGTCTATCTCGTCGCGCTGCCGGGGGGCTGGATTGCGGACAATCTGACGGGACAGCGGAACGCAATCTTTACGGGCGGAATCATCATTGCTTGCGGTCACTTCAGCATGGCGATTCCGACGGTGTACACGTTCTATCAGGGTCTCATCCTTATCATCATCGGCACGGGGTTATTGAAGCCAAATGTGAGCGCGATTGTCGGCGGGCTGTATCCTGAAGGCGGCGCACGGCGCGATGCCGGTTTCTCCGTCTTCTACATGGGCATCAATATCGGTGCCCTGTGCGGTCCACTCCTCTGCGGATATCTAGGCGAAAATATCAACTGGCATTACGGGTTCGGCGCTGCCGGCGTCGGCATGGTGCTCGGGCTCATCCAGTACAGGTTGGGCTACAGGTACTTCCATACTGTGGGCGTTATGAGGCACGAAGACAAAGAGAAAAGGGCCCGGGCCGTGCGCAAACTGGTCATGGGAGCCGGACTTCTGCTCGGGGTGATCGCGATCCTGGCGATCCTGCGGCTGAGCGTGCTCAAGTTCACGATCCAAGGGTTCGCTCAAGGACTCGGCTACTTTGTCATCGTCCTTGCCATTCTCTATTTCTCTCTGGTCGTATTCCTCGGGAAGCTCGAGACTGCCGAGAAGAAACGGGTCGCCGTCATCTTCTTGTTGTTTATTGGTGCGGCGCTCTTCTGGTCAGGCTTCGAGCAGGCCGGCTCCTCGATGAATCTCTTCGCCGAGCGCTTGACGGACCGTGTCTTCCTCGGGTGGGAGATGCCGGCGAGCTGGCTCCAGTCGGTCAACCCGATCTTCATCATTGCCCTGGCGCCGGTCTTCGGCTGGCTCTGGGTCGCCTTGGCCCGCAGGAAGCGCGAGCCCTCGATTCCCGTCAAGTTCTTCTTGGGTCTTTTGCTCCTCGGCGTCGGATTCCTGGTGATGGCGTGGGCATCGCTGTACGTTTCTGAAGGCGGGTCGGGCGTGAGCCCAATGTGGCTGGTGGTCACGTATTTCGTGCATACGTTTGGAGAGCTGTGTCTGAGCCCCGTGGGTCTTAGCAGCGTTACCAAGCTCGCGCCCAAGCGTCTTGTCGGCCAGATGATGGGCACTTGGTTCATGGGTGCCGCGCTGGGTAATCTCATCGCGGGCTTGGTAGCGGGACAGTTCGAGACATGGCCGCTACCGAAACTTTTCCTTGGGGTGGCATTGATAGCTGCAGGGACCGGCTTCCTGTTCCTCATCTTCAGCAAACCCATCAGGAAGCTGATCGGCAGTACAGTCTGAACTCATGAGTGCCCCGCACAGGTCGTAATGTTCGTCGCGGGGCCACCAGGTGTTTAGCGATGGCATTCGTCTGGCAGGGCCGCACTTTGCGGGGCTGGCTCGCGTGCGGGAGCTCCCCCCTGCAAAACAAAAGGGTCTCACCGCAGCAAGATGAGACCCAACTTCGACTTTCTAGAAAACAGCGCGGGTCGGTCTGAGACTGTCTTAGACGACCACTACAACTGCCAACCCAAGGCGAGATTATCCGGCAGCAAGACGGGTTCGCTCTATTCTTGGGTCACACTATTCGACCGTGAAACTTATCGTCTGCGCCACCCAGACGCCCACCGGGTATTCTCGCTGCAACGCCGGCGTGAATTTCCACTGCATGACAGCCTCTACCGCAGCGTCTTCAAAGCCCAGTCCTTTGGGATCGGCCTTGATTACCTTGGCTCTCTTCACGTCGCCCTTTTTGTCGACGAAGAATTGGACGACGATTTTTCCCCCAACCGCGGCCTGCCGGGCCATTTCAGGATAGATAGGCTGTACTCGTTTCACGAGTTGAGGCGGTTGTTCAAACGGGATAAAAACTCCCGCATCAGGGATTGCATCATCCCTGGGAATCTCTCGCCTTATCTCAATGTTCTCGCCTCGTCCCAGCATCGCCAGAGAATCCACGCGCGCATCCAGCATCTGCGCCAGCTCCTGCTGCGTCTGAATCTGAGGCTCTTCGGGCGCGATCTCCGCCGCCACGGGCTTGGGAATTGCCGCCGCAGCCAATTTGGGCTGCGCAATTCTTAATGCCGGTGCCAGCTCCTCGCCGCTCAAGGTCGGCGGTGGACCCAGGTTCGACGGGTCAAGATAGAACACGCGAGCTGGGGCGGCTTGTTCTCGACTAGCCAGATAGACGGCGAAGTAATAAGTGCTGACTGCAACGACATGAACACCGACGGAAATCGCCAGGCCTATCATCATGAATCTCTGAATGAAACGCCGTATGGCGAAGGCACCTATGTGGCCCTCGTTTGGCATCGTGAAAGAAACTGCTGTGGTCATTGTTATACCTTTTTACGCACCAAACCGTGTTTCCTGTCGCCTAAAGGCCCTGACCTTTAAGCCCCAGTAAGGAGTCATCCGATGCATCAAACCTGAGTATTGAGAATCGCGTTGTCTTAGCCACACTGAACTCATCCAGCAGATCAACCATTGTGGCGTATTTCGCTTTCCTGCTGATCTTTGCGACGATCGTCAGCTTGTCACCGCTAAAGGCTTTTCGCTCATTCAACACACCGCGAAGCCCACCCCAGTCAAGCACCTGGGGCTTGTCAAAGCCTACGTTGTACCATAACGAATCCGGTGGAGCGACGCGCAGGTAAAGCAGATTTCTTTCGTTGACTTCAGCCTCGCCGGCAGATTCCGGCGGAAGGTTGATCTCCATTGCCTGAGGCAAACGAAAGACCGTTGTCACCATGAAGAAAATAAGCAGCAAGAATGCCACATCCACCATGGGTGTCATGTCGATGCGAATGGCAATTCGTCCTTTCTTTTTCTTGCCGCCTACGCCTCGCGACGATCCTGAAGGGGTATCTACAGCGCCCATTTTAGTCCTTTTCCAGTTCTGTAACCATGTTGAAGCGATTCATGTTGATCTTTTGCAGAACTGCCATGACGTCCTCAACATAGCCATATTCAGCGTCCTTATCGGCTTTCACTATCAGACGAACCTTTAGATTCGAGAGACGCGACTGTAGTATCTTCTCGCCGAGTTCGTCCGACACGAAGTCTACAGACCTCAGCATGCCTTCCTCGTTTGGTTTCATGAAGCCCATCTGCGCATCCAGTCTCGGAGCTCCCAGGCTCATATTGATCTTGTTGTCCTTGGACACAGAAATGATAAGGATATCGGATTCGGGGAGCTTCAAGTTCGAATGCGAGTCGGGCAGATTTATCTGCACGTTCTCGGGTGGCTTGAATTGTGTGGTGGACATGAAGAAAATCAACAGGAGAAAGGCCACGTCCACCATGGGCGTCATATCGATTCTGATGGCCAAACGTTTTTTTGTGGGGCGTGCCACGGCTTACTCTGCCTCCTTCTCCTTGAGTATCTCCATAAACATGAAGGCGCCCTCGTCAACGGAGTAGTTAAAACTGTCTACCAGGTTGACGAAGATGTTGTAGGCAACGATACCCAAAATCGCTGCAAAGAGTCCGCCGGCTGTATTGATCAGAGCTTCAGAAATACCCACAGCGAGCTGGATTGCGTCCGGCGACCCCTGATGGGCCATGGCAGCGAAGCAACGGATCATACCGATCACCGTTCCCAGTAGCCCGATCATCGTGGCAATCGAGGCGATCGTGGAGAGAGCAAAGAGGTTCCTCTCCAGGAAGGGGACTTCGAGCATGCGCGCTTCCTCAATGGAGCGCTGAGTCTCGGCCAACTTCTTATCGCCAGAGAGCTTCATCTTGACACCGCGCAAATAGGCCTCCACGCCCGCTTTCAACACCGCCGCGGCCGAACCGCGCTGCTTGTCGCAAATCGACGCGGCATCTTCGAACTTGCCTTCGTTGATTGCCATGATGAAATTCCGGTAGAAATCGGGTATGGGAGCACCGCCGCGTGCTTTTCTCAGGGTCAAGCTGCGTTCCACGATGTAAGTGATCAGCATGAGAGTAATGGTTATCAAGAGAACTACAAGGGGACCACCCTTTGTGATGAACTCCGGCAGGAAAAACTTGAAGACGACGACTGCTACGACGAAGGTGGCTACAAGCAAGAGAATGGTGAACAGCGACTCCTTAAACTTCATATTTTCCTCCTATCCTTCCTTATTCTACCAAATACACCGACAATGCTGTTATTGTTTTTTTGTTGACTTAGCTTTGGCGGTCCCCTCCTTTATTTCCTCACTGCAATTGCTTTTTTCTTGCTCTAACTTTTGCGATCGTTTCAAGTCCTGTGCGGGCATCCTTGTTGTTGGGATCGTACTGCAGGGCGCGACGAAACGCCCTCTCTGCGGTATCATAATCTGACTGATAGTATGAAGCCTGCCCGTAAGCCAACCAATAGGTGGCGTTCGCAGGCTGTAGTTCTGTGGCACGTTTCAAACTGGTGGCGGCGCCGGACCAGTTCTCCTCCTTGAGAAATATAAATCCCAACCCGCCGTAGGCATCGCTCTGTGTAGAGTCGAGTTCGATGGCGGCACGAAATTCCTGCTTGGCTGCCTTCGTAGAATCCACAAAGATCAGAGTCTGCGCCAGCAGTGTGTGTATGTATGCCCTGGTGGAGTCCAGCAGACTGGCCTGGCGGAGGTTACCGATGGCGTTCTCGTATGCCTCTTTTTTCAAGTAACAGTATCCGCGGTAGAAATAAGCCGCGGAAGATGTCGGGTCTGCTTGAATCTTCTTATCGAAGTAAGTCAGTGCCGAATCGTACTGATCCGAGCTAAAATAAGTCATTCCCAAAAGGTAAGCCAGACGGCTGTTGGCGGGGTTTAACTCGAATCCCTTTTTCAAATACACCGCCGTCGAATCGTACAAGGCCGGAGCTCCAGCACCCCCACCCCTCACGGATATGTAATAGTACGCTTCCCCCAGCATCGCATAATCTGCTGGTTCTGCTTGGGGTGGCGATGTAATAGACTTCAGCACTTCTATAGCCCGATCGTATTTCTTCAGGTCAAAGCTGTTGGCCGCCAACGCCCGCACGGTGGAAAGTTCGGTCGATTTCAAGCTGTAGGCTTTCTCCAGGTATTCCTGTGCCTCCTCCAATTTCCTGACGGCCCGCAGTGCCTGGCCATATATGCTGAGCAGGAAAAAGTTGTCCTCCTTGGATTTCTCAAGCGCAACCTGTAATTCCTGAAGAGCCTGTTCGTACTTCTCGGCGTAAAAATACAGTTTGCCGATCTGGTAATTCACATTGGGGAACTCAGGATCTATGTCACGCGTCGTCTTGAAATGCGCCAGAGCCTCGCTGTATTCCCTCATGTCCATCAGCACGGTGGCAAGCTCGTAGTGCATCTTCGCGCTTGTAGAATCAAGGGCGATGGCATCCAGGAGATTCTGTTTGGCCAGAGGCAGAACTTTCTTTTCTTCGTACACTCGAGCCAGGGCAGCATAAAAACGTGGCTCCAGGGGATTGTTGAACATCGCCTGCGAGAATTCCACCATTGCATCGCCAGACAGCCCCCGCGCCTCCAACAGAAGGCCCTGGCAGTAGGCGTATGCCGCCAGGTCGGGTTTTGTCTGCTGATCGGTTGATCGCGCCGACGATGCCAATCTTGAGTAGGAGGAACCCGCCAGATCCCGCTTTGCCTGCCGGGCAAGCTCGGGTTTCTTTTCCTTGGCGGTACCCAGAATCTTCTTCACTGCGGTTGTATCCACTCTTGCGATAAGCAGCTCAACGAGGTTCATCATGGCCTGGGGATGAAGAGGATCAGACTCCAACACGACGTACCAGTGGTTTATTGACGTCGTGGTGTCCTTCTGAGCCAAGGTCACCTCGGCGATCAGCCAGTGCGCTCCTGGATCTTTCGGCTTCTTGCCCAGCGCGTCCTCCGCTTCTTTCAGGGCATCAGCATATCGCTTCTCTTTCAGGGCTCGCCAGCCTTTTGCAGGCTCAGGAGTTCCGGCTGCCCAGAGCGGGGTAAGGACCGCCAGCAAGAGCGCAAGAGCGATTATGTAGATCGGGATTGTTCTCGTCCTCATGGCATTATTGTACCTGTTGTCCAATCAGTTCGCAATAGATTTTGCATAGCGATTAGCAACACATCTCGCTGTTGACACACTTCCCTATTTAATTAGTAACATCTATTTGTGATCCTCTGAGGGCGGAAGGGTGACAACTCGCGCGGGGACCATTTCCGGCAGGAATCCCTGGTCTGCGATAAGACGCTGACCTGCATTTGAAGCCATAAAAGAGAGGAATCCAGACGCTAAATCGGTTCGATCGGCGATCGTATAATAGTAAAGGCGTATTCTAAAAGGATACTTACCTTCCTGTAGTGAACCGATGTTTGCCACTACAGGATCCGCCAAAATCGGGTTGCGCCAGCGGAGTTTCTTGACCCTGGAATCGTAAACTGGTTTTCCCACAAAACCCAGAGCGTTAGGATCTTCTGCCACTCGTTCCACGACGAGACTGTCAGAAGGCCAATAATGCGCATCAACCTCGGTCAAGGCGGAGGCGAAGAAACTCTCCAATGCACTCCATGCGCCATCACCCAACGGCGGCAGATAGATGTTGACCTTGTCGCCGGAGCCGCCTAATGCCTTCCAGGAAGTCACCCGACCGGTCAGAATGTTGAGTGCCTGCAAGGAATCAATAATGTTGGCAGGATTCTTCGGGTTGACTATCCAGGTCGCAACTGTACTGCCCAACACAAAGGAATAGAGGTGTTTGCGCGTATTCACAACGGCCAAAGATTCCGCTTCTGAAAGAGAACGATCGAAGTACCCAACGTCTGTTCGTCTGTAAATCATAGAATCAACAATCGCGCGCGAGTTCAGAGAATACACGTTGACGTTAGCATTCTGGTAGAGCCTACTAAACTGATCTGCTCCCGCCTGAACAACAGGTTCAATTGCCGGGCTGGCAAAGATCGCCGCAGAACCGCTTGTGGCCGTCGATGTCTTCTTCTCTTGATTTTTTGCACAGCCAGCGAGACAAATCACCAAAAATGTGAGAAATACAACCAAGCCAAAGGTCAGTGCCTGGAAACATCTGGCCCGGACCGAGGCTAAGGACGATGTCGCGGTCCGGGAGACGGACGATTTCGTAGTCCCGGATAGAAAGCTAAGCCACATCGGTAGACACCCATTAGCACAAGAACCAAGCCGATCATGAAACGAAGATAACCGGCGCTGGGCAGTGCTGGAAACAAAACCCCCATCCAGACGGCGACCCCAATCCCTATGAAAGTTACACCAAGGATCAGGTAAATCGCGGTTCGCATACCAAAATGATACACGAAAATTGACTGCCATACATAAAAATAATTTGCCGTCAATTGAGAAGTCAAGCGAAAAATCGGTCATACTCCGGCATCTTCCTGCTGTCCAGACCGGTGGGCAGCACTCTTGCGCTAGCATTCATCTCGCGGTAGAATGCGGTAGAATCTTTATCGCAGTCCAGTTGTACCTTGCTGTAAGGACGGAGGCGCGTGTTGCGACGCGGGGGTGCGAGGACCCGAGGCGATGCGTAACGAACCGATGATAGGTAGGACCGTTTCCCACTACCGGATCCTCGAAAAGCTTGGCGAAGGCGGCATGGGCGTGGTGTACAGGGCCCAGGACACCAGGCTTGACCGGACAGTCGCCTTGAAGTTTCTTCCACCTGAATTGACCCGTGACTCAGAGTCAAAGGATCGCTTCATCCGTGAAGCGCGTGCCGCATCTGCACTCGATCATCCCAACGTCTGCACAATCTACGAGATCGATGAGGCTGAGAATGGCGAGATATTCATATCGATGGCCTGTTACAAAGGAGAGACTCTCAAACAGAGAATCGCGAAAGGGCAGCTGGAGCCGGCCGACGCTTGCCGCATCGGCGTGCAAGTCGGGCACGGTCTGGTAAGTGCCCACGGGCAAGGCATAGTGCACCGGGACATAAAGCCCGCCAACATATTCGTGACAGAAGACGGACGCGTGAAGATTTTGGACTTCGGACTTGCAAAGCTGGCCGGCTGCACAGGATTGACCAAGACCGGCAAGGCCCTTGGCACTGCCGGCTATATGGCGCCCGAACAGATACGGGGCGAAGCTGCAGACCATCGAACTGACATCTGGTCTGTGGGAGTCACTCTCTACGAGATGTTGACCGGGCAGCCACCGTTCAAGGGAGAGTATGACGTATCCATAGCGTATTCGATTCTCAATGAGAACCCGGCACCGATATCGACTCTCCGCCCGGGCGTCCCGATGAAACTCCAGCAGATTGTCAGCAAGGCGATGGCGAGAAACCCCGATGAACGGTACCAGAACGCGCAGGATGTCGTTGACGATATGACGAAGCTTGAAAAAAGTATAGAGTACAGCGTTTCAACGGGTTTGGCATCCACGGTTTCGCCCGGATCAGCCGTTTCCGGAGAATCGTCTCCCGTGACAGAATCCAGGCCTTCCATAGCCGTTCTGCCCTTTGCCAATCTGAGTAAGGACGTGGAGCAGGATTATTTCTGTGATGGCATGGCAGAGAACATAATGAACGCACTGACACAGGTTAAGGACCTGCGCGTAGTTGCCAGGCTGTCTGCTTTCTCTTTCAGGGGAAAGGAAATCGACGTTCGTGAGATTGGCAGAAAACTCAGCGTGGAATCTCTACTAGAGGGTAGCGTGCAGAAGGCCGGCAACCGGCTGCGCATAACCGTGCAGCTCGTCAACGTGGCCGACGGTTATCACCTCTGGTCCGAGAAATACGATCGAGACCTGCACGATATCTTTGCTATCCAGGACGATATCTCCCAGGCGATAGTGGACAGGCTAAAGGTCCAGGTTCCGGGAATCGAGAGAGTAAGATTCAAGAAACACCACACGGAAGACCCAGAGGCATACAACCTCTATCTGAAGGGGCGTTGGTTTAGCGAGAAGTTCACAGAGGAGGGGCTCAACAAGGCGGTCGACTTTTTTCAGTCGGCAATCGAAAGAGACCCTCATTTCGCTATGGCAACGGCTGGCCTGTCTGACGCCTACGTTACACTTGGCGCCAGCGGTTACCTACCCAAAGACGTTGCCTACGCGAAGGCAAGGGCAGAAGCGGAGAAGGCGGTCAAGATGGACGATACCCTCGCCGAGGCTCACCTGGCACTCGCCAACATCAGATTATGGTTTGACTGGGATTGGCGGGGGGCGGAGCGCGAGTTTGCTCATGCCTTGACACTCAACCCCTCCAACGCCGAGGTTCTCCACCAGTACGCACACATGCTGGCGTACCTGGGGCGTTTTGAGGAAGCCGTGGCCGACATGAAGCGATCACTAGAGCTCGAACCCCTCTCGGTTCTGGCTAACTCGTGTCTGGGACAGATTCTCTATCTGTCGCGCAAGTACGACGAAGCCCTGGAGCAGCTCAGGAGGGCGGTTGAGATGGACCCCAACTTTTGCAGTTCTCATATCTGGCTCGCTTTGGCCCACATGCAAAAGGGAATGTACGAACAGGCCGAAGAGACGCTTCGAGAACGCACCTCCTCTCCGACGGGTGGCAATGCGGCCATGGCTGCTCTTGGGTACATCTGTGCAGTGTCAGGTAAAACCAGCGAAGCGAAGGAGATACTCAATCAGTTGAAGGATCTGTCGACAAAGGGGTCTGTCACCCCCTACTACGCGGCACGTATCTATGCCGGTTTGGGGGAGACAGAGCTTTCAATTGAATGGCTCCAGAAGTGCTATGAAAAGTGTGATGTCTCATTGACTCTTCTCAAGACGGATCCGGTGTGGGACGGTCTGCGCCATGAACTCGGCTTTGTCGATTTGCTGAAGAAAACGGGCCTGGGGGAATAACATGGAGTTCCCGCCGCCGGTCAGGCCAGCTCGATTCCCTGCAGCACGGGTTGTTGCCGCGGGTTGCGCCAGCTCGGGAGCACGAGAACTGAGGGTTTCGGTAGCTCCGTCAGAGCGTTTCGGGGCAGCCACGAGTCTCTGCCACCGGTCAAGCTAGCGCGATTTCCGTCAGCACAGGTCCCGATCTGGCATCATCGGTGGGCACTCGGTGACGGCGCACTCTTGGGCACGATCTTGATTTCGAAGAGTTTGGGCCAGAGTTTGCCCGTAACGAAGAGCCTGTCGTTGTCTTTGTCGTACGCAATGCCGTTCAAGACATCGACCGGAGGGATCTTGTCGTCACGAGTCAGCAGTCCTCCCAGCTCTATCCAGCCCTCCACCTGACCCGTCTGAGGCGAAATTATCGCCACCCGTTCCGACCTCCAGACGTTCGCATATATCTTCCCCTTCACATACTCAAGCTCGTTCAATTCTGTGACAGCGAGGGTGTCGTCAAAGACCTGAACGGAGTCAACCTGTTGGAACGTGAGCGGATCCCAGAAACGCAGCATTGACGTTCCATCGCTCATGATGAAGCGGCTGCCGTCATACGTAATCCCCCACCCCTCGGTCGGATAATGGAATGAGCCGAGCGAATCGAAGCTCGCTTTCTCGTAGATGAACCCTGTCTGCGATTTCCAGGTGAGCTGAATTATCTCATTTTCGTAAATCGTGATTCCCTCACCGAAATACGTCGAGGGCAGAAGCCGCATCTGTAGAACCGTGCCGGTCTCGAGCTGTACCTTTCTTATCGATGAGCCGCCGTAGCCGCCTGTTCCCTCGTAAAGAAAGCCGTTTTCGAAGACCAGTCCTTCCGTGAACGCGTCTCTTCTGTGAGGATACACATTGATTACGTTGTATGTATACACGATTGCCGTGGTATCGGAATGAGTAGTATCCGCAGGAGGCGGCGGAGTTGTGGGGTTCGAAGAATGCGAGCAGGATGTTGAGAGAGTGCAGAGAACACAGAGAACGAGAAACAGTTCAAGCACTACGGCGAGGAAAGGATTCACGGATGGCGCGCGCGCTGCTAAACTTATCGGGTCGACTCTTGGCATCTTACGAAGTCTTTCACAGGGTGCTATCGCGCACGGTATGTACAGTATCACATAACAATATAGGGCACATGCAAAAAGAAGTCACACTCTTGAACAAATACCCCGAACCCCGGCGTGACATCGAGATCGGTGTCTCGTGGTGCGTAGTGCTTCCACTAGAGAGCGATGACTCTACATCTAAGGTTAGCACATACTTTGACCTCAAATACAACACAAACATATGAGCCCAGTAAGGCTCTTGCTCGACATTGTAGCCAAATCCATGTTCCCCGCCGCCTCGATTTGGTGTATCGTTTCTGGCTGAAGCTCTGTCAGCAATAGTCGACATGGGCGACGTAGGAGCCCTGGACAAAACGTTGAGCTTCTCGAAGAAGAGGACCTCTATCACCGAGACTGTAGAGCTATTCGGAAACACTCTCACCAACAGATGGAAATACGTAGATTCCAGGACGGCGCCCTAGTCCAGCCAACGATGAAACGGAAAAGCACTCAAACGAACCCGCCTTTTGCCGAAGAGAGCCTTGAGAAGCTGGCGCAGGAATTGGAGAAACTCAAGGTTGAGCTCGCAAGAGTCGAAGGAGTCCACCGTCAGGAAATCATTGAGCGCAAGCGTACAGAGGAAGCGTTGCGCGAGTCAGAAGAGCGGTTCAGGATTGCGGCGGAAAGCGCGAGCGACCTGATATGGGATTGGGACCTTGTGACCAACAGATTGGAATGGTTCGGTGACATCGATGAGCTGCTCGGATACGGTCCGGAAGAGTTCCCGAGAACGATAGAGGCATGGAAGGCCGCCATTCACCCGGACGACCGCGACCGTGTGATGTACACGCTCAATCAGCATCTGCAAAAGCGAACGCCTTACTACGAAGAGTACAGAGTCAGGCAGAGGCTTGGAGAGTTTCGCTACTGGATAGATCGCGGCACGGCACTTTGGGGCACTAAAGGCGCCGCCTACAGAATGATTGGAAGTTGCACCGACGTAACCGAGCGCAAACAGTCGGAGGAGGAGCGACTCAGACTGGAAGCCCAGTTGCAGCAATCACAGAAAATGGAATCCATCGGGCGTCTGGTCGGAGGAATCGCGCACGACCTCAACAATCTGCTCTCCCCTATTCTCGCATATTCGGAGATGATTCTCCTCAATCTTAAACCAGCCGACCCGCGTTACGAGGAAGCGCGCGAGATCAAGCGAGCGGCTGAACTTGCAAGAGAACTCATCCAACGCCTCCTCGCTTTCAGTCGCAAGCAAGTTCTTGAGCTAAAGACGATTAATCTCGGAGAAGTTATTACTGAGTTTGAGCGGATACTGAGGCGCACTATCCGAGAGGACATTAAGATAGAGATACGTGTGCCGTCTTCATCGGGGCTCGTCCGCGTAGACGTAGGTCAGATCGAGCAGATTCTTCTTAACCTCGCCGTGAACGCGCAGGAGGCCATGCCCGCTGGAGGAGTTCTGACAATTGAGGTTGAGAACGTCGTTCTGGACGAGATCTCAGCGAGTCAGTATTCGGTGGCGGCGCCCGGTGCATACATGATGCTTTCCATCAGCGACACTGGTAGAGGCATGGACCAAGTAGTACTCGATCGCCTGTTTGAACCGTTCTTCACGACCAAAGAACCCGGGAAGGGAACGGGCCTCGGGCTCCCGATGGTCTATGGAATTGTGAAGCAGCACGCCGGCCATATCTCCGTACACTCTAGACCGGGCCATGGAACGATGGTCAAGATATATCTGCCCAGGGTGAAGGAGAAAAAGCCGCGGATCCGCCGCGAGACTCCGGCAAGCAGAGAGGCCAGGCCGGCGTCTGAAACGGTGATTGTGGTCGAGGATCAAGAGATGGTTCGCGACGTGGCATCGCGAATACTCAAGCTTGGAGGCTACGAGGTGATAGTCGCTGCAAGCGTTACAGAATGCCTGGAACTGGTCGGGCAACACAACGGCCCTATTCATCTACTTTTGACCGACGTGATCATGCCGGAAATGAATGGGAGAGAACTCCACCGGCGTCTGACCTCATTGCGGCCCGGATTGAAAGTCCTCTTCATGTCCGGTTACACGGGTGATGCGCTCGCCCACCGTCAGGTTCTTGAAGGAGGAGTGAACTTTATCCAGAAACCCTTTACCATTCAGTGTCTAATAGATAAGGTTCGAGAGGTTCTGGATTCGTGATGTGTCGATGCCCGATTCCGCGGGAAATTCCAAGGAGTCTGCGGAGTTGGCGCTTCTACCTTACTTTCAATCGATGAGCTCGGACATCGTCCAACGCGGGGAGTTGCCGTGAATCTCCGTTTTGTAGCCTACGAACCTTGCGCCAGCCCCCACAGTTCAAGTGGCGTACCAGGAGTGTTGTTTTGAATCCCCGTTTTGTCGTCCACGAACACCATTCATCCCGGCTGCACTTTGACTTTCGCCTCGAGATGGGTGGAGTGCTTCGCTCCTGGGCGATTCCCAAGGGACCTTCGATGAACCCTTCAGAAAAGCGCCTGGCCATCCAGGTCGAGGATCATCCCCTCGACTACATCGACTTCGAGGGCATAATACCAGAAGGCGGGTACGGAGCAGGTCCAGTAGTCATATGGGACTCGGGAGACTATGAGATGCTCGGGCAGAGAAATGACATGATTGAGTTTGCATTGAGAGGAAAGAGACTCAAGGGGAGCTTTGCCCTGGTGCAACTGAAGGGAAGGGGTAAGGGAAACGAGTGGCTTCTGATAAAAAAGAAGGACGAATACGCACGCCTCGATTGGAAACTTGAGATCAGTCTGACGCCTAAGAAGAAGACCCGATTGAAGGAGCGAATTCCTCCTTGCCAGGCTTCGTGAGCGCCAGAAACAGCAGCAGTGTGAGAAGCGAGGCTTCGCGAACCCACGGACCTCACTTCAAGACCACCGTCTCCTGTGGGGCGGCGCGAAACGGTGCCCCCTGCTTTAGCAGCGCCGTCTCCTGCGCGGCGGCGTTAGAACCGAGGCTTCGCAAACCCCCGAACCCCGTGTCAAGACCGCCGTCTCCTGCGCGGCGTGAGAATCGAACCCACGTTTCAGACTTGATGGATTCAGCTTGACTCCTGACGGTTAGATTAGTGCGCCCTTAGCCGGGCACTCATTTCAAGAGCACCATTTTGTGCGACATTACGAAATTGTGAGCTTCAATTTCGTACAGATATATCCCCGAAGGCATCCCCTTCCCGTCGTCTCCCCTTCCATTCCATATCTCATTGTAGATTCCGGGCTCCCTCCAGCCGTCCACGAGCGTGCGCACTATTGCACCATTCACGTCATACACTTTGAGACTGACATTACCCGCCTCGGGGAGTTCGATGCTTATAGTACACATCGGATTGAATGGGTTCGGATAGCTCTGGTACATGCGATATGCAACAGGTGCGCCCTCGACGCGCACTTCGATAGGGCCGTATGATTCCTCGGCAGCGAGTCCGACCAGTGTGATGCTGTACCAGTATGTTTTGCCCGCCGACACCCCACAGTCAGTGCAAGAGAACGAGAGCCCGATCACATTGATTACGGGCAGATTCAAAGTAGAAAACTCTCCTTCGGGAGACTCGGAGCGACGTACCAGAAAACTCGAGCCTGGCACGTCGATTGCCATCTGCCAGGAGAGATTCACGCAACCATTATCAACAACTGCCGATGCCGACGCAAACGCAATGTCAGTGAAACCTGCCGGATCCAACACAACGCCGGTGCGGTCCAAACGCGCCGCGTAAATGTCATACGAACCCCTGCGATTGTCCTGCCAAACCACCATGCAGTTGGTTCCGTCAAATGCTATTGCCGGAAAGCCCTGGTAACTGGCCGCGGCCGAAATGGGAATCCCCCCCGGATCGAGCACGGCGCCATTTGTGGCCACACGTGATCCGTATACGTCATAGGTACCGCTACGGAAATCTTGCCAGACCACGACGTAGTCTATGCCGTCAAAAGTTATGGCAGGATAGCCCTGATAGTTCGGTGCAGTCGAGATGGCGATTCCAGTCGGGTCGATCACAGCGCCCGATGTGGTTACACGCGTTCCATAGACGTCATAGTAGGAGCCAGTATGTTCGTCGTACCAGACGACCATGTAGTTGGTCCCATCAAAGGCAATCGCGGGGGCGTATTGGTGACCCGCCGCTGTCGAAATGGCGATCCCATCGGGGTCAAGCACAGCCCCTGACGTACTCACACGCGCTCCGTAGATGTCCGTGTACGTGCCGTTGCGCTCGTCCCGCCACATGACCATGTAGTTGGTACCATCAAATGCGATCGCCAAGGAGTTTTCGTCACCGGTTGCCTTCGAAACCGGGATCCCGGCAGGGTCGAGCACGACCCCGGACTTGTTCACGCGTGCCACGTATGCGTCGTATGACCAATCACGGAAGTCTGCCCAGGCCACCATGTAGTTTGTGCCGTCAAATGCTATGGCGGGAGAACTCTGATAATTGGCCGCCGTCGAGATCGTAATTCCACCTGGCTCAAGCACGTACCCCGAAGGGGACACGCGTGCTCCGTAAACATCGTAGTAGGAACTGCTGCGGTAGTCCTGCCATACGACCATGTAGTTTGTGCCGTCAAATGCTACATTGGGAAGACTCTGGTGATTCGACGCCATCGAGATTGCTATTCCCGAGGAGTCAAGCAGAGCGCCAGCCGGAGTTACGCGAGCCCCGTAGATATCTGTGTAGGCGCCGTTGCGACTGTCTTGCCATACCACAAGATAGTTGGTCCCATCATATGCTATTGCGGGATAGGTCTGATCAGTTGCCGCCTGAGGCGACAGAGCACCCTCGGTAGGAAACACCGACCCAAATCCCTCCGGCACTTCTTGAAGTTTTTGGGGCAAAGAGACAGTGGCCTGCGCGGGGGTCCCGATCGGGTTGGCGCTAGCGTTCCTCTGTACAGTCTGCACCACACCCAACGGACTCAGTCCACCCGGCAGTTGGACAATCCTCTGCCCATCGTTTCCGGAATTGACCAAACCGGACCCGAGCGCTTGAGCCGGGTGTTCAGCCAGACTGCAGACAAAGAACATGACCAACAGGAACAGAGTAGTAATCACTGTCTCGAAGCGCGATGGACACCTGTCTAAATTCCCTATGCGCATTGCTAGAAGACACCTCCTCGATTCACTGAGACGGAACTTGTGATTTCGAACACGTAGAGCTACTTCGCAGGCCGCCTCGTATGCTGCGCCGTGACTCAACGAGGCCGCAGTATATCAGCGAGTTTAGCTCTGTGCCAACACAATCTTCTTCCCTTGGACCAACTGCACCAAAAACGGACACTTCACTTGTTATAAAAAGCGCTCATCCTGACAGTTAGGGATACACACTTCTCCCCCGCCCGAGTCTAGTCGAGCAGGAAGAGCGTGAGTCACTCGGTACAAATGCCCAAGAGATGATATTCGTCCTCTACCATACTATCGGCAATTAGCGGTCTTTTCATGAATGCAAGAAGGCCCGAGACAGTCCACTCGCAGCCGACCCCACTTGAACTAATCTCAGTCCTGCGTTAGAATTGCATTGGCAAAATAGGATGGCAACTCTGCCTCTGCAGGTTCGATCTTTTAGAGGGCTGCCGTGATCGGAAGAATCATCTCCCACTACCGAATACTGGAGAAACTGGGCGAAGGCGGCATGGGAGTCGTCTACAAAGCAGAAGACACCAGGCTCAAGCGCATCGTCGCCCTGAAATTTCTTCCGCCTGCTCTCACGCGCGATTCCGACGCCAAGGAACGATTTGTACGAGAGGCACAGGCAGCCTCCGTACTCGATCACCCCAATATCTGCACTATTTACGAAGTTGACGAAGTTGAAGGGCAGACCTTCATAGCCATGGCTTGCGTCGAAGGCGAGAGCTTGAAGGACAAGATACAAGAGGGTCCGCTTGAGGTGGATGAAGCCATAAGCATCACAATCCAGGTTGCCGAGGGCCTGGAGGAGGCACACGAGAAAGGAATTGTCCATCGCGACATCAAGAGCGCCAACATCATGGTGACGCCCAAGGGACAACCAAGAATCATGGATTTCGGTCTTGCCAAGCTGGCTACTGCCGAAACGAAGCTCACCAGGACTGGCTCTCCGATGGGCACCATAGCTTACATGTCGCCGGAACAAGCTCGAGGCGAGGAAGTCGATCACAGAACAGACATCTGGTCGCTGGGAGTCGTTCTGTATGAGATCGTAACGGGTCAATTGCCTTTCAGAGGCGAGTACGAGCCTGCGATCATGTACTCCATCTTGAACGAGAACCCAAAGCCCATTTCGGCTCTGCGCGACGAAGTGTCCGTCGCACTGGAAAACGTTGTCGAAACGGCATTGGCCAAGAACCCGGTCGAGCGCTACCAGAGCGCCGCCGACCTGGTGGCTGACTTGCGAGCATTGAACGAGGGCAGAACGGTTGGAGTGGCGAAACAACTGGTAGCCAGGGCAAGGACGGCGAAAAAATCCATTGCCGTTCTTCCATTCAAGAGCTTGAGTGAAAACAAAGAGGACGAATACTTCAGCGACGGAACGACAGAAGACATAATCACGCAGCTCTCCAAAATCGGCGAGTTAAAGGTTATATCGCGTACGTCGGCGATGCGGTACAAACACACCGACAAAACCCTTCGAGAGATAGGACGAGAGCTCGACGTCGCAACCATTCTGGAAGGTAGCGTGCGCCGGGCCGGCGATCGAGTGCGCATAGTGAGTCAGTTGGCGGACGTGCGGACGGGCGAGACGATCTGGGCAGAGACGTATGATCGCGAGATGAAAGACATCTTTGCCATCCAGAGCGACGTGGCGCAGAATATCGCCACGGCACTCAAGGCAAGACTCTCGCCCGAAGTGAAAGAAAGGATCGAGAAAAAACCTACGGAGAATCTCGAGGCTTACGACTTCTATCTCAAGGGCCGCGAATATTATTACCGTTACCGCAAGCAGGACAACGAGAACGCGATCCAGCTTTTCAAGAGAGCGCTTGAGTTGGATCCCAACTATGCTCTGGCGTACGCAGGCCTGGGTGACGCTTACAGCCAACGCACGGGCAGATTCGGGTTTGAGGCCACGTGGCTTGACTCTGCAATAGAAGCGAGTGAGAAGGCGATTTCAATCGATCCCGGCTGTGCGGAAGCGCACAAGTCGCTTGGCCTTGCATACATGGCGAAGGGTTGGAGACATAAGGCACTCGAAGCTTACGGAAGGTCCGTTGAACTCAATCCCAACTACTACCCGGCCGTCGGG
>Ga0315277_10003110_pt1 | contig 22692 bp, 13 predicted proteins | sample YL17G05_15_MG_FD_203695 | JGI IMG/M metagenome (GOLD analysis project Ga0315277, IMG submission 203695) | Sediment microbial communities from Yellowstone Lake, YNP, Wyoming, USA - YL17G05_15 | ecosystem: Environmental > Aquatic > Freshwater > Lake > Sediment | place: USA: Wyoming | collected...
TGTCCCCACGAGGGGACGGCCAAGTTCTTGAAAGAACTCTGGGACCATCCACTTAATCGCATCGGCCAACGTCTGGCCGAATGGTGTGACGAGCTCACCATCACCGGCAATCTATTCGCGGCGCTGACAAGTGACAGCGCCGGGATGTCCTACGTCCGCATCTTCCCCACTGACGGGATGAAGGATATCGAGACTGCCCGCAACGACGTACAGCAAGAAACAGCCTACATGCCGAAGGCTTCACTCGAGGATCCTGACCCCGCCCACATTCTGAACTTCTGGGCCTACAAGAACCGCAAGCCCAAGACCGTCATGCTGCACTTCGCCGTCAACAGACTCGCCGGTATGAAGTGGGGAGAGCCCGATCTTGGTCCGCTCCTGCCATGGCTCGCACGTTATGCCTCGTGGCTCGAGGACCGCGTTCGCCTGAACCGTTTCAGACAGGCTTATCTCTACGTCGTGCGTGGGAAGTTTCTGACCGCAGCCGACAAGGCCACCAGGCAGAACGAACTCAACGCCAACCCACCCAGCCCAGGCAGCATCCTTGTCACCGACGATCAGGAGGACTGGGGCGTGCTTGCCCCGCAACTTGATAGCTTCGAGGCCAACAATGACGGCCTGACCTTGAAGAAGTTTATCGCCAGCGGCCATGGCATCCCCCTACACTGGTTGTCCGAGCCCGAAGGCTCGACCCGCACCACTGCCGAAGCAGCCGGGACCCCGACATTCAAGACACTGGAAGACCGCCAACGCCTTTTCCTGCAGCTCATCCAGGAGGTCCTACTTGTCTGCGTCGCCCGCCGCGCGCAGCGAGGCGATACATCCGTCGACCCGACCGCCCCGATTTATGTCACTGCCGGCGATGTGAGCGAGCGTGATAACGCCTCGCTCGCACTGGCGACCTCCCAGGTGGTGACCGCCTTCGGCCAACTCTGGGCCGGCAACCTGATCAACGCAGACGAATACCTGCGCGTGGTCTATCGCTTCGCCGGCGAAGTCATGCCGGCAGATCGTCCCGACAATCCCAGGGTGCCTGTCAAAACCAAGGGACTGCCCAACCCGGACCCATCCGGAATGTTGAAGACTGACGCCGAGTCCGGCGAGGTCACGATCAAGGGCGAGTAACCCATGCCGATCATCTACCTGAAGAACCCGCGTTCTGGCTCGCACTTCCGTTCCCTTGGAGGCCGCATGGCACCGACAGGTACAAGGCAGAGCGGAGGACATGCCGGCATTTCGTGGGCCTCCTGCCCACCGAACAAGGTCAAGTTCACCCAGCCCCAATGGGCCGGCAATCCTTACCACGCCTACAACACGTTCGTGACCTATGTCTTCAGCATCCTGTTTCCCTTCACCGGCGAACGCCCGAGCCGCACTACTTTTGTCCAATTCAAACGCCCCTGCAGATGAGGAAGCCATGAACCCTATTCAGAAGACACTCCGCGCGCAGTTCATCGAGATCAACCAGGATTACAAGCCAGGCAGCGGCAAACCCCGCCGCTACGAAATCCTGTTCATCCATGAGGGACAGGCCAACGGCTTCACTTTCTCCCGCCAGGTCCTGCAGGAGAGTGCCGCACTCTGGGAGAACGCCAGTGTGTTTGTCGATCATTCCTTCTGGGGACAGTCAGTGCGTGACCTTGGAGGTGTCCTGTCAAACGCCGCATGGTCCGAGGAGTTCGGCGGACTGACCGCCGAGCTCACACCCGCAGGCCCATCGAAGGAGATCATCGTAGAGCTCGCCAACATCATGCTCGTGCAAGGCTTGACCCCCGACGTGGGATTCTCGGCTGACGTGCTGCTCACCGCCGACGCCACCGGCAACGTGACACGCATCCTGAAGCCGCTATCCGTGGACTTGGTGATTGACCCGGCCTTCGCTTCCAAGTTCATCCGTGTACTCAATTCGAAAGGAGTAAGAGAAATGGAACCAATCAAACCAGCACCACCCCAACCAGTGGCCGGCGCCGATGAGAACGCCGTCCACGAGACACGCACCATCTTGAATGCGCTCGTGCTCGATACCGCCCTTGGCCTCTCTGAACTATCCGACAAGTCGAAGGCTGCAATACGGGCATCGTTCAAGACCGCCCAGGTCATCACGCCGGCAGATATTCAAGCCGCCATCCAGGCCATGCGTGACGCCAACGCCGAGGCCAACGCCGGCGCTGAGATCAAAGGTCCCGCCCGAGCAAGTTCCATGTTCAACAGCGATGACCAGATCAAGGCCGCAGTCGATGACCTCGTGGGTGCACCCCGAGAGAAAGGCGCCGAGAACCTCCAGGTCGCCAAGTTCACCGGCCTCAAAGAAGCCTACGTATCCATGACCGGAGATCGTGGCTTAACCGGTGGCTACTTCCGGGACCGTATCCAGTTTCAGCACACGACCGCCAGCTTCCCCGCCCTCGTGGCAAGCGCTCTCAACAAAGCGCTGGTGAGGGAATGGGAGCAGCTTGGCCGTGCAGGTTACGACTGGTGGCAGAAGATCGTCGCCGTAGAGCACTTCGAAAACCTGAACGATATCCGCTGGAACATGCTTGGCACTGTAGCCAGCATCCCCACCGTGGCCGAAGGCGCTGAGTACACCGAACTGCAGCTTGGTGACAACGTCGAAACATCCGCCTTCGTCAAGAAGGGCGGATACGTCGGCCTCACTCTCGAGACCATCGACCGAGACGATGGCCGCAAACTGCGCCAGGTGCCCCGTGAGCTCGCCTTCGCCGGCCTCCGTGAGATCAGTGCCCTTGTGGCCGCTCTGTTCACCGATGCAACCGGTACGGGACCATTGCTCGCTGATGGTGGCCGGCTATTCAATGCCACCGCCGTGACCACCCTCACCGGCCATGCCAACCTGCTCACCGCAGCCCTTGGTACTGACTTCTCCAAGTGGGACCTCGCAGCCGCGGCTATGTACAACCAGCCCATGCTGGTCAAGAACGCCACCGGCTTCTATGGCACCGGCAAGAAGATGGCGATTGAGCCCAAGTATTGCCTCGTGCCTCGCGCCTTGAAAGCCGCAGCCGAAGCGCTGTTCATCCCACGCTGGGCCGGCACCGTCGACGCTGCTATCGCAGCCACAGGCGGACCCACCTATGGCGGCTTTGTCGAGCCAATCACCGTCCCCGAATGGACCAGCGCAACCAACTGGGCCGCAGTAGCGGACCCGCGCGTCATGCCAGGCATCATGATCGGAGAGCGCTTCGGTCTTGTGCCTCAGATATTCGTCGCCGGCGGCGAGAACGACCCCGCCATGTTCGCCAACGACGAGTCCCGTATCAAGGTCCGCCACTTCATTGCAGTCGGCATTGCAGACTGGCGCCCACTGCATAAGACGAACGTATAGCCGAGCGAGCATCCAGCGAGCATCGGCGTATCCCTGCACCACGAGGTGCAGGGAAAGAGAAGCCACGCGGCGGGCATGCTCCCCCCGCCGCTAAGCCCAGGGGATGGGCGGAGAAATCGAGGCTCACTCAGTGAACCCGCCCACCCCCTCTATCCTTCAAGGTCTGAAAGGAGACCGCCATGGGATACGTACATGACACCGCAATGAGCCAGTACATTCCACCGAACCTGATGCACTGCGTCACAGGGACGTGGACCGATATCGCCGGCCAGACTGCCGGCACCATCGTTCGCCACAAGGCCGCAACCGCAGAGACGAGCACCATCAACATCCCGCTCATCCTGCCATCCAACAGTGTCGCCTTCAAGGGCGCACTCCTGAAGTCCGTCGAGCTCGACTATGAGATTTTGGTCGCAGCCTGCACTTCCGTCACCCTCTCCATCGTGAAGGTGGTCCGCGGTGCAGATGGCGCTGACGCAGTGGTGACTGCGCCTGCCGGTGCCCAGACCCTCACGCCGGCCACCACCGCAGCCACCGTCGACGAGCACAAAGACGCGTTCACTCTGACCACGCCCGAGTACATCGACAACGATGTGTACTACTTCTTGAAGGTGGTCGCCGTCGCTGCGGCCACCAGCCAGATCGACCTGATTGCAGCCGTCGCCAACTTCACGCTTAGGCTATGACCCGTAGTCCCTACGCCCAGAAGTGGCGCACTCTGCGCAGACGCCGACCACGTGGCCGACATCCGACCACGTGGCCGATGGCTGGCACCAACTATGCCAGTATCACTCTTGAAAGAGAAGGAGATCAACGCATGGAAAAGTTACTCAGTGTCTTGAAGTCCCGCAAGTTCTGGGCGGCACTCGTCGGCGTGGTGATGGTGTTCATGGTCGAGCTCATCCCATCGTTCCCACTCGACACCCAGCAAGTGAGCGACATCGTGTACTTGATCGTCGCCTATATCCTCGGCGTCTCAGTCGAGGATGGACTGCGTGCAGCCCGGTCATAGGTGCCCCAGGCTGAACAGCAGCAGCCTGTCACTCTCCTTGTGCCCCCGCGGTGACCTCCTCGCCTCGGGGGCAAGGTTCTCAGATGCACCCATTCCGTGAAGGTTTCGTTGAAAGTTGCGCGGTCTACGCCGCAGTCTTCTTCATCCTGCTATTTTTCGTCCTCGCCCTGTCTTTCGCATTGGAGCACTGATGCTGATGATTGATCTTTGTGCCGGCCTCGGTGGAGCTCACCAGGCCATGCGCCCCCCGAAGTGGAAAGTCATATCCGTGGACAACGACCCACGCATGCCCGTGACCGTGGTCGCTGATATCAGAACTTGGCACTACCAGGGACCACGCCCCGATCTGATCTGGGCCTCGCCCACGTGTACCGAGTTCGCCAGGGAATCAATGCCGTGGTTCCCACACACCGGTGCCCCCGATCTGTCTCTGATGCTCGCCTGCAAGCGCATCATTGACGAGGCTATCCCCAACTATTGGATTATCGAGAACGTCCGGGGCGCCGTCCCCTTCTTCCGCCCATATCTGGGACAACCCACTGCCATACTTGGACCCTTTTACCTTTGGGGACATTACCCAAATCTGAATTGGATACCTAATCGCCGCGTTCAAGTCAACAAGGAAAAGCTGGGACCCAACGTTCCCAATCGTGCAGCCATCCGAGGAAAAATACCCTACATCATTTCAGCCCGACTAGCCGAGGCCATCGAGTGCCAACAGCAACTGTGGCCCCAAGGCATCTAAGGAGGTCCCAATGTCTGACAGTCTCACTACCCTTGTCGCCAAACTCCAAGCCCTCGTCATGGACGATGGCACGCTGTTTACCACTGCCACATGCACAGCGGCCATTCGCCAGGCGCTACTCCAGGTCAACCTTCAGGTTCCCGTCCTCGCCGGCACTCTTGTAGACACCGTCGCAGATCAGTATGAGTATGAGCTCACTGATGCACTCGCTGGTGCTACCCCGCTCACTATCACAGACGTTCTACTCATGGATCCAGCCGGTGGGGAGTATGACGTCAAGCTGGACTTCGATAGTTATATCGAGGACGAACGCTGGTTCATTCGCTTGCATACTCCCCAGGCTGCAGACGAGCACCTGATCGTGCGCTTTACCCAAGCGCACACGGTCAACGGGCTCGATAGTGCAACAGAAAGCACTCTCAACGCTCAGTCTGATGTCATTCTGCTGGCTGGTGCAGCCGCCGAGGTCTGCGGCATGGCCGCAGCCGGCAAGGTCCTATCCAACAACATCGACCCCAACGCCAGCGCCAACTATCTGAAAGCCTCCTCTCGCTTCCAGGTTGCCTTCAAGCTTGGCCTCGCCACACTCGCCGGCAGACGCCGGGTGCAGCGATCGGTCCCCGATACCCGCACTTGGAGCGATGGCTGGGACAACTGGCCGGCCATCGTACACTGACCCATGCGCACAGTAGACGCCACTCTCTTAGCCGCCCTTCAGTCCGGCGCTCCATTGCCGTACTTGAAAGCCTACGTTGGCTATGCCAACGGGACGGTCAAGAACTCCCACACCAACGTTCGCGCCTACAGGCTGACAGGTACAACCCTCGAGTTCTGGATACCCTCCGTCACCAACTATGGCAGTGACCAAGAATGCATCTGGCTCGAACGTGGCCTACAGATCGCAGGCACCAACTACACGATCACTACCGGTCGCTTCTTCATCTGGGAGGAAGAGTATCTTCCCGACAGTGTGACAAGGTTCAAGGGTGCAATCGTGCCGCCCGAGTATTACTCTGACCCAGGCGATGTCACATATCACGTCGCCATCGACACGTTCTTCACCGAGTACGGTAAGACTGTGACGTTTTTGGACCCAGCCGAAGCATGGCTAGGCTATCAATTCCTGCCTGACGGCCAGATGATCATCATGAACAACGCTATCCGCTTCTTCAACCTACTCCACCAGAAGCGCCTTATCCGTGTCTGTGACAATGGCGGCGAGGACGTGAGGGTATATTCCGCCGACGTGCTCGGCGCATCCCTTGCAACCGTCACCGTCGAGGATGAGTTCAGTGTCTTTTCCACCAAGACCCGCAGCCGTCAATACATCTGGAGAGATGAGCTCGAGACCGTTCACCAGGACGGCGCAGTGACAGACCCCATTCATAACCTCGGGTACTTGGAGGCCGCAGACGCTTGCCCTGCCCGTAACTTCCAGACCATCGAGGCCGTTGCCTATATCCGCCCCGATCTGCGCTTCCAAGATGGTGACAGCATCACACTTTCCATGTACAAGGGCACCAAGACCGCGGGTATCTTCGCCAGGGTCACGGAAGAGTTCGATAGCAAGGCTTCGAAGCTGCCCAGGTGGCGCCTGAAACTCGAGGCGGACCCGATCTTCGACAACACCGAGGGCGGCGCCCTGCCGTCCACTATCGAACGTGTGAGCAACTACACGCCGCTCAATACCTCGCGCTTCGATGGCGTCTTGACCGTCAACGAGAACAACCTGCAAGCCGCCATGGACCATATCGACGACCATGCGCACACCTATTCCCTTATCCTTGGCGCCAATCCCGCACGTGCTACCGTGCCGGCAGGCGCTACCAACTATCTCGCTCCCTTCGGCACGGCTTTGCTTGTTTCTACAAATCCCTACGCATCTGCATTTCCAATCGGCGGCACCCTTCGCAATCTCTGCGTGCAGATCTTCACCGCGCAGCCGGCTGATGGTTCGCTCGTTGTGACCGTGCAGGTCGATGGCACCAGCACAGCCCTGACGTTGACCATTGCCGCGGGCAGCGCCGCCGGCAAATATTATGACACTGCCCATACCGTGGCATTCACCGCCAATACTGCGGTCCGTTTCAAGATCGTCAACAATTCCCCTACTCTCCCTTGTGGCGAACTCTCTACCTTCACCATCGAGCTCTACGTAATTCCCACCACCTAGGCGCGGCAGCGCATCGGCCCAGGGATGCATCCGTCCTCGCTCTTCTCCTGGAACCGGAAGCTCTGCAGGCGTAGGAAAGAGGCAAGAGAAAAGAAACGGCCTCCCGCTCATTGCGGGAGGCCGCTGGCATTGCGCGTGCGCTCCTAGCGCGCGATCTGATCTCCGGATGCGCCCCAGGCGCCGAACATATACACCGTGTTGTTCGTGGATGACTTCGGGATGATCCACACACCTGAGTTCGCACGCCAGATGGCTGCGTCCGCCTTGCCGTCGCCGTCATAGTCCGCGGGAACTGGTGTATCTCCAAGTCCCGGCCAGCCGGCAGGGATGGTGACGCTCGCTCCCGTGTTGTAGTTACGGGTGGAGAGCAGGATGCGATAGGCCTTGCTCTGCCCGCCGGCCGGAGGGATGACCACTGCCGGGTCGGCCTTGCCATCGCCATCGTAGTCCGCCATGACAGGTGTATCTGTTGAAGTGCCCCAGGAGATGAATACAGGGCTGCCATAGCTGTAGCTCTGTGAAGATAGTAGGAAACCCCACACGCCGGTGGAGGGGCGCCAGTAACCGATGTCCGCTTTGCCGTCTCCGTCCACATCCGCGGCAATGGGCGTATCGCCTGTGGCCCCCCAGGAAAGGAACGTGAAGGAGTTGAAGTTGGGTGAGAGCGGGATGATCCACACTCCGGCGCTGCCTCGCCAGATAGCGGGATCGTCAATGCCATCTCCGTTGAAGTCGCCTACGACCGGAGTATCGCCCAATCCGGGCCAGCCTGCGGGGACGGTGAGGGAAGAGCCGAAGTCATAGGCAGTGCTGGAAAGCAGCATCAAATAGGCTGCGCTCTGGCCGCCCGCCGGCGGACGCCGTACGGTCGGGTCGATCATGCCATCGCCATCGAAATCGCCGGGCACGACGATATCACCTGTCTGGCCCCAGCTGATGTACATCGGACTCCCGTAGCTGAAATTTTGGCTCGACTTCAGGATCGCCCACAGGCCGGTGGCGGGGTGGAAGTAGCCGACGTCGCTGGCGTAGTCGCCGTCGAAGTCGGCGCGCTCCGGTGGGACGCGTTCATAGGCCCCGATGTCGCAGTGCAGGCCGCGGAAACGGTCGAGGCCGCGGGCGTCATAGGCCGGGCAGTCGACGTCCGCTCCGCTGTCGATCGCGGAACTGCCGCTGAGCAGAGCCATGGTCTTGAGCGGGCCGCCGTTGGATGCAAGCGCGGCCAGCTTCGGATCGGCATCGAGGTTGCCGCCGCCATCCGTGCCGAGGGTGCTGTCCCACGAGCCGCCGCTGCCGCCCGATCCCTGGATGACGCTGTGATCGATGACCGGCGTGGCGCTCTGGTTGTAGATTTCCGATCCCGATGAGGAGGCGGTATCTCCCCACAGGATCACGTTGGTCAGGGCCGGGTTGCCGGTTCCCCATGAGCCATTGTTGTACATCGCGCCCCCACTAGTGGCGCTGTTGCCACTGAAGGTCACGTTAAGCAGGCCGGGACTGCTGACCCCGCCGCCTCCGTAATTGTAGATGGCTCCGCCATTGGAGTCGGCGCTGTTCCCCTGGAAGGTCACGTTCGTCAGGGCGGGACTGCTGTTGCCGTCGTAGCCGTTGTTTTCCATGGCTCCCCCGTCGGCGTTTGCGCTGTTGCTGGTGAAGCTCACCAGGTTGTACGTGGCATTGGCGGTGCCTGCAAAGCTGCCGTCGGCGTACACTGCACCGCCGTAATACTCAGCCGTGTTGCCATCGAAGTTGACGTAGCCAAAAGCGGGGTTGCTGGTTCCACCTATCCCCCCCTGGGCAACGAAAGCGCCCCCATTACCGGAATGGTTGTCACTGAAAGTCACCCAATAAACAATGGGGCTGCTCGTGCCGCTGTTGCCGCCATCGGCTTCGATCGCCCCGCCGTCGCCCGAAGCTGTGTTACCCGTGAAGAGAGAGTAGGTGATGGTCGGACTGCTGAGGCCGCCATACCGGCCCCACGCGCAGAGCGCCGCTCCATTTGAAGCCCGATTGCCGCTGAAGACCAGCAGATTGAGGATGGGACTGCATATGTGGTCAGCAGCCCCTGATCCGTTGCAATACAGGCCGCCTCCCCAGCTTGATACGCCTCCATCCGCGCCGGTGATGATGAAGCTGTCCAGCACGGTCGTGTTTGTCACCGGCGTGACGGTGCCATCCATCTTCACCACGCGGTAGCTGTTGCTGCCCTCAATGTCGGCCGGAGTCTCGTCAATGCCGGTGGTGCCTGCATTGGCATCGTTGCCGTCAATATCACCGGAGAGGACCGTGACGTTGGTAAGAATGTTGCGCTGCCCGACCGCGGTTTCCCCGCCGGCGAACCCGCCATAGACTTTCGTCCCGGGCAGGATATTGAAGGTGTCGCTCTGGAGAGTGCCCGGCGTATACACGCCATCCGCCACCCAGATCTCGGTGCACGCCGAGTCCGTCAGAGCATCCTGCAGATCGGTCCAGGCGGTGAGCCACGAGTTGCCGTCAGGAGTGCCGCCGGCGCTGGCATTGACGTAGCATCGCGGGCCGGTTGAGGCATGCACTGCCTGTGGGCAGGCGGGAGCTGCCAGAACCACCGCAGCCACCAGTGCGACGACGAAGTGAAAAACTGATTTCTTCATGGGTTCATCCCTCCCAAGAAACGCAGCAGGCCCTGAGGTTCGTTGGCTTCACGACGCAACCTCTAAGGGCCTGCAAACACGGAGCTCGCTTGAGACGCACGAAACGTTGTGCAGAGTCATTGTAGCACGATGCCAGCGCGAATCAAGCCCCGCCGTGTAGAAGAAAACGGCCCCCGAGTGAGAGGAGAGTTGGCTCATTGCGCGAGCCTCCCGATAAGCAAGGGTTGGGGGTTGTCCTTCCTTCGCATGCATCGCGCCTCATGGTGCACGCTTGCCGAAAACAAAGGGATGGTTCTTTACCATCCCTTTGTTTTCGGAATCCTTTCCCTCCCCCGACTTCGGGGGAGGGAAAGGGTGGGGGCTTGGATCCCCTACCTTGCGATCTGATCTCCCGGCGCTCCCCAGGAACGGAAAATGTAGCCGCTGTAGCTGGCGGAAGACTTCGCGATGATCCAGACGCCGGTGCTGGCGCGCCAGATGGCCGGATCCGCCTTGCCATCGCCATCGTAGTCGGCTGGAACCGGCGTGTCACCCAGGGCCGGCCAACCGGCTGGGACGGTGACGCTCGCCCCTGTGTCATAGTTGCGCGTGGAGAGCAGGATGCGATAGGCCGCACTCTGCCCGCTGGCTGGAGGGATCACCACTGCCGGGTCGGCCTCGCCATCGCCATCGTAGTCCGCCATCACCGGTGTGTCGGTTGAACTTCCCCAACTGAACCACTTGGGAGCGCCATAGCTGAAGCTTTGACTGGATAGTAGGAAGCCCCACACGCCCGTCGAGGGGCGGAAATATCCGACGTCGGAAATACCATCCCCATCCACATCCGCGGCGATCGGCACATCGCCCGTGGCCCCCCAAGCCCGGAACCCGTAGGTGGTGAAAGTCGGTGAGAGAGGGGCGATCCACACTCCGGCACTGCCGCGCCAGATGGCCGGATCATCGATGCCATCTCCGTTGAAGTCGCCGACGACCGGTGTATCGCCCAATCCGGGCCAGCCCGCGGGGACGGTCAACGTTGAACCGAAATCGTAGCCGGTGGAGGAAAGCAGCATCAGATAGGCCGCGCTCTGGCCGCTGGCGGGTGGCCGCCGCACCGTCGGGTCGATCATGCCATCGCCATCGAAATCGCCCGGCACGACCAGGTCGCCGGTCTGTCCCCAACTGAACCACAGCGGGCTGGCGTAGCTGAAGTCATCGTGGGATTGGAGGATGCCCCACAGTCCGGTGGCCGTGTGGAGGTAGCCGATGTCGCTGGCGTAGTCGCCGTCGAAGTCGGCGCGCTCCGGTGGTACGCGTTCATAAGCGCCCATATCGCAATGCAGGCCGCGCGGCCGGGTGATGAGGCGGGCGTCATAGGGCGCACAGTCCGCGTCCTCTCCGGTATCGATCGCGGAACTGCCGGCGAGCAGCGCCATGGTCGGCAGAGGGCCGCCGTTGTACGCCAGCGCCGCCAGGCTCGGATCGGCGTCAAGGTTGCCGCCGCCGTCTGTGCCGAGACCCGTGTCCCATGATCCGCCGCTGCCGCCCGATCCCTGTACAACGCTGTGGTTGATGCTTGGCGTGGCAGATGCATTCTGGATCTCGGGGCCGTCGCCGGAGGCGCTGTCTCCCCAGAGGATCACGTTGGTCAGCGCCGGGCTGCAGGTGCCGGATACGCCATTGTTATACAGCGCGCCGCCCCAGGGTGCGCTGTTGCCGTTGAAGGTCACGTTCTTCAGGATCGGGCTGCTGGTTCCGCCGTTGCCGGTGCTTAACATGGCGCCGCCCTTGTCGGTGGCGGTGTTCCCGTGGAAGGTCACGTTTGTCAGGCTGGGACTGCTGGTCCCAGTCGGTGCGGCGGAATTGAAAATAGCTCCGCCCTGATCGGCGTTGTTATTGGTGAAGGTCACCAGATTGTACGCGGCGTTGGCTGTGCCCGCATTGCCATCCGCGTAGATTGCGCCGCCGTAATGTATAGCCGTGTTGCCATCGAAATGGACGAGCAGGAATTGTGGATTACTGACCCCGCCGCCTTGTGCGTAGGCATAGATGGCCCCGCCGCTGATGGCGCTGTTGTTAAAAAAAGCCACACCACCCAGGATGGGGCTGCTCGTGCCATCGTAGCCATCGGCATAGATCGCTCCGCCGTAGTAGGCAGCGTGGTTGCCCGAGAAGATGGAGTACGAAATGGCTGGACTGCTGACGCCGCCGGCCGTGCCCATGAGGCTGATCGCGCCTCCCATGCTGCCCCGATTGCCGCTGAAGACCAGCAGGTTGAGGGTGGGACTGCATACGCCCGTGTCATAGAGGCCGTAGCATAGCAAGCCGCCTCCAGTAGTGTCTATCCCTCCGGCATCGCCGCCGGTCACGTAGAAGCTGTCCAGCACGGTGGTGCTTGTCACCGGCGTGGAGGTGCCATCCATCGTCACCACATGGTAGGTGTTGTTAGGCACGATGTCGTCCGTGGTGATGTCAATGCCGGTGGTGCCGGCATTGGCGTCGTCGTTGCCAATGTCACCGGAGAGGACCGTGACGTTGGCAAGGGCATTGCGTTGGCCGACCAAGGTCTCCCCGCCGGCGAACCCACCATAGACCTTCGTTCCGGGCAGGATATTGAAGGTGTCGCTCTGGAGAGTGCCCGGCGTATACACGCCGTCCGCCACCCAGATCTCGGTGCACGCCGAGTCCGTCAGAGCATCCTGCAGGTCGGTCCAGGCGGTGAGCCACGAGTTGCCGTCAGGGGTGCCGCCGGCGCTGGCATTGACGTAGCATCGCGGGCCGGTTGAGGCATGTGCTGCCTGTGGGCCGGCGGGAGCTGCCAGAACCACCGCAGCCGCCAGTGCGACGATGAAGTGAAAAACTGATTTCTTCATGGTTCATCCCTCCCAAGAAACACAGCAGGCCCCAAGGTTCGTTGGCTTCACGACGCAACCTCTAAGGGCCTGCAGGCACGGAGCTTATGTGAGATCGATGAAGGATGCGATGCATAATCATTGTAGCACGCTGCCAGCGCGAATCAAGCCCCGCCGTGTAGAAGAAAACGGCCCCCGAGTGAGAGGAGAGTTGGCTCATTGCGCGAGCCTCCCGATAAGCAAGGGATGGGGGTTGTCCTTCCTTCGCATGCATCGCGCCTCATGGTGCACGCTTGCCGAAAACAAAGGGATGGTTCTTTACCATCCCTTTGTTTTCGGAATCATTTCCCTCCCCCGAAGCCGGGGGAGGGAAAGGGTGGGGGCTTGGATCCCCTACCGCGCGATCTGGTCTCCCGACGCGCCCCAGGATCTGAATGAGTACGCGCCGCCGAACGCCGAGAACGGGATGATCCAAACGCCCGAGGTGCTGCGCCAGATGCCCGCATCCGCCTTGCCATCGTTATCATAGTCCGCAGGCACCGGTGTGTCACCGAGACCCGGCCAGCCGGCGGGGATAGTAAGGCTCGATGCAGGACTATAAGACGCACTCGAAAGCAGGATGCGATATGCCTGGCTCTGGCCTCCGGCCGGCGGGATGACCACCGCGGGATCGGCCAAGCCGTCGCCATCGTAGTCGGTCATCACCGGTTTGTCGCCGGTCTGTCCCCAGCTGAAGAACAACGGGCTGGCATAGCTGTAAGCGTGCGTGGATTGCAGGAAGCCCCACACGCCGGTGGAGGGACGCCAGTAACCGATATCGCTATGACCGTCGCCATCCACATCTGCCGCCACGGGTTTGTCGCCGGTCGTCCCCCAGGCGTAGAACTGGTAGGTGTTGAATGACGGTGACATTGGAATGATCCACACTCCTATATTGCCGCGCCAGATGGCCGGGTCGGACTTTCCATCGCCGTTGAAGTCACCGACCACCGGGGTATCACCCAGCCCGGGCCATCCGGCGGGGACCGTGAGGGTCGAGCCGTAGTCGTATCCGGTGGATGAGAGCAGCATCAGGTAGGCAGCGCTCTGGCCTCCGCCGGGTGGCCGGCGGACGGTGGGATCCCACTTATGATCTCCGTCGTAATCCCCCGGAACTGCAATATCTCCTGCCTGTCCCCAACTGAAATACGTCGGGGTGCTGTAGTTGAAATAAAACGACTCCAGGATGCCCCACAGCCCGGTGGCGGGGTGGAAGTAGCCCATGTCCGTTGAGCCGTCACCATTGAAGTCGGCCACGCGTACATCTGCTGTGGCGTGGAATGTCAGGCTTCCCCCCGCCTGTTCTGTGACCTGTGAGTCGGGGAGCACCTTGGCCTCGGACGATGCACCCCCAGCGATATAAACGCCAAACCAATAGGTGTATTCCGCAACTTCGATATAGTAATGAGTGCCCCCCGTGAGGTCGAGGCGGAGCATGGATTCATCGTGCCCGGCGCTATCGTCGTTGCAGTCGACCGGGGAGAGCGCACCGGGGGAGCCGGTCCATACGGCAATATAGGTGTCGTAGTCGCTTCCCGTCGTGTCGAACTTCACGCTCATGTCCGTGGGCGGGGTGTATTGGTACCAGACGGAGGCCATTCCGGGGACGCTGACGCAGGTCTGCCCCGGCGGATCGCTCGGGGCGCGGGTGGCGCCGAGAACCTCCACCACGTCCAAGTACGGGAACGGCGAGATGGTCCTGGCAGCAGCAATATCGTCGTGGACCGGCGCAGCGGGTGCCGCATTCACCGTCAGGGAGTATGCGTTGCTGACATTGTTGTCCTCGTTTGACTCGACCACCTGGCAGTCGCTGTCGATGAAAGCCCGGAAGGCATGCGCCGCGGTGGTGAGCTCGCCGGCCGGGTACGTCACCGCAACGGTGGTCGTCACGCCCGTGCCGAGACCGCCCAGGCTGATGGAGTGGTCTCCAGGATCGGAGCATCCCGTTGGCGTGTGATCTGCATACACCTCAAGGTGATACGCCCCCGCAGATGTGGTCCCGGAGTTGCGGACCTCCACTTGCAGGTCGATATCGTCATTTGTATAGGCCAGACTCGGAACGAAAGTGATGCCAAGGACTTGCAAGTCGGGGAAGCCGACGGCCCGCGCAGCGGAAACACCAAGAAAACCCACGCTCGTCAAGAGCAGGCTGAGAAGCACCAGCCCGGACAGGATCCGGACGGTCCAACACGAGATGAGATTATTGCGCATCGTTCCCTCCCTCAGTTCAACACGATTTCCCATCGACACATACAGTGTAGCACCGGACGAATGGGTTTCAACTGACGAAAGTGATGACTCCCCCTGGCTGGCCGAAGGTGCTGCCCTAGGAAGAACAAAAACGACCTCCGGGGTGTTCCCGGAGGTCGTCTCTGAGGGCGATTCTCGATCGCTATCTTGCGACCTGATCGCCCGACGCGCCCCAGGACCTGAACGTGTACGTGCCGGGGGACGCCGAGGACGGGATGATCCAAACGCCCGTGGTGCTGCGCCAGATGCCTACATCCGCCTTGCCATCGTCATCATAGTCCGCAGGCACCGGGGTGTCACCCAATCCCGGCCAGCCGGCGGGAATGGTGAGGCTGGATGCAGGGTCGTATGCCTGCGTTGACAGCAGGATGCGGTAGGCGCGGCTCTGCCCTCCGGCCGGAGGGATCACGACCGCCGGATCAGCTTTGCCATCGCCGTCATAGTCCGCCATCACGGGTATGTCGCCGGTCTGTCCCCAGCTGAAGAATAGCGGGCTGGCAAAGCTGTAAGCGTGCGTGGATTGCAGGAAGCCCCATACGCCGGTGGATGGACGCCAGTAGCCCACGTCGGCCTGGCCATCACCATCGACATCCGCGCCCACGGGTGTGTCTCCCGTTGTTCCCCAACTATAGAACTGGTAGGTGTTGAATGCCGGCGACATCGGAATGATCCACACGCCGGCGTTGCCGCGCCAAATGGCCGGGTCGGACTTTCCATCGCCGTTGAAGTCGCCCACGACGGGCGTATCACCCAGGCCGGGCCATCCGGCAGGTACGGTGAGTGAAGAGCCGTAGTCGTAGCCGGTGGATGAGAGCAGCATCAGGTAGGCTGCGCTCTGGCCTCCGGCGGGCGGGCGGCGGACGGTCGGGTCCCACTGATGATCACCGTCGTAGTCTCCGGAAACTGCGATGTCGCCTGTCTGTCCCCAACTGAGGTACAGGGGGTTGCTGTAGGTGAAGTTGACTCCCGACTTTAGGACGCCCCACAGCCCGGTGGAGGAGTGGAAGTAGCCCATGTCAGTCATGCCGTCGTTATCGAAATCGGCCACACGCAGGTCTGCCGTTGCCTGGAACCTCAGGTCTCCCCCCGCTTGTTCCGTGACCTCTGACTCAGACAGCCACTTGGCCGGAGCCATGGCGGCCTCCCGTGTGCCCTCTGACATCGAGGCAGCGGTCATGCCGGCGTCGCCGGACCAGTTGGTAAATTGCGCCACCTCGAAATAGTAGTGGGTTCCCCCGGTGAGATCGAGCCGGAGTATGGATTGTCGGCCGGGGCCATGATCGTCATCGCAGCCGACCGGGGAGAGGGCACCGGGCGAGCCGCTCCACACGGCGATATAGGTGTCGTAGTTGCTGTCCACCGTGTCGAACTTTACGCTCATGTTCTTCGACGGTGTGGCCTGGTACCAGACGGATGCCATGCCCGGGAAGTCAACGCAGGTCTGTCCCGGGGGATCGCTGACCGCACGCGTGGCGCCGCTTACATCCACTGCGTTCCAGTACGGGAACGGCGGGATGATCGTCTTCGCCGATGCGATATCGTCGTGCACTGGCGCGGCAGGTGCCGCACTCACTGTCAGGGGGAATGCGGCTGAGATATTGTCGCCCTCGTTTCCCCCCTCGAACACCTCGCAGTCGCTGTCGACAAAGGCTCGAAAGTCATGCGCCCCGGCAGAGATCTCGCCAGCCGGGTACGTCACGCTGATAGTGGTCTGCACGCCCGCAGCGAGGCCTGCCATTAGGTTGTAGTGGTCTCCAGGATCGGAGCATCCCGTTGGCGTGTCATCTACATACACGTCAATGTGGAACGCCGTCGCAGCCGCAGCCCCGGAATTCTGGATCAGCACTTCCACGTTGACGTCATCGTTTGTATAGGGGGAACTCGGAGAGAAACTCAGGCTCAGGATTTCCAGGTCGGGCACGGGAATGGCCCGCACCGTGGAAACGTCAAGGAAACCGACGTTCATCACGAGCAAGCTGGCAAGGGCCAACCCGGACAGGAGCCGGATGGTCCAACGCGAGACGGGTCTGTTAAGCATGGTTCCCTCCAATCAAAGCGATTGCCGTTCGACACATATAGTGTAGCACCGGACGAATGGGTTTCAACTGACGAAAGTCATGACCTTAGGCCGGCTGGCCGTAGTGGCCGGCGGCATGGGCTGCGCCTCAGAATAACCAGAACGGCCCCCGAGTGAGGAGAGTCGGCACATTATGCGAGCCTCCCGATAAGCAAGGGATGGGTGTTGTCCTTCCTTCGCATGCATCGCGCCTCATTGTGCACGCTTGCCGAAAACAAAGGGATGGTTCTTTGCCATCCCTTTGTTTTCGGAATCCTTTCCCTCCCCGGAGCCGGGGGAGGGAAAGGGTGGGGGCTTGGATCCCCTACCGCGCGATCTGATCTCCTGACGCGCCCCAGGCAGCGAACAGGTAGTTGTAGTTGTCCGAGGTTGTCCTTGGGATGATCCACACGCCGGTGCTGCTGCGCCAGATGCTCGCATCCGCCTTACCATCGTCATCATAGTCCCCAGGCACCGGGGTGTCACCCAATCCCGGCCAGCCGGCGGGGATCGTCCACGTCTGCGCGGGGTCATAGCCGGTGCTCGAAAGCAGGATGCGATACGCGCGGCTCTGCCCTCCGGCCGGAGGGATCACGACCGCGGGATCGGCGAGGCCATCGCCATCATAGTCTGCCATCACGGGGATGTCGCCGGCCTGTCCCCAGCTGAAGAACAACGGGCTGGCATAGCTGTATGCGTGTGTGGATTGCAGGAAGCCCCATACGCCGGTGGATGGATGCCAGTAGCCGATGTCGGTCTGACCATCGCCATCCACGTCCGCGCCCACGGGTGTGTCGCCGGTCGCGCCCCAGGCGTAGAACTGGTAGGTGTTGAATGCCGGCGACATGGGAATGATCCAGACTGCGGCATTGCCGCGCCAGATTGCCGGGTCGGAAACGCTATCGTCATTGTAGTCGCCCACGACGGGCGTGTCACCGAGGCCGGGCCATCCGGCGGGGACCGTGAGGGTCGAGCCGTAGTCGTATCCGGTGGATGAGAGCAGCATCAGGTAGGCTGCGCTCTGGCCTCCGGCGGGAGGGTGGCGGACGGTGGGATCCCAGTGGTGGTCGCCATCATAATCGCCGGGCACCGGGATATCTCCGGTCTGTCCCCAGCTGAAATACTGCGGGCTGCTGTAGCTGAAGTAGGAGGCCGACTGCAGGATACCCCACAGGCCGGTGGCGGGGTGGAAGTAGCCCATGTCCGTTCGGCCGTCAGAATCGAAGTCTGCCACGCGTAGATCTGCCGTAAGGTGGAACTTCAGAGTTCCCCCGGCCTGCTCTGTGACCTCTGACCCGGGGTGCGCCTTGGCGTCGGGCGCCGCGGCTGCCTGTGTACGCTGTGACGACGAGCCAGCCAAAATACCGGCGTCACCGAACCACATCGTGTATTGCGCGACCTCGATATAGTAGTGGGTGCCCATCATTGAATCGAGCCGGAGCATGGATTGAGGACTGAAGGGACTGTCGTCATCGCAGCCGACCGGGTGGAGATCGCCGGGTGTTCCGGTCCACACTGAGATATATGTGTCGTAGTCGCTGCCCACGGTATCGATCTTCACGCTCATGTCCTCGGGTGCTGTGGCCTCGTACCAGACGGAAGCCATTCCCGGGTAGGAATTAATGCAGCCCGGGGGATCGTCGAGTGCGCGGGTGGCGCCGCTTACATCCACTTCGTCCGAGTACGGAAACGTCGTGATCGTCTTGGGTGCAGCGATGTTGTCGTGGACCGGCGCGGCGGGTGCGGCAGTCACCATCAGGAGGGTTGGGCCGTTGATATTGTTGCTCTCGTTTGCCTCGTCCACCTCGCAGTCGCTGTCGACCATAACGTAAAAGCTATGGGTGGTGGCGGAAAGCTCGCCAGCCGGGAACGTGATATAGACAGTCTCCGTAGTGCCCGCGGCCAGGCCATCTTCCAGCCTGATGGAGTGGTCTCCAGGGTAAGCGCATCCCACGCCTGAGGGATCTGCATACACATCGATCTGGAACGCAGTCGCGGCCAGGGACCCGATATTACGGACATCCACGTTCACACGCAGGTCATCATTGGTATAGGGTGAACTCGGCCAGAAAGTGACGCTCAGGACTACCAGGTCGGGCTCGGCGACGGCGCCCGCCGTGGAAGTGCCAAGGAAACCGGTTCCCATCAAGAGCAGGCCGGCAAGCACCAGCCCGGACAGGATCCGATTGGTCCAACGCGAGACGGGTCTGTTACGCATGGTTCACTCCCTCTGATGAAAGGAACTGCTCCTCGACGCATTCAGTGTAGCCTGTCGGCGGAGTGGTTTCAACTGACGAAAGTCATGACTCCCCTCGGCTGCGCCCAGGAAGAACAGGAACGACCTCCGAGTTGTTCACGAAGGTCGTTCCTGAGGATGTTCCTCGGTCGCTACCTTGCGACTTGATCGCCCAATGCGCCCCAGGAGGCAAACATGTAGACGCTATTGTTCGTGGACGACTTGGGGATGATCCAAACGCCGGCGTTTGCCCGCCAGATACCGGCATCGGCCTTGCCGTCGCCATCATAGTCGCCGGGTACGGGCGTATCGCCCAGTCCCGGCCAGCCGGCGGGGATGGTCATGCTCGATGCAGGGCTGTAGCTCATGGTCGAAAGCAGGATGCGGTAGGCGCGGCTCTGCCCTCCGGCCGGAGGGATCACGACCGCGGGATCGGCGAGCAGGTCCCCGTCGTAATCGGCCATCACAGGGATGTCACCCGTTTGGCCCCAGTTGAAGAACAGCGGGCTCGCGTAACTGTAGTCCTCTGTGGACAGCAGGAAACCCCACACGCCGGTTGAGGGACGCCAGTATCCGATGTCGGTTTGTCCATCGCCATCCACATCCGCGCCCACGGGTGTATCGCCCGTGATATTCCAGGAGAAGAACTGGTAGGTATTGAAAGCCGGGGACAGTGGAATGATCCACACGCCGGCGCTGCCGCGCCAGATGGCCGGATCGGAGATGCCGTCGCCGTTGTAGTCCCCGGGAACGGGCGTGTCACCCAGGCCGGGCCAGCCGGCAGGCACGGTGAGCGAAGATGCGAAGTTGTAGCCGGTGGTGGAGAGCAGCATGCGGTACGCTGCAGATTGACCGCCGGCGGGCGGCCGGCGCACGGTGGGATCCATGCGCCCATCGCCATCGTAGTCCCCAAGGGCGAGGATGTCGCCGGTCTGCCCCCAGCTGTAGTAGCGCGGAGCCGCGAAGCTGAAGTCCTCGCTCGATTCGAGCAGCGCCCACAGCCCGGATGCAGCGCGGAAGTAGCCGATATCGCTGATGCCATCGCTCTCGAAGTCGGCGCGTGCGCCCGGTGGCACGCGCTCGAGCGCACCGATGTCGCAGTGCAGGCCCTGTGGTCGAGTGATGCCGCGCTGATCAAGGCCGCTCACCGGCGCCGTGGCGCAGGTCGTGTCGTCTCCGGTATCGATGGCGGAGCTGGCCCAGGCGATGAGGGACATGGTCGGGGTGAAGCCGCCATTATCGGCCAGCGGACCGAGCTTTGGATCGCCACTCAAGTTCCCCGTCCCGGAGCTGAAAGCATTGGGGTAACCGGAAATGCCGTCTTCCCCGCCATCTACAATGCTGTAGTTCAGGCTCACCGTTGCAGTAGAGCCGTAATCAAGCTGGGGACCGTAAATGGCAGTGTTGCCCCACAAGATCACATTGGTGAGTGTCGACGCGCTGGTGCCATCCTGGGCGTCCACGTATATGGCGCCGCCGTTATTGTCCGCTTCGTTGCCAGCGAAGGTCACATTGGCGAGTGTTGGGCTGGATGTTCCGTGGAAGCCGTTTATATAGATCGCTCCGCCATCATAGCCAGCTTGATTGCCCGTGAAGGTCACATTGGCCAGCTGCGGATTGGATACCGCGCCCCACCTGGCGTTAACATAAAGCGCGCCGCCGGAGTCTGAGGCGGCATTCGAGTCGAAAACGACATTGTAGAGTTGCGGATTGCTCGCACCTGACGCTGCCGAAGACCCCTCGCCGTCTGTGAACATGGCGCCCCCATCATGGTCTGTGCTGTTGGCCTGGAACAGGACATTCATCAGGGTGGGGCTGCCCTCGCCAGTGTCGTTGCCATGAACATAAAGGGCGCCGCCGCGCGATTCCGCGAAGTTGCCGATGAACTTCAGGTTGGCCAGGAGGGAATTGCACTGGGCGCCCGCGCCGCTGCTTCTGCAGTCTAATCCACCCCCGTTCTGACCCACAGCGTGCCCGGCTGTGATTACAAAACCGTCCATCGTCGTCGCGCTGGTGATGGGTGCGGCCGTGCTGCCAAACATTGAGACCACATGGGTGCTGTTGTTGCCTGTGATGCCCGCAGTGGAAGTCACAATACCATTCGGGTCGGTTGTGTCGTTGTTGTCAACATCGCCGGAGAGCACGGTGAGATGGATCGTCCAGTCGCGCTGGGAACGCGTGCTCTCCGTCCCGGCGAAGCCGCCATACACCGCGACGCCCGGCGGCACTTGGAATGTAGACGACATCAACGTCCCCGGCTTGTAGAGTCCTTCTGCCACCCAGATCTCGATGCAGTTCGCATCGTGAAGCGCCGATTGCAGGCTGAGGTAGGCATTTGCCCACGAATTGCCGTTGTTGGTGCCGCCCGTGGCACCCATGTCCACATAGCACAGCGGCCCGGTGGCCGCGAGCGCCGGCTGCGAAGCAATGCCAGTTGCCAGGACGATCCCCACGATTGCCAGGAGCCTGACGAGCGACGTCCACTGCGAAGCTGTGATGATTGGCCTGTTCACGGAATATGCCTCCGATCAGAATACAGCACAGCCCTCGGAGGCGCTGAAAAGCCGCGTAACTCCGAGGGCTGGCGATGACCACGCATTTCTCTGTGCCCGCATCGATGTGTTGACCGTCATTGTAGCACGAGCAGATTGCGATTCCAAGTGGCAGTCTGCTCGGCGGCGCACAAGAAGAGACCTCCGAGCATTGACCTGGAGATCTCTTTCCGCTCACAAACGGCTCATCTACTTGACTACCTGGTCTCCCGATGCACCCCAGGCTGCGAACATGTACGCCGTGTTGTTGGTGGACGACTTGGGGATGATCCACACGCCCGCGCTGTTGCGCCAGATGCCCGCATCCGCCTTGCCATCACCGTCGTAATCCTGAGGTACCGGTGTGTCTCCCAACCCGGGCCATCCGGCAGGGATGGTAACGCTCAATGAGGAATTGTAGGCCAGGGTCGAAAGCAGGATGCGGTAGGCGCGGCTCTGACCTCCGGAGGGCGGGATCACCACCGCCGGGTCAGCCTTGCCATCGCCATCGTAATCTGCCATAACCGGTAGGTCGCCGGTTTGGCCCCAGCTGAAGAACTGCGGGCTGGCGTAGCTGTAGCCCATGCTGGATAGCAGGAAGCCCCACACGCCGGTTGAGGGGCGCCAGTAGCCGATGTCCGTCTGGCCATCACCATCCACGTCTGCGCCCACGGGGGTATCGCCCGTCAGGCCCCAAGAGAAGAACTGGTAGGTATTGAACGCCGGTGACATCGGGATGATCCACACGCCGGCGCTGCCGCGCCAGATGGCGGGGTCGGAGATGCCATCTCCGTTGTAGTCGCCCACGACGGGCGTATCACCCAGGCCGGGCCAGCCGGCGGGGAT
>Ga0315277_10003112_pt1 | contig 22684 bp, 18 predicted proteins | sample YL17G05_15_MG_FD_203695 | JGI IMG/M metagenome (GOLD analysis project Ga0315277, IMG submission 203695) | Sediment microbial communities from Yellowstone Lake, YNP, Wyoming, USA - YL17G05_15 | ecosystem: Environmental > Aquatic > Freshwater > Lake > Sediment | place: USA: Wyoming | collected...
TAACAACGAGCATATGAACGGGGCACTATTCGCCCAGGCGATGGGAGTGACGGGCTATCCAAGCACACTGATCTTCGACGCTGATGGAAAGCCGATCACGAAGATCGACGGCTTTCAGGAAGTAAAGGAATTTTCAAACGTCCTGCGGTACGTCGGCGAAGACCACTACAAATCGAAATCCTTCCAGGAATTCAAATCATTATTGCCAAGCGGTGGAAAGTGATCCTGCACATCTCCCCTACTCTGCTCCCTTTTCAGCGGGCGCCACTGAGTTCTTCAGTTCCCGATCGAGTCTCTCTGCCGAGAGGAGGAGCCCGACGACAAACCACCACCCCAGGCAATTGACGAAGGTCCCATAGTAGTTCTGGAAAAGCCCTCCTATCATCAAGCCCATCAAAGAGAACGTTGAAGCCATTGCGATGGCCCTGATCGGCGGCGTTCGCGCAGAGCGAATCAGCCTGATGCCGCCACCCAGGGCAACGAGCCAGGTCGAGACAAAAGCTATGAGCCCTGGAATACCCGAGGAAACAAGTACTGTCAGGTAATCGTTGTGCGGGTGAACGGTTGTATCGTAGAATCCGTTGACCCTGTAGCGCTCGAAGTGGTGATCCCAGTTATCCTCTCCAACGCCGAAAACCGGATGGTCCTTTGACATCTCGATGGCGGTTTTCCAGAGATTGAGTCGTGTCTCATTCTGACCAGGCGAGATGATCGACTCCGCCCGATTTCGGAGGGCAGGTACAGAGAGAATTCCTCCCACGCCCAATACTACAAGAGCCCCAACAACGACTATTCCAGCTTTTCGCCCCTTCGTGAAAGCAAAAAGGGGAATCGCAGCAGCGAGAGAAATCCAGATACTCCGCGCAAACGTCGCGATCACCGCGACGAAGCTCAGGCCCGCAAGCACTGCATAGGGCCACTTCTTCATTTCAAGCGCGAAACTCGAGGAGTAGAGAAACACCGTCATAGCGAAGGCGGCAAAGGTCAAATAGAATCCATAGAATCCAACGGCCCTGTAAAATCCCCACCCCATCGGATCGAGGCGCACACCCCTGTAGAGTTCGACACCTCCAACGGATTGCCACACGGCGTAGATCACTGCAACCGACGACGCGGCGAGAAATACCTTCACCAACGAACCCAGCTCCCTCTCGCTTTCGACGATCCAGTACAGGCTCACCATGATCAGCAATGGCCACTCATTGTCCAGTACTGCACCCAGCGAGTGATCTGGTCGCTCAGAGAGCGCCGCAGCTACCACGTTCCAACCGATGTAGGCAACGAGCGGCAGAAACAACGCGTGCCAATGGAACGTCCAGTTCCTGCTCCGAATGCTCCCGCTCAGACGAGCAAGAAAGGCGACACCGATACCTAATTGCGTCGGAACGTGGGAAATTGGAAGGCTGACGGCAAACAGAAAGAGCCCGAACGAGGCAATTCGCGAATATGTTGTGCCCTGTTTCATCTCTCGTTAAACTCTCTTTCGGTCATTCATGACTTCGGCGATGAACTCGTCAGTCTTTCCTACAAGTACTGAGGGTTCGATTGCCGATGCAGGGGCCCCGTGTTCCGATCTGATAGTGTGATGTCGAACGCGGTAAGGTTCCCATTCCACCCCCTGATATTCCCCGTAGATTCCGAGAAGGGGCGTATTCATGGCAGAAGCAAAGTGCACGATCGAAGTGTCGGGCGTGATGACGGCAATCGCACCACCGATGAGAGACGCAAGCTGATACAGGGGAGATGGACCCTGCGTCCGAAACAACAGGCATCGCTCAAACTCAGAATGGCGCTCGATCGTGGATCTCATGAAGGAATCATCAGGAGCGTGAACGATTACAGTGCGGAATTCGGTATGGCCAGCGAGGTGAGCAGCAAGCACGATCCCCTGCTGAGCCGAAATCTTCCGCTGCCACCCTTTAGCGGAAAGGTTGAACACGACGTAAGGCGAGGACTGTCCCCCGCCTTCTCCCCTTCGATGCAAGCAGTTGTTTCGAAGCCACATGTCGACGACGGCCTGCTGCGCCGCAGGGACCTCCATCGCCGGTTGAAGCTCCTCCTCGGAGATCGTGATCCCGAACGTCTCTGAGACGAATACCGCAAGCTGTTCGGACATATGACGCTGGAAGCGGGGCAACTGGAGAATTCGATTGAAATAGAAGGCGTACCGAGACGGACCCTGACCTATCTTGCTCCCCTCAGGCGAAATGAGATTTGCCAGTATGGCCGGAGTGGTGGTACGATTGAACACGAAGTTAAGCACGACGTCGAACCTCTTTCTCCGCAGCTCCATCACCTGCGCAAAAAACTTGAACCAGTTGGATTCAAGCACAAAAAGATCGTCGACGAGCCCAGAGCCTTTCAAGAGCTCGGCATTGGTGCGGCTAGCGAGAACCACGAGTTCGGTGCCAGGGCTGCGTCTCTTCAGAACTCTCAGCACTGGCAAAGTCACGACCATATCGCCGATTCGGTCATATCTGAGCACCAGCATCCGCTTCACATTCGCAAGATTGATTGGTCCCTCGATCACCGGATTGCGGCACAAAAGACGTAAGAAGGGGTAGACTATACCCTGTCTAAGGGCTCGTTCGATGAGATCGAGAGGACTCATTGCAGTGCGAGAGGGAGGGCTTGAATCCTGGTGGACGGTGATGCTTCGATCGCTTTCGACAACCGGGAGAACGCCTGTGTAACCTCCTCAACGGGGATCGAACGAAGATCATCGACTTCAGTGATGACACTCTCACTGAGAGAGCCATACGGCTCCCACACCCGAAGGTCTTTGTTTGATTGCACGAACAGGACCACTGAGGGAATCGCAAAAGCTGCAGCCAGATGCACGGCGGAGGTATCAGGAGTCACCAAAGTCCATACCTGTTCCACCAGCGATGCAAACTGGTCAAACGTCCGCGTCTCCGGAGAGAGAACCACTTCGGGAAACGGGCGCGCGATTTCCTCTGCGACAGCTTTGTCCGCGGGTTGAAACAGGATGAGGATCGGAGAGTTTTTGAACGAAAATCTTAGCCATTGTATCAGCGCCTGATAGTTGGCGGTGCCCCAGAACCGGGTTCCTTCCCCCGGCGAAATGTTGATGCCGATGACCTGCCGGCCAGTGAGGTGAGCACGCTCGAAGAACTCAGTAGCTAAGGTGCTGCCCGCGTGCTGCACGTTGTAATGGACCTTCAAGTTTGCCGTCGAGGGATCAATACCGAATACCGTCAACAGCATCGCCAACCGGTCTATGATGTGAGTCTCTTTGCGCGAAAGAAGGGGCACAACAATGTCATAACTGTAGGCATTCTCTTTCGAGAGACCGACATTCCATTTCCCTCCTGCAAGAGCACAGAATATCGTGGAAGTCGCCGACGGATTGTCCATCAAGTCGATCACGAAGTCGTAGCGCTCGCGGCGCAACGAAGAGATAATCCGGAGTGCACTTCCGAAAGTCTTTTCGTACACCCACCGTTTTCTCACCAGCGGCTCGTTGAGAAGAACAAAATGGTTGTTCGTGCTCAGGAGAAAGTCGATTGTCGCTGAGGGCCATCGTGCTTTGAGTGCGTGAAGCAACGGAGTCGAGACAAGGACATCGCCGATCCGGTCTTGCCGCACAAATAGGAATTTCTTCGATGAGAAATCCAGATTTGCCGGCAGCGGCCGGCCCCGCTTGACGATGAACCGGAGAATCCGGAGAAGGAAGCGGCGAAGCGCAAGCTCTGCGTGCTTTAGTATCTCCATCTAGGCATTCCCCCGCCCTTCTTTGCCTTCATCGGTAAATTGGAGGGAGTACAGTCGCTTATAGAGCCCTGTATCGTTCCCAAGCAGTTCTTCGTGAGTACCTTGTTCGACGATACTACCGCGCTCCAGGACGAAGATCTTGTCGCATCGATAGACCGTCGAGAGTCTGTGCGCAATGATGAACGATGTTCTCCCCTGCATCAACCTATCCAACGCTTCCTGCACCATCAATTCGGATTCGCTGTCGAGAGCCGAGGTCGCTTCATCCAACAAGAGAATTCTTGGATTTCTTAGGACGGCACGGGCGATTGCCATCCGCTGACGCTGTCCACCTGAGAGCTGTACTCCACGCTCACCGATTTCCGTTTCGTAGCCTTTGTCGAGCTGCTGGATAAACGAATGCGCATTCGCCGTTGTTGCAGCAACGATGATCTCTTCTTGGGTTGCATCCAGCTTTCCGTAGCGTATGTTCTCGGCAATCGACCCTGCAAACAAAACAACATCTTGCGGCACGATCCCTATTTGGGACCGGAGATCCGTCAGGTTCATCGTCCGCGTGTCGCGACCGTCAATGAGGATCGACCCTTCACGCAGCTCATAGAACCGCGGAATGAGGTTGATCAGCGTCGTCTTGCCGCTCCCGCTCGGGCCGACGAGCGCGATTGTTTCCCCCGGCCGGGCAACAAAGCTCACATGCGCCAATGCCAGAGTATCACCATTGTACGAGAACGATACGTCGTGAAATGTCACTTCACCGTTCTGAATGACGGCGCTTCCGGCTTTATCCTGCAGGTGTTCTTTCTCGAGATCGAGCATTTCGAAAATCAGCCCTGCAGAAACAAGAGTCTTCTGTATCCGGGCCACATTTTCTCCCAGCGCCTTCACGGGCTTCGCGAGAAGGTTCACGAGCATAAGGAAGAAGATGACGCCCTTCATCGTCACATCTCCCTGGAGAAACAAGTAGCCGGTAAATACGACAAGAAGAGATGCGACAAAGGTATTGAAGAACTCATTGGTTGGACTCAGCAGCGCCATCGTGCGTACAATCTTCATAGAATGACGGTAGTTGTCATCTACCTTCCTTCGGAACATCTCCCTTTCGTATCCCTCGCGCGTGAATGATTTCACTATGCGAATCGATGAGATCTTTTCCTGCAGGAACGCCGAGATATCGGCAAGCGTATTGGTCAGATCCTTGCTGTACGAGCGGATTCTGTCTCCGAACCTGCGGGAGATCCCGCCTGAGATCGCGAAAATCACAATCGTGAAAACGGCCAGCTGCCAATTGGAGTACAGGAGTGCACCGGCGTAGATCAGCGAGTACAGCACATTCTGGACAATCTCGACGGTGAGATAGAGCGATTGCTCCATGTTGTTCACGTCATTGGTGATACGCGACATCACCCTGCCCGTCTTCTGCTGGTCAAAATAGCGCACGGGAAGCAGGAGCACCGTGTCGAACAGCTCCACTCTGAAGCGCATCAAAATCTTTTGCTGAGCGGAGCTCATGACGTATTCCCGCACATAGACAAAACAGACTTTGATCAGGATGATACCAAGGAGGACGCCCGCGAATGTCAGAATCAGCTGCATCGTCTCTCCGCTCCCGGAGATTGTTAGCCGTCGGATGGTGTATCCCAGAAGCTCGACTGGGACATCGAGCGCGATCGCTTTCCCTGCGTTGACAAGGTCGCCGATCTTCTGCAGCACTTCAAAGAGTTGGGCTATCAGGAAGGCGGAAATTGTGTCGGAAAGACTCATCACAGCCACCGAGATCAGGCCGGCAGTGATTCGCCACTTGTACGTCAAGAAGTACCGGAGATATCGGAGGAAAACCTTCATCTCCCTGTGTTCCTTTCAAACAAGACGAGCGCTGGGCACGCTAAAGGCGCTTTTTCGAGAGTTGCTCGGTGATCAGAAAGTCCTTTCGACCGCTGCGCTTATGACGAGACCTCGCAGAGGCGTGTGCGAGCTCGTGCTTATGGACAAACGTGCATTCATCGTAGAGAATGCATTCTCCACATATCGGCTTACTCGACCTGCAGACCTCCCGTCCGAACCGAATCAGATTCAGATGAAATGAATAAGCTCTCCCCACCGGCACCTTTGACTCCATGGCACGGAAGGTCTCTTCCGCAGACTTCGTTTTCACCAAGCCGAGCCTGTTGCAGATTCGGTGTATGTGCGTATCGACGGGAAACACGTCCCGATTGAGAGAGAACACAAGAACGCAAGCTGCGGTCTTCTCGCCGATTCCTTTCATTGACAGAAGATACTCCATGACTTCATCATTCGTCTTCCGTCGGAGTGAACTGAGATTGTAGGCACCCCAGTCCTGCTTCACGCGACGCAGGATTTCCTTGATGCGTCTCGCCTTCTGATTCTTGAGTCCGCCCACTTTGATGGCTGCTGCCACCGACGGCCGCGGAGCCGCAACGACACGCTCCCACGTTGGAAACTTCCGCCGCAGACTGACCCACGCTTTGTAGCTGTTGCGGTCATTCGTGTTTTGCGACAGCAACGTGCCAATCAGCGTATCAAGAGGATTCGAGCGCCTTCCGCCACTCCTGCGTCTCCCGTACTCGCCATCCAAGACATCAGCCACCCTGGATGCCCGGGTACCGGATCTCGTCTTCCTGGCAGCCGTCATGTCTTTTGCTGGACTACACGGCATATGTCGCATTCGCAGAGCGATCGCAGGGTTTCCCACGTATAGATTCCCGTCTGATGGCCATCCGCCCAGGAAGCAGCCAACGCGTAGGAACCTACCTGCTGCGCCCCCACCAGTTTATATTTTCCAGGCTTGTCTGGCACCGACTCAGGCTTGTACGTCTTGAGCAGATCTGTTTCCCCCTGACAACCAGCACAAGGACAATTATCCCTCAGAGTGTGAAGCGAGATTCTGCCTTGGTGACCGTCGTCCCAGGCAATGGCGAGCCTCTCCATATTCGATGCCTGCTCGACGTCCAACCTTATCTGCTTTGGTATCACGCTTTGCGTTTTCGAGAACCCGATGTGTTCGAAGAAAGAAAAAGGACAATCCGTTGAGATTGTCCTTCAGAAGTTTCTTAGCTTTCGCCAGATCATAGATTTCCGTGGACCGTACCGGGGTCGAACCGGTGACCTCCACAATGCCATTGTGGCGCTCTCCCAAACTGAGCTAACGGCCCAAATCGCCGCACTTAATATACCCATAGCGCCTCCGAAAGTCAACGAGAAAGTTATTGCCGTGCGGCAGAGTTTTGGGTATCTTCGATTATGAGTCGGTCAGAGATTCGCCGTGAGTACATCCAAAACCTTGTTTCGATGCCGCACTACAAGTCGCGCGGCTCTCAGACAACCGCACTCGCACTGCTCCTGGGATTATCCTTGAGCATGTTCTCGTGCAAGGATCAGGTCACAGATCCGAACACCGATCCAATCGTTTTCCCCGACGCCAATGTGAGTTACTCTAAACACGTCGAAGCGTTGTTTCAGCAGCGATGCGCTTTGAGCGGATGCCACAGTTCCGGTGCGGCCGCGGCCGGATTGGTGCTCACGTTCCCCTCCTACAACAGCCTCATGAACTTTCAGCCGAAACTTGTCAATCCCGGGTCGAGCAACAACAGTCTGCTTGTGCAACGGATTGATGGCCGGCTCTCACCACGGATGCCACTCAACGGCCAGCCGCTGACAACCAATCAAATGAGCGGAATCAAAAAATGGATCGACGAAGGCGCTCTCAACAACTGAACTAGCCCGCTACGGTCGGCGAGTGTTTTCCGTTCGCACGTCACGCCCCCAGTTCAATTTCTTTCGAAGAATATCGTAGTAGCTTGAATTCTTCCTTTTCACCAACCGGGCCGTATGCTTGGCCCTCTTGATCCTTATTTCTGTCGGTGGCTGAAGAATGACCTCATCTTGACCATCGGCCGTGAGGCGCACCTTGTACCCTCGCGATGCGACCTTGATCCGGATGGTGGAATCATCCGGCACGATCACGGGCCGGGCAGTAAGCGTATGTGGGCAGATGGGACTAATCGTAATTGACCGGTTGTGCGGCGTAACAATCGGTCCACCGTTTGCCAGTGCATAGGCAGTCGAGCCGATCGGCGTCGAGAGGATTATTCCGTCGGCCGTGAAGGTAGCGAGGTATTCGTCGTTCACGTACGTCTCGAGATCAAGAACGCGAGACGTCCCGAATTTATCAACGACGATATCATTAAGAGCGATATAACTCTTTGGCCTGTTTGTGGTTGAAGCCTGCAGCATAATGCGTTCTACGACAGTGTAATCACCTCTGAGCAATTCATCCAGGCACACATCGAGGTCCTCCAGAGAGGCCTCAGTAAGGAAGCCCAGCTTCCCGAGATTGACACCAAGGATGGGAGTCCCGTACTGTGCGACCTGCCGCGCGAGGCGGAGAATCGTTCCGTCACCGCCAAGCGAGATCAGGATGTCTGATTGTGCCGGCAGCTTCCTCCCAGACACGGTCCTTCCCGCCAGCTTGACCTTCGATTTCTTCCGGAGAAGATCCGCCAGAGATTTTTCGAGCACATAATCGACTCCTTCGGCTTCAAACCGTTGGAGAAGTTTTTTGGCGATACCAAGGATCCCCTCTTTGCGAACATTCCCCGCGATGCCAAACCGCATGATGTTAGTCCTTCTTCGCTCCTTGTCCTTCAGGGGCGGGATTTTGATCTTTCGCGAGCTCCTCGACGTAATTCAACTTGAGCTCTTTGATCGCATTGGCCAGGAAACGCGATTCTTCGTCTGTCAGGTTCCCCTTTGTCTTCTTATGAAGTACATCCAGGGTATCGATGACAAATTGGGCCTGTTCCAAGCTCCGGTCGATTTTGTCCGTAAGGGGATTCTTCGTCTTCCCAAGATGCTGCATCGCCGCAGCGTGGAACATCAGGATGAGACCCATGAAAAGTGCGGCATCTTTTTCGGTATCAGGCATCAGGCATTACTCCTTTTATTTCGCATGGTTAGCTCCCACAGTTTCGCGTATTTCGTGAAAACATAGCAACTCGACAGGACTGAGAGAATGAACCCCTCCAACCCATCCAAGAACCCTCGCTTGATCACATACATCCGCACAAAGACCCAGAATGGCCTCACGGTGAGTTGGCTCAATCTGAACCGGGCCCTTTCCTCAGTAAGCCCCTCGGCCGCCAGAGTCGTGTACCGGTTAAACTTATCAAAATAATGCCAGAGGTTTGGATCCGTGTAATGCAGAAGATCATGCTGAAGCCGGCCGATCGGGCCTTTCACATCCAGACGCTCGTGTACTTTGCTTAGAGAAAACGCCCCAACCTCGCGCTGAAAAAGACGCACGACATAGCCAGGATACCATCCGCAGTGCTTGATCCAGCGTCCGAGGAAAAACGCCTTCCTTGGAAATTCAAATGCAACGGGCAATGTATCTTCGTTCGCGATAACAGCTTGAATCTCGATTGCCAGATTCTCTGTTAAGCGTTCGTCAGCGTCCAGCCAGAGAACCCATTTGCAGGAACATTGCTGCAGAGCGAAGTTCTTGGCCGCGGCGTATCCTTCCCACGGACGCATGTAAACCTTCTGAGTGTACTGATGAGCTATCTCAACAGTCCTGTCTTCACTCCCGCTGTCGACGACCACAATCTCGTCGGCCCAACGCACCGAGCCCAAACAGTCTTTGAGATTGTTCTCCTCATTCCTGGTGATCACTATGACAGAGAGCGTGCCCATGATTCTCCGTGTCTGGGTGCACCTATCCGACGACAATATTCACAATCTTGTTCGGCACAACAATGACCCGGCGGACCTGTTTTCCTTCCAAGTGGCGCTGAACGTTCGCATCCTCGCGCGCCAGCTTCTCCACATTGGCCTGATCAGCTCCTTGAGGAATCAGCAACTTTCCCCTTACTTTTCCATTGACCTGCAGAACGATCTCAACCTGATCCTCAAGAGTTTTCTGTGCGTCGTAGCGAGGCCAAGGCTCATACGCGAGCGACCGCTCGTGACCCATCTGCTCCCAAAGCTCTTCTGCAATGTGCGGAGCAAACGGCGCGAGCAGTAGAAGGAATTGCTCTAACTCCCTTCGGGGGAGCTTCTCGAGCTTCATGGCCTCGTTCACGAATATCATCAGCTGCGATATTGCCGTGTTGAAACGCAGACCTTCAATATCTTCTCCGACTTTCTTGACAGTCTGATGAAAAACCCTTTCAAAGTCAGCAGTAGCTGGCACAGATTCGATCGCCGGGTTGAGACCGGTGTCCTCGGTCATCAAGAGCCGCCAAACCCTGTTCAAGAACCGGAATACTCCTTCCACGCCCCGCGTGCTCCACGGCTTCATCTCCTCGAGCGGCCCCATGAACATCTCGAACAACCGCATGGAATCCGCCCCATACCGTGCGATTACATCATCCGGATTGACCACATTGCCGCGCGATTTGGACATTTTTCGGGAATCTTCTCCCAGGATAATGCCTTGGTGCCGAAGCTTTGAAAATGGCTCCTTCGTGCTGACATAACCCAAGTCAAAAAGAACCTTATGCCAGAATCGGGCATACATCAGATGTAGAACGGCGTGTTCGGATCCCCCAACATACAGATCGATCGGCATCCAGTATCGTTCTTTCGCCGGCGCACACAACTCCTTCGAATTCGACGGGTCGATGAAACGAAGGTAGTACCAGCAGGAGCCAGCCCACTGCGGCATGGTGTTGGTTTCGCGCCTCCCTTTCAGTCCAGTCCTGGCATCCGTCACACTTATCCATTCCGTCGCAAGAGCTAAAGGCGATTCCGTCGTACCGCTCGGCTGAAATTTCTTGAGATCCGGCAGCAACAGCGGCAACTCTGAATCATTCAAGGCACCCATGGTGCCGTCTTCGAAGTGGATGATGGGGATCGGTTCACCCCAATATCGTTGCCTTGAGAAAAGCCAATCGCGCAGCTTGAACTGCACAGTCCCCTTACCCAATCCTTTCTTCTTCAGCCATGAGATGATGGCCGATGTCGCTTCAGGGGTCTTAAGGCCATTCAGAGAGATTTCATTATTGGACGAATTGATGCCTATCCCATCGTCAGTGAAGATCTCCGGCGATTCCGGACCCCCATCGACGACTTTGATGATCGGCAAGCCGAACTTCTTCGCGAATTCAGCATCGCGTTCGTCGTGTCCGGGGACAGCCATGATCGCGCCTGTGCCGTATCCCATAAGCACATAGTCTGCAATCCAGATCGGGATGTCCCTTCCCGTTGCTGGATTGATCGCATAGGCACCGACGAACACACCTGTCTTGTCCTTGTCGATACCTCGTTCAAGCTCTGATTTTTTTGCCGCCTGTGCACGGTATTCTTCCACTCCGCTTCGCAATGCCGCCGCCGTCAAATCGCCCACCAGCGGATGCTCGGGGGCCAGGACCATGTAGGTCGCCCCAAACAACGTATCTGCCCGCGTCGTGAACACGCGCAACGAAGAAGAATGCCCTTTTATGGCGAATTCAATCTCTGCGCCTTCTGAACGGCCGATCCAGTTGCGTTGCTGCTCGAGGGTTGATGCGGGCCAGTCAAGTTCACGGGCATCCTCCAGCAACCGTTCCGCATAGGCCGTAATCCGCATCATCCACTGGCGCATCGGCCGTCGCTCGACGGTGTAGCCTTTCTCAGTCCATTCCGCCACTTCTTCGTTTGCAAGGACTGTGCCGAGCCCTTCACACCAGTTCACAGGAATTTCCGATACAAAAGCCAGCCGGAATCGTGCAAGGAAATCGTGCCGCTCCTTCGGGCTTTGCTTATTCCACTCCTCCGCGGTGAAACGCCCATCGGTCTCAAGCAACGCGGTCCCCCGGGATGCTAATTCCTCTTGCAGCGCGCTGATGGGGCGCGCCTTTTTCACGCGCGGATCGAACCACGAATCAAACATCTTCAGGAATATCCATTGCGTCCATTTGTAGTACTGCGGGTCCGTTGTGTTGACTTCCCGGGACCAGTCATAGCTCAAGCCGAGCATATTGATTTGTCGGCGGAATGTGGTGATGTTTTCTTCCGTCGTCACGCGCGGGTGGATGTTTGTTTGCATCGCGTACCGCTCGGCAGGCAATCCGAACGCATCCCACCCCATCGGGTGTAATACGTTGAAGCCGCTCATCCTTTTGTATCGACAGAGAATATCTGTAGCCGTATACCCTTCCGGGTGGCCTACGTGGAGTCCTGCCCCGGATGGGTAAGGGAACATGTCAAGAACATAGATCTTCGGCTTCCCTGATGACTCCTCGACCCTGAACGTCGCGTGCTTGTCCCAATACTCCTGCCACTTCTTTTCGATTTCGAGGAACTGGTACTTCATTCGACTAATAATTCCTTTCCATAGCCACTTGCCGTTCTACGGAGCATCCGTTCCAGAGCTCAGTCTGCCACAAGCATGAATGACCAATAAGACCTCTCCGGGTGAACAATTCAATGCAAATGTAGCAAATATGCGCAGCAATTTCAATTCAGCCGATGGTGTTGGCGCAGAACAATGACTAGCCTGAGAGAGGGGGACCAAAGCGTCAGAGGGTGCGGAGGACCAGCATCGTGATGTCGTCGGATTGAGGAGTGCCGCGCGTGTACTTCTCCAGCGCTTCCCGAACACTTTCGATGATCTTCTGCGGGGGCTCGGATCGAACAGTCTTCAACAATGCCTCAAGCCGCTCTTCCGTGAAGTCCTCTTCCTCTGCGTTCATCGCTTCGCTGACTCCGTCAGTGAACATGACGATGACATCGCCGGCGTTCAGGGTGACGCTTCCTTCCTGATAGGGAGAGACGGTCTTCATGAGGCCAAGGATGATCCCACCGACATCGAGTCGTTCGATCGTGCCATCGGCGCGGAGAAGAAACGGCGGATTGTGTCCGGCATTCACGTATCGCAGTTCGCGGGTTGTTCGGTTCAGGGAGGCCCAGAAGAATGTGATGAACTTGTCCTGGCCGGTGTTCTGACACGTGAGATCATTGATCCTTCTTGTTGCATCTGGCAGCGACATACCCATAGGAGCGAACGCTCGCAAGGATGCCTGGACGTTGGCCATCAGGAGCGCTGCTGGCGTCCCCTTCCCCGCCACATCGCCAATGGCGAATATGAACTGATCGTCCTGAATGGGTACGACATCGTAATAATCCCCCCCGACCTGCTTCGAACTGATATTCACGGCGGCAATTTCGAATCCGGGGATCACCGGTAATGACCGCGGCAGCAAACCTTGTTGGATCTCTCGGGCGATTACCAGCTCGTCCTCGAGCCGTTGCTTCTCAATCGCCTCGCGGAAGAGACGTGCGTTCTCGATCGAAATGATTGCCAGGTTGGCAAGCGAGTAAAGAAATTCCAAATCGGCCTTTGTGTACTCACCGCCCCGGAGCTTCTCTCCCAGGAGGACAGCCCCTTTCACCTGATTCTGGATCTGCATCGGCACAACGGCAACGATACCAACCCTTGCCAGATCTGCCGCGACAGCACCGAACTTCTTCTGCCGCCCGAGATTCTCGACCAGATCAGCCCCCTGCAATTTGCAGAGTTGCCGCAGCAGCTCCGACGCACCAAGAGGTAGGTCAAGCTTTGAGGCAACGACCTGCAATTTGCCGCCATCGTCGAGGCAAATCGCGTAGCGATGAACTCCGACCTGGCCAAGGAGGGAAAACGTGAGGAGCCGGATGACCCTTTCGGCATTCAAGACGACATTGAATTCCTTGCTCAGATCGAACAGGGTATTCAACTCCTGGAACTTGCGATCGAGGCTCCGGTTGACATCTCGCAGCTGCTCAATCATAACGGCCTTTTCGATAGCGGCGGCCGAGAGATTCAGAAGCGAGTTGATGAGCTGGTGATCTGAATTTGAGTAGCGCTTCCCCCCCAATCGTTCACCCAGGCTCAGGAGGCCGACAACCCGCCGTTGGGCCACGATGGGAACCAGAAGCTTCTGCCCTCGCTCGCGAAAGAACGACACCCAGGGCTGGGCGCCACCCGCCCGATCCATCGAACCGATGCTGCGAAGCGGCCGGTCCACCTGAACCATGCGCCCAACCGTGTCTGCGTCAAGGCCTTTTGCATTGAGTACCTCAAACTGACCCGGCCGGCGCTTCAGCAATACCATTCCCCTCGACACGAGCATTTTGCCCATCACGGTGAGAAGCACAGTTCCAAGAATGAATTTGAGATCGACGGATGAGTGAACGACGTTGCTGAATTCGAAGAGGGGAAGAAAGTCTGAGGAGCCACCGACGCCGTTCGGGTGCGTGCGGGAGCGCTTCGGTCGTGCAGGGCTGCTCACGGCAGGTGATCTAGGAGTGCGCTTGCGATTCACTGGCAGTCAAGTACTTGGTGAGCCGCACCTCGTTGCGTTTGCCAGGTGCGTACTTGTATTCGACCTTATCCATGAGGGTTCGCATGAGGTAGATACCCAACCCTCCGCGCCGATAATGACTCAGATGCTGCTTCAGATCGGGCAATCGTGCGATGGACGGATTGAAAGCTTTGCCGTCATCGATGACAGTAATGTGGAGGCTGTTTCTTTCCGGTTGGATTACAATTTCGATGGTCCGGTCGGGCGCATATTGATAGGCATGTTTTATCACATTGGTACAAGCCTCGTCAACTGCCAGGACGATCTTTGAGGCCTCGTCTTCGGAAAAGCCGAAGCGACGCGACGCCTGCAGCACGAATTCCCGAACTTCCAGGAGATTGTCCGTGCGGCTCTCGATCGTTTTCTTCAGTTTCTGCGCCTTACCAGCCATGGTTGAACGCAAGTTTATTGGTGAGGTGTTTCATCGCTTGACAGCTAAGCCTTTTTCTGCTCGCGGAACTTTACAACCGCCTCTTGCTCTTCCCGGTAGATCTCATAGAGGATTGGGAAGCCGAGCAGATCGAATACGTTGTAGACTTTGGGTGACATGTTCGACAACTTGATGTCACCTTTGTTCTTTCGAACGTCTTCGATAAAAGCCATGAAGACACCCAAGCCAGCGCTGCTGATATAGGTAAGATCTTTGCAGTTGACGATGATATTGTACTTTCTATCCGTCAGCAGCTTTTGGAAGGCGTTTTCGAGATCCGGCGCGGTGTGGGCATCGAGATACCCTTTCAGGTCGATCACGCTCACCCCTTCTCCGTCTCGCTGGTGGACCTTGAAATCAGCCATGGTGGTTTGCTCCTTCTTGATTCGGTGAAATGTCGTGCCGCCGCTTCCTGCCCTCTCCGCGGTTCCTTTTGATGCCCTCACGAATCCCAGGATTTCCTCCGGTCATACGACTTTCACCACCACGAGTGTCATATCATCCCCATACGAGGAATTGCCCGTGTAGTTGCGGATTTCCTGGAGGATTGAGTCCTTTATCGATTCTGAGGAATTCGTTCTCGCGTTGAGGGCAACGCTGACAATCCTGTCGTACCCGAACTCCTCCCCTTCTGAATTCCTCGATTCACTTAAACCATCTGTGTAGAAAATACAAACATCTCCCTTCTTTAGCTCAATCGCCGTCTCTTGCGTCGCTTCCTCAAAGATCGATTCGTGCGTAAGCCCGAGGCCAAGTCCGGTCGGTCGAACCATCTCAGCGTGCTCTCCTGAAACATGGATCATCGGGCAATGACCCGCGCGCGCGAGTGTCACTCGAGATCTCGGCACATCGAAAATCGCATACAGCAGGCTAATGAACGCTTTGCGCTCAAGACTGTCAGCCAATGCCTCGTTCGCCCGAAGCAAGAGATCGCGCGGCGATGCTGCGACCCGGCTCAACGACTGAAAAATCCCTTTCACTTCTGCCATGTAGAATGCAGCAGACACCCCCTTCCCCGACACATCTCCAATGACAACGCCGAGTCTCTCAGCACTTAGGGAAATAAAATCATAATAATCTCCGCCAACTTCAAGTGAGGGTTCGGAAACCGCCGCGATATCGAGCGAGGCGTGCTGGGGAATTTTCTGCGGCAGCAGCCTTTTCTGCATTTGCTGAGCGACCATGATCTCCTGCTGGAAGCGTTCGCGCTCCAACGAACTCGCGATCAGCTTTGAGTTTTCGATCGCGATGGTCACGTGATCCGCAAACGTCGTCAGGACATCGACATCGTCCTGATCGAACCCATACCGGAACTCTTTTGTCGCGTGGAGGAAGCCTATCAACTCCTTATGCGATATGAGCGGCACACAAATGAGAGACCCAACGGCCATATCAAGTTTCTTGATGTGCCGAGTCCTGCGGTCATTGCTCACGTCATCGACGACGAGCGGACGTTTCGATTCGATGACGAACTGCCGGAGGGAGACGTCGCTGTTGACGGTAATCGCCTCGATCTGCTGTCGCGTTGTATTTTTCAGAGACACCACCTCGACAAGAACGTCTCCTTGCTCATTGCGGCCTTTGATGAGCTCCAGCCAGGCGCTGTTCGCGCCAACCACCTCGAGCGTCATGCCGGTGACGCTTTCGACGAGATCCGAGAAATCGAAGACCTGTGTGACAAGCCGGCTGAGGTTGTGGAGGGAGGTCAGCTCTGACTGCTTACGCTCATAGACCTCAGCAGTCGGCATATGGAACAACGTGCTCACGAACGCCATTCCGAAATACACCACGCCGAAGATCGCATTTAGCTGGATGAAACTCTGCAGCGGAGGATGGTACCCAACGAGCGCTCGCTCCAACGGCGTTTGATTGATGAGGATGTTGATTGCGAGAAACGAAAGGAACAGCAATGACGTATAGGCGATGGAGTAAAGTTTCTCCCGCCTTGAAAGATAGACAACCCAGTTTTGTTTAAACGAATTGATGATGATGACGATCAGCGTCACAGAGAACAGCAAAGGACCGATGAGCCTCCCCTCAGCCGGAAGGAGCGGAAGGGTTGCGGCGTTCGCCACAAGCAGAGAGATGACATACGCACCGAAGTTCCTTTTTGTCCATTTCTTTCGCTTGTAGAATACGAGATCCCGGATTGTCAACAACGCCGAAATGGATAGAAGGCCCAGCGCAACGGCGGTCATGGAAGAGAGAAGAGTACCGATGGCACCTTGCGATTGGGCAACCGTGGCTTCCGTCTCTGATTCCGGAGTTTGGTATGCCGCCATCGCGCCGATCATGGCAAGCACAACGACAGAGTAGGCGAGCAATCGGCCGATATTCTTTGGCACAGCGAGAGGCTTGGTGCTTCTTGTACCGCTGAGGTAGGCAAAAAGAAGTGCAAAGGAAATCAGAACGGCCAGATCGCGAAACGTCATCCAGCCCGCCGAGCCGATGTCTGCCGCCATCCGGATGACATCGATGAGGTAGACAACGAGCAGCAGCACCAGCGCACCGACCGCGAGCAGAATCTTCTTCAGGCGAGACATGCAAGGACCCGGATTTCACTCCAATTGAACGCGGAGAGGATGAACCACTTCTGATGTTTCGTCAAAGACAGCGAAAAGTTGCACACCTCTCGGTGGATATTCCTGCTGAGGCATCGCCAGGAGTGCATTCAGGAAGGAGGCTGGCACATTCGATGGCTTCCCTCCGAGGTGGGAAACTCGTTCCGATCAGCTCTTTGAAGCTCGACGTCCGATTTCTCCCCCTCCGTTCTTAGGAACTCGCCTCGGCAATCCATCGATCGATGTCACGAGCAATCGCTGCGGTCTGATGATCTTTCTTGATCTTCTTGAACAGCTCCGTTGCTTTTTCCTTGTTGCCGGCAGCGAGGTAGTTCTTCGCAGCATGGAACATGTTGTCCGCCGCATTTACGTCTTTGGCCGACTTGAACGCTGCCTTCTCGAACGCGGAAGCAGCCTTCTCATGGTTTCCCTGAGCCTCATAACAGGCTGCCGCCCCGGAGAGCGCGGATGCCGTAATGAGTTCATCGCTCACATCGACGTCGAGATAGTACTTTAGTGCTTTGTCGTAGCTGGCCTGTGCGAAATAGGAATTCGCCAGGTAGAACGTGGCCAGCTCTCCTGCTTTGGTGCTCCCGTAGTCATCGACAATCGACTGCAGTCCCCTCACGTTCTCCTGGAGATTCCCGCCGATTGCCACATCGTATTTCCCCTGATCATAATAGCCGGTGATCTTCCCCAACTCCGCTGTAGCTTTCGCGTTGTTTGAGTTGACGTTGTTGACATACGCAACGATCACGACAGCAAGGACAACAACACCCGTGAGGACTCCGTTGACCGTCTTTTTATTATTCTGATACCATGTCGTCGCTTGAACGTACGACGTGACGAGCCTGTCTTCCTTGATTTCCTTCTTGGAGATCTTTTTCTTCGGTTTGAGCATTCTTGAACCTTTAGTTTGTATGGTTATCGATTGCGTTACTCAGTGCGCCCGGGGCGATTCGAACGCCCGGCCTACAGCTCCGGAGGCTGTCGCTCTATCCAGCTGAGCTACGGGCGCAGATGGAGCACTGTTTGCTTTAAGCACCGGTGCAGATCCCGTTTCGCTTCCCGCCTGCCTTCCTAGAACTCCGAGGCGGGTCCCGTTCTTCGGGATCCCGTAAAGCGGGACAGGCGCTCACGGGATTCTCAAAATCACTTCCACTCACAGAAATCGCTCGTGGGTGATTTTGGAAGCTACGGGCGCAGATGGAGCACTGTTTGCTTTAAGCACCGGTGCAGATCCCGTTTCGCTTCCCGCCTGCCTTCCTAGAACTCCGAGGCGGGCAAGCTCAAAACGGCAGCCACTCGCCAACCTCGCGCTCGTGGGCCGTTTTGGAAGCTACGGGCGCGGACTATTGCATAATGGTGGAATTCAAAATTGGCTAGTTGATTGCCCAGTTGCCAGGTATTCCGCCTTCAGGGCATTTTCCCCGCCTGACTGCTCTCGACGGGATTTCTATGCAAAGATACGAAAGAAATCGCGGTAAGGCAAGAACGTTCCCCTGCTGCTCGTAGGGAACTATCTACGAGAACAGGGCAATCGTCAGCACTTCGAGAGTACATCAAACGGTGGGCAGGATGTTATTCTACTCACGGATTCCCGGCAGCATGAGGATCGGACATCGGCCGAGTTCCGGACAATGAAGGGGCTGGTGTGATCAGACCGGGGGCAGGACCTTCTTAACGAGCCCAACAAAGTCTTCGACGTCAAACGGCTTGTTTACATACGCCATGGCCCCCAGCGACTTTGCGCGCTCCTGGCCAAGCCGATCATCCAATCCTGTGAGAAAAATGAAGGGAATGGTACGGGAATTATCGATCGATTTGATTCGCTCACACATCATAAACCCGTCCATTTTCTCCATGCGCACGTCGGAGATCACGAGATCGGGCAAAAACGACGAAAAGGAACCCAGCGCTTCTTCGGCACTCAAGCTCTTCGTAACCGTGAATCCTTCGTCCTGAAGGACACTGGCCATGATAGAGACAAGCTGCTCCTCATCATCAACGAGCATGATCTTCTTCATAATCACCTCTCGGGGAACACTACCTTCCGCTCGCACGCGAGCACACTGTTGACTGTGAACAGTGTACCATATACGTCCTGAAACCGCTATGATGGGAAGCACAAGCGGGCATGATGCGAGCATCCAATAAAAAAAGGCCCGGATGGCAATCCGAGCCCTAATCTGACACTGAATCCGCAGGGAATCTTCATTTCTTCCGGACTGACTTCTCCGGTGTGCTGTCCTTCCTGGCAACGGGAGAACTCTTCAGGCTCGCAATCTCAGCGATTCTGGATTGCACGAATTCTCTTACCCCCCCACCCGAGCCGTATTTGCTCTCGATCCTTCGAAGGATGTCAACAGCCTTATCGTACTCACCGAGACCCTCGTAGGTTTGAGCCAGAACAACATAAGGATTGTACTGTGACAACTGCTCATCGGCCCCAGACTCGATCAGGGTGCTCAGTTCCGATACCACTTCCTTCCGAAGCTCATTGCTTTTTTGCTCGTCCCCCGACATCTGATAGAACATGGCGACGTCAGTTTTCATGCGGAAATCCATCGGATGAAGGGCCCTCGGCAGTACGTGTTCCATCCGATCAAGAATCGGAAGCATCTCCTGAGGTTTGCCCTTTGTATTCGCAACGTACATCGCGAGCGCAAAGAACGGTTGCCGGTAGCTGGCGAGCATACGACGCTGATTTTCATCGAACCGGACGGTGGAGTCGCGTAGCCCTCTCCAGAGGAATCCAATCGCCGGTTCCTTCGAAGGTTTCTGCGCATCCGTGAAGAGATGAGCCCTGGTTTTCTCCTCGTTCAGCGATGCGTATCCTTGACGGCGGGATGGCATCAGTTTGAACACCAACCCCTCCAATTCAAGATATTCACGTAAGCCAATCCTGTTTTCCTCGCCGCCTGCGGTGATGCCAAAATAGATCGGGCGCTGCCATTTCGTCGTACGAACGATATCGAAGACCAGGATATCTTGCACCCGGAGAGCACTGACATTACCGTACTGGAGTGTCGCAGGCATAACGAACCGCATTGTGTCCACGATTGCCGTACTTCCGGGATCATTGTTGTCGGGACTCAGATATCCTTGCGCTGCGAAGCGCGGGATCGGGATGTTGATCGTCTGAGTCTTGTACAACATCGGCTGGATCCCTTCGATCTGGTCATCGGGGATGCTGATCGGAACCGGCTTGGCTCCGTATGGCCGACTGTGCTTCAATTGTTTGATGTACCAGTCGGTGTTGGCAAGGCTCAGGTTCACTACCCGCACGTCCCTCCTGATTCCCTCGACATCTTGCAGGTACCAGAGCGGGAACGTGTCATTGTCTCCGGCTGTGATCAGAATCGCGTCCTTCCCCGTGCTCTGCAGGAGATTGTATGAATAATCCCAGGCAAGATAATGACCCTTCCGAGACATCGGTTTGAGATTTGCCCGGAACATGTTGCCGGGGACGAGAAGAACCAGAAGCACGAACATAGTGACCAAGACAGGGGTTTGGTTCTTCTCTGTAAGCCGTTCGCGCATGAAGTCAAACAGTGCGAGGGCCCCCATACCGATCCACAAACAGAAACTGAATACAGAGTAGACGAAGAAATAGTCGCGCTCCCTCGGCTGTGGCTCCTGCATGTTGAAATAGAGCGCGAGGGCGAAACCGGCGAGGATGAAGAAGACCGTCATGATGAAAGCAGTTTTCTGGTCTTTCTTCCAGTGATGGAACAGTCCTATGATGCCAAGAAGAAACGGAATTCCATACAGCTGTGAGAATCGAACACCGGCATCCTGCCAGTCCGCTTCCTTCCCGATGAAGTTCCATCCCATGTAGCGAATGTACATGTGGTTGATCTGATATCGCCAGAGATAGTCGAGATCGCTCGTATATTTCTTGAAGCTCTCGATTTTGTCCGGTTCGAGCGAGAAGCGGCGGTCGATCAGCGGAGTTTCTCCATATTGATCCCGCTCCAGGTATGATACCAGCCGTTTGAGGCTGCTGGGATCATTTTCATTCATTGGAGTATCGGCATTCGCACGGATGTAGGTCGTGAGATACGTCGAGTAACCGAGGACGATCAAGAGGAACGAGAGCGACGCAAGATTCAAGATCCTGTTGTTCTTCTTCGTTGAGTAGTAGGCGAGGTAAATCGCCACAAGAAGGATCCCGATTGCCACAAACACCCACAAGGAGCTCTTGATGCCGAAGACGTCGCTGTCAAGCATCGAGGGGAGCCATTTGACGATTCCCGGATAGGCTGTCCAGAAAATCAACGAAGCAACGATACCAAATTTGATAACATCTTTCGAAAAGAGGAATTCCCTGAGCGACTTCCCGTAGTGCCGGAAGTAGACAAGGAGAATGGCGACGAAGAATCCGAGCAGTCCGTGAATATGAACGCCGACTGTCAGACCTACGAGAAACGTGATTAGGAGAAGATAGAGATCGCTGTGCTTATCATCTGCCTTCTCATACCAGACAAGGACGAGCCAGATGATGAGCGCCGTGAAAAAGAGACTGGTGTTCCGTGTTTCGACTTCAATGGAATTGAACCAGAACGTCGTGCTGAACGTCAGGGCCAGCGCGCCGATCATGGCCGAGCCATAGATCGCAAGGGCTTCCAGGTCTGTTGAGGGCGGCGAACGCCAGAGCTCTATGAGCCGGACTGTGATGAGATAGAGCAGCACCACAACAACGCAACTCGCGAGGATGTTCACCAGAATCATCCGGACGGCAATGTCGCCTGCCATAGGGATCATCGATGCCACCCGCATAACCAACACAAGAAGCGGCGATCCGGGAGGATGCTGGACCTGTACACCAAAGGACGCTGCGCAGTGTTCTCCGACATCCCAGTAGACGACCGTTGGAGGCATCGTTGTCAGGTACGTAGCCAGGGTAACGACAAAGACAAAAAGTGCAACAAGCCGGTTCAACAATTTATGATTCATGGTGCTCTTGGAAGTGGTAGTTCAGCCTATGCTGTCTCGTTTCGCCAAAATAGCGCGAAAGTGAATTTATGGAAAAATCCGTCCCGATGAAACGACTTTTTTGCTGAAAGATTGGTCTTAGCGCGAGGTGGTCGAGCGGGCGATTGTCTCCATCGCAGTCCGGAAGACTCGCTCGTACGAAATATCGACCATACAGTCAAAGGTCTTGATGGGACATTTGTCGCCCCCGTGAATCGAGCACGGTCGGCATTTGAGCCCCTCTGTCTCGACGACACGATCGAATGGGCCAGGAGGACCGAACCCGAACGCCGGGACGGTCGCGCCGAACAGTGCAACTACCGGAGTACCCACACCTGCGGCCAGGTGCATTGGCGCACTGTCATTGCAGACGAGTAGAGCGCACCGCCTGATCAGTTCGGCTGATTGAAGCAACGAGAGCATGCCGGCGACCGAATGCACATGCGACGATCCGCTGAGGGCATGAATCTCGGTGCAGAGACCGAAATCTCCCTCTCCCCCGAGAAGAACGACATCATATCCTTCATCGTCAAACTTCACGGCGAGCGAAGCAAAACGCTCCTTGAGCCATCGTTTCGTGTTCCAGACTGTGCCAGGAGCCATGGCAATCATCCGCCCCGGCCGCCCGATCTCCAGCTCGA
>Ga0315277_10003114_pt1 | contig 22671 bp, 13 predicted proteins | sample YL17G05_15_MG_FD_203695 | JGI IMG/M metagenome (GOLD analysis project Ga0315277, IMG submission 203695) | Sediment microbial communities from Yellowstone Lake, YNP, Wyoming, USA - YL17G05_15 | ecosystem: Environmental > Aquatic > Freshwater > Lake > Sediment | place: USA: Wyoming | collected...
TCAGACCAACATCATCGGGACCTTCACACTTCTGGAGGCCGCCCGGCAGTACTGGATCGAAGAGCTTGGGCCGGCATCGGCGGGACATCGTTTCCATCATGTCTCGACAGATGAGGTCTATGGATCGCTCGGACCGCATGACCCGGCGTTCTCAGAGAGCACGCCGTATGCGCCCAACTCACCCTACGCCGCGTCCAAGGCCGCGAGCGATCACCTTGTACGCGCCTACGGCCACACATATGGCCTGCAGGTGACAATATCGAATTGCTCCAACAATTATGGACCCTACCAGTTCCCGGAGAAGCTCATTCCGTTGATGATCCTGAACGCCGTTGTGCAGAAACCTCTGCCAGTGTACGGGGATGGGCAGCAGATCCGCGACTGGCTCTATGTAGAAGATCACTGCGAGGCGATACTGGCCATCCTCGAGCAGGGGACAGCCGGCGAGACATACAATATCGGCGGCGGCAATCAGCCCGCGAACTTAACGATCGTCCAGACCATCTGTGACATGCTGGATGAGTTCCGCCCGACGACCGACTCTTATCACAAGCTGATCCAGTATGTGGCGGATCGTCCTGGACATGATTGGCGGTATGCAATGGACATAAGCAGGATCCGCCGCGATCTGGGATGGGTGCCACGCCATTCGCTGGCCGAGGGGTTGCGCAAGACCGTTGAGTGGTTCTTGGCTCACCCGGATTGGACTGCCGCCATTCAGAAGCACATCGACTATCAGGCGTGGCTCGACCGCAACTACGAGAAGAGGGAGAAACCGGCATGAAGGGCATAATCCTCGCGGGCGGCCGCGGCACGCGGCTCCACCCACTCACCTTGCCGATCAGCAAGCAGCTCCTCCCTGTGTACGATAAGCCGATGGTGTATTACCCCCTTTCCATGCTGATGCTGGCAGGAATTCGTGACATTTTGATCATCAGCACCCCCGAGGACTTGCCGCTGTTCCGACGATTGCTGAGTGATGGGACTCAGTGGGGCCTTCGGTTTGCGTATGCAGAGCAATCGCAGCCGCGGGGCCTCGCGGATGCATTCCGCATCGGTGCCAAGTTCCTCGAAGGGCAGCCGGCCTGCCTGATCCTGGGTGACAATGTATTCTTCGGCACAGGGCTGCCGGAGACAATGCGGGCAGCCGCCGGTTTGACACAAGGCGCACTCGTGTTTGCATACGCGGTTCGCGATCCCGAACGCTACGGCGTGATCGAGTTTGATGACACGGGCAAGGTCCTCAGCCTGGAGGAAAAGCCACCCCATCCCAAGTCGGAATACGCCATGCCCGGCATGTATTTCTATGATGGGCAGGTTGTCGAGTTTGCAGCGCGCCTGCAGCCGTCCCCCCGGGGGGAGCTCGAGATCACCGACTTGAACCGCATGTACCTGGAGAGGGGCCTGCTACGAGTTGAGGTGCTGGGTCGCGGTGTGGCGTGGCTGGATGCGGGCACGCACGAATCCCTTCTTCAATCCGCGAATTTTGTGCACGCCGTGCAGGAGCGGCAGGGGTTGATGATCTCCTGCCCTGAGGAGATCGCCTACCGAATGGGTTTCATCACTGCCCGGGAATTGGCCGCGTTGGCCGCCGTCATGGCGGGGAATAGCTACGCCTACTATTTGCAGCGGCTGGCACACGAGGGCAAGTGAATATTCTTTTGTTTGGAAAGAACGGGCAACTCGGCTGGGAACTGCGGCGCACGCTCGCGCCGCTCGGCCAGATCACGGCGTTGGACTACGAGGATGTCGACCTGTTGAATGCGGATCTGCTGCGGCAGACGATTGCGGAGTTGCGGCCGGCGATCATCGTGAATGCCTCTGCCTATACGGACGTGGACGGCGCCGAACGCGAACGCGACAAGGCTTTTGCTATCAATGCCACCGCGCCGCGGATTATGGCGGAGCAAGCCAATCTCTTGGATGCTGCCATGATCCATTATTCGACTGACTATGTGTTTGAGGGTACCAAGGGCGAGCCCTACACGGAACAGGACCCGCCTCGGCCTGTGAACGTGTACGGCGCAAGCAAGCTGGCCGGCGAAGATGCTGTGAAAAGCGCCGCCAAGGCATTCCTGATCCTTCGCACAGCCTGGCTTTACAGCATGCGCGGTAGCAACTTTGTGACCAAGGTGCTGCAGTGGGCACGCAAGCACGAAAAATTGCACATCGTCGACGACCAGGTCTCGAATCCGACCTGGGCGCGAATTCTGGCGCAGCTCACGGCTCATGTCCTGGGACGCGGGGATGGCTATCTTCGCGAATGCAGCGGACTCTATCATCTCGCGGGGCACGGTCATGCAAGCCGATATGAATGGGCAAAGGAGATCCTGAAGTATGATCCCCGGCCCGAAGAACATAAGACGATCGAAGTGGTCAGGGCGTCCACTTCCGATATTCCCACACCTGCCAGCCGGCCGTTGTACTCTGCCCTCAACTGCGACCATTTCGCCGAGATCTTCGGTCTGCGCGCCCCCGCTTGGGAGCAGGAACTCAGGCTTGCCCTAGCCGACTCCATTCATTCCTAGCCCCATGGGCACGCGGGCTCAAGTGGTCTGCAGAGTGGCACCTGCGCATTCGGCCGGTGCCTATGGATCCCTCTTTCGAATTGCAGTTTCGTTAGGTTCAGCAACAGACCGACACGAGTCCATGTTGTTAGCCTATAATTCCATCGTCGGACCTATTCCATGGAGGTCATTGTGACGCACAAGTCGACCGCCGCACGGATCTCAGCAGTCTCTATCCTGTTGTTCATGATTGTGGGGACGGTGCAACCCGTGCAGATGGCGAGGGCAGCCGCACCCCAGCAGGACAGCACGGAGAGCTGGGGCACGTTCTCCCTTCCAGCACCCACGCTGGTGCAGTTGCCAAGTACCACCGACTTGGGCCAGCGGGCCAGCGGGCAGGCCAACGCTGACCCTTCGAATCCCGCTGCAGCAACGTCGGACCACGTGGGTATCCAGGCCCCCGACACAATGGTACTGTTCGATGTTCGGTCACTTGTTGCTGGCCCCGCGAAGCAATCACCGAACTCACCGGCAGCGGCCAACAACGGGCGAGACATCCTTGCCACGTACAACAATCAAGCTGGGCTGTCGCTCGACTATGGCAGCACGTGGTTCTTCTTTGATCCCACGGCCCTCTTTCCTGCGCCCGCCGATGGGGTTCATTCCGGATTCTCCGGTGATCAAGATGTGCTCTACGATCCCAGTCGGGATCTGATGCTGTGGCTCATGCACTATGACCCGGATGCAAACGGCAACAACTTGCAGCTGGCCGTTTCAGTGGGCACGAGCAACCTTGGATACTACACCTGGTATTCCTACCAGCTACTACCCGATGGCTTCTGTGGCGCCGGCGGCAACCCGGACTGGTTTGACCTGCCTCACATGTCCCGCACAGACAACTTCCTCTATATAGTGTCGGATGTCTACCGCAAACCTGCCGATACTCACACGTGTACAACGGTCATCCGCATATCGTTGGATGAGCTTGCTGCCGGCGGGGGCCTGACAACCACTGACAACTGGTACTACTCCAGCAGCCTGTTCAACTTCGGTGCGGCCCAGGGCGGCACAGACACGTTTTACTTTGCAGCCCACCTCGATAACGACACGATGCGCGTTCATCGATGGCCCGAGTCGGTTGGCGCCCCCTCCGTCACGACAGTCGATTTGGACCATGACAACTATCTTACGGGCGTCACCTACGACTGCACTGTGTCTGGAACAGGTGTCAATCCATGTGGTTCCTTGGATGATCGCATCACCGCGGGCTGGCTGCGGCGAGACCTGAACCAGCTTGGTTTCATGTGGACCGCACCCCAGGGCACAGACGACAAGGGCTCCAAGCCGTTCCCTTACATCAGGACCCTCGTCATTGATACATCCAGCCTGCCACTAACGGTGGCGGACGATAACTGGGTCTATAGTGATGAACACGCCTTCTTCCTGCCATCAGCGGGTGTGAATGCCCGCGGCCATGTGGGCGGCTCATACGCGACCGCGGGGGGCACGACGTCTGCCTGGTACCCCCAATGCTCGGTCTGGCTCTATGATGATATCGCAGGCAGCTCATTTGGCATTGGGGCGAACATCGGCGTCACCGCCGGTGACACGAATCCCGGCAGCGATACTTGGGGCAAGTACTTCCGCACGCGCATGAGCGGTTTGAATCCCTACCAGTTCTTGGGCACCTGTTATGCCATCGAGGGCGGCACGGTCACACCTCGTGTTGTGCGTTTTGGTCGCGAGCGCGACACGTATCTGCCGCGCAGAACGGATTTTGACGGTGAAGGCAAGGGCGAGATTGGCTATTTCCATGCCTCAGACGGTCTTTGGGGCCTGCTGCAATCGGGACAGAACTTCAGCTACGGCAGCCCGCAGTTCTTCAACTGGGGGCAGACGGGGGACATCATCGTCCCGGGCGATTACGATGGCGATGGCAAATCGGATCCAACGGTCCGCCGGCCGCCTACTGGCGGCCAGAGTTCAGCATATCTTGTGCTCCGGTCCTCCACCGGTTATGACTATGGCTCCGCGCTAACCATCCCGGCCGGCTGGCCGGGTTTGGGGGACACTCCAGTCCCTGCTGATTACAACGCCGACGGCATCACCGATCCGGGTATCTGGCGCGGCAACTCGGGAGTGTGGATCGTTCCTCTCTCGCCTTCCTTCACAACGTACAAGTTCTTCAGCTGGGGCATGACTGGCGACAAGCCCGTTGCGGCCGATGTGGACGCGGATGGCAAGGCGGACATCGGCTTCTTCCGTCCTTCGACTGGAGTATGGGGGTTCTTGCGCTCGGGCCGGGGTTACAGCTATGCCAGCCCACTTTTCATCAGTTGGGGCGGCTCCACAGACACGCCTGTAGTTGCCGACTACGATGGAGATGGCAAGGCTGACATCGCGATCGTCACGCCTCCCGCAGGAGCGCAGAGTGCGGCCTATCGCATCCTGCGCTCGAGCACCGGCTATGATTACGGACAGACCTGGACGATCCCTGCCGGCTGGCCAGCGCTGGGTGACACGCCGGTGCCTGCCGATTACGACGGCGATGAGAAGGCCGATGCCGGCATCTGGCGTAGCAGCACGGGAGTGTGGATTATCCCCAAGTCCTCCACCAACAACTCCAGTTACCTGTTCGCATCCTGGGGCGTCTCGGGCGACCAGCCAGTGAAGTAGATCGTTTGCTGCAAGGTTGTCTCGCCATCTACGGCGGGAGACCAACGATGCCATATAGGTTCCAGGGGGAACGAGCATCGGCATGCTCGTTCCCCCTGGACCGTTGATACGACTTTGCCACGCGGGCCGGTCCCGGACTTGCGTTAGCATCCCCTGCACGGCTGGTGTCGACCACTCAGGGTCGAGCGCTGGGCGCTTGGAGCGATCGCCGGCAGGAAGTGCGTGGCACATAGTGTGAGAAGAGACGATCCCGGCGCGAATAGCCGGGTGCGGTGGCTTGATACGATAACCGGGCTTGGCCTTTCCCGGCCTTCACGATTCCTCATGCGAACGATCCTGTGGGGAGCGTTGATCGGCGTCTTGGCCGCCTATGGTCTCAACGCAAACGCGGCAGGGCCCGCGCCCGTTGTTCTTTTGCATGGCGCCACCGCATTCGATGACGCCCTTGAGGACGGCGTGGTGACGGCTCTGAATCGTTCGCGGTCCGAATTTCCCGGAATACAGTATTTCGCCATCTCCGACGCACGCCAAACGGACTCGTGGATCATCGCTTCCGTGGTTGGATTGGCGGGACCAGATCCTCGCTTCGGCTGGAGCCTTGAGGACGGGCTGTGGTTCGGCGTGGTACTCCTGAAGCAGGATTCGGCGCACTATGCCACTGGTGAGGTTCAGGGTACGGGCAGTTTCTCCGAGCTTCTCAAACAGGTGCCAGACAACATTCTTGACGCGCAAGCCAAGCAAAGCCTGGATCGATCCCCATCTGATGCCTCTGCTGCGGGCGGCGGCTACGTTTTCCCGTGGCAGGCGGGCGCATCCATGTTCTATGGCCAACTGGGCGTCCACGACAACGGCTTCGGAGGCATCGTTTCGGGTTGGAAGGCCGTGGATATGGCATCTGACGGCAACGCAGCAGCTGGCCATGCGCCCAATCATCTGCTCGCTGCGGCCTCAGGCTCCATCACATACAAGTGCTATGACGGCACCAGTGTCGCCGTGCGCCTCGGTGATTTCTTCTACACCCACTTGACCGACAACCCGAACCTATACGTGGGACGAACGTTTGGTAAGACGGAAGAATTGGGGCAGCTCCTGCCCGGCACTTTCAACGGCAGCTGCGGCTGGACCAATCAGAGCGACAACTGGTTTCACGTTCACTGGGGCTTCCCTAACGCCGATTTGCTGGTCGAAAGCTGGACCCTGAGCATGGCCACCCAGAACTGGATCGATGGGACTACAACGATATCCCCGGGCGATGGATGGATCCAGGCGGCGGGCCAGAGCCCAGTCCATCAGCCTGCCGCATCAGACTTTGATGGCGACGACGTGAGCGACATCGCCTACTTCCGTGAATCAATGGGCTTGTGGGCCATTCTGAAATCAAGCCAGAACTTCGCATATGGCAGTCCGCTGTTCTTCAACTGGGGGCAGCCCGACGACATCGCTGTGCCTGGTGACTACGATGGGGACGACCTGTGGGATCCTGCTGTTCGGCGCCCTCCCCGCGGCGGGCAGAGCACGGCATACCTGATCCTGAAGTCCTCGGCGGGCTATGACTACGGTTCGCCGCTGGTCATCCCCGCGGGTTGGCCCGGATTGGGAGACATCCCAGTGCCGGGCGACTACAACGGAGATGGCATCACCGAGCCGGCCATCTGGCGCGGAAACATGGGAGTTTGGATCGTCCCGCTCTCGCCGTCGTTCGGCAGCTATCAGTTCTACAGCTGGGGAACGACCGGAGACACACCTGTGGGTGCTGACGTGGATGGAGACGGTTGGACTGACATCGGCTACTGGCGTCCCTCGACGGGTGTGTGGGGCTTCCTCCAATCGAGCGCAGGGTACAGCTACGGCAGTCCCTTGTACTTCAGCTGGGGCACGACCGGAGACATTGCAGTGATGGCCGACTACGATGGTGACTGCAAGGCCGACCCGGCCGTGGTGATCCCTCCTACTGGCGGACAGAGCCGCGCCTACCGCATCCTACCTTCGAGCATGAGTTATAGCCCGGGCTCAAGCCTCACGATCCCCGCCGGCTGGCCGGGATTGGGTGACACGCCCGTTCCCGCAGACTACGACGGCGACGGCAAAGCGGATGCGGCCGTCTGGCGCGCCAGCACCGGGGTGTGGATCATCCCCAAGTCATCCGTTAACAACAACGTGTACATATTCGCCAGTTGGGGAGCCGCCGGCGATCAGCCGGCACACTGAGCTGAGGCGACAACACTGCACAGAGCCTCCAGGAAGATCCGGGGGCTCTTTTCTGGCGCCGGAGCATGGGCTGCGGAATTCGGTATACTGGAGCTGAGCCGGGCCTGGGCTAGCCTGTTTTGTGCACAGTCCACGGGGCCTGCCCTGACTCGCAGGTGGGGTGTCTGGCATGGAGGCATGCGTGTGCTGGACACCGGACTGCTGTTGATTAACACAACCAGGAAATGAGGCTGCAACGATGAATGGAAAGAAGTCGACTCTGTGTGGGTGGAGCCGGCGGGTATTTTTGTCTCTGCTGCTGGTGCCTGCCCTTGTGATCCAGCCGGCTGCGGCTGGGCCAGGGAATGCTCTGCACACCGATCCTCCACCTCCGATCGCGCTGCAGACAGTGACCACGCCGCTCAACCTGATCGTTGACATCCAGCATGCAGGCGACGGTCGGCTCTTCATCGTGCAGCAGACTGGGCAGATCTATGTGTACGACGGGATCAGTGTCCTGCCGACACCTTTCCTCGATGTCCACACCCTGGTTTCCAGCGGTGGTGAGCAGGGTCTACTTGGCCTGGCGTTTCATCCGAACTATGCCAGCAACGGCTTCTTCTACCTGAACTACATCAATACCAGTGGTAACACGCAGATCGCGCGCTACCATGTCTCTGCAGATCCAAACGTTGCTGATGCCGGCTCGGGAACGATCTTGCTATCGATCACCCAGCCTGAGTCCAATCACAACGGTGGCCAGATCGCGTTCGGCGCGGACGGGTACTTGTACATCGGAACAGGCGACGGCGGCGGCGGGGGTGACCTGCACGGAACCATCGGCAATGGCCAGAATCTGAATACGCTCCTGGGAAAGATCCTGCGCATCGATGTGGACGGCGGATCTCCCTATGCCATACCGTCAGGCAATCCCTTTGTCGAGACGCCCATCGATGATCCCCAGACGCTTGGCGAGATCTGGGCCTATGGCCTGCGCAATCCCTGGCGTTTCAGTTTTGACCGTCTTACCCATGACATGCTCATCGGTGATGTCGGGCAGAATCGCCGGGAGGAAGTCGACTTCCTCCCGGCGGCCAGCACCGGTGGCGAGAATTATGGTTGGCGTGTGATGGAGGGGACCGAGTGCTTCAACGTCGCCGACTTCAACGTGCCGCTCGGCAGCTGCGACTCAACCAATAAGGTGCTGCCCATCCTGGAGTACAGCCATGCATCCGGCAACTGCTCAGTGACCGGCGGTTTCCGATATCGTGGTCGCCGATACCCGGCGCTTGCGGGTGTATATCTCTACTCTGATTTCTGCTCCGGCCGAATCTGGGGCGCAACTCCTGATGCATCAGAGAACTGGTCCTCAAGTGAACTCTTGGATAACCCGTTCAACGTGACAACATTCGGTGAGGACCTTGAGGGAGAGGTGTACACCGCACTCTACAGCAGCCTCGGCGGTCCCGTGTATCGGATCATGAAACCCGGTCAGAGATCCCCGAGCGCCGATTTCAATAGCGACGGCAAGAGCGACATCGGATACTTTCGCGCCTCGACCGGCGTGTGGGGAATCCTGCAATCGGTGCAGAATTACAGCTACACCTTTCCACATTTCTTCAGTTGGGGTCAGAGTGGCGATCTGGCTCTGCCGAGTGACTATGATGGCGATGGCAAAGTTGACCCGGCAGTCAGACGGCCGCCTGCGGGTGGCCAGAGCGCGGCATACGCAATCCTGCCGTCATCGACCGGCTACAGCTACTCATCCGCACTGACCGTCCCAGCCGGCTGGCCGGGCCTGGGTGATACTCCCGTCCTAGGCGACTATAACGGTGACGGAAGGGCCGATCCGGGAATCTGGCGTAGCAGCACCGGTGCATGGATCATCCCACTCTCTCCATCCTTCTCCAACTATCAGTTTGCCGCTTGGGGCTCTGCAGGAGATGTCCCCGTCAGCGCGGACGTGGACGGCGACGGTCAGACAGATATCGGCTACTTCAGGCCATCGACCGGCGTTTGGGGCTTCCTGCTCTCCGGACAAGCCTACAGCTACGGCAGTTCGCAGTTCTTCAGCTGGGGCAGTTCGACGGACACATTGGTGATGACGGATTACGATGGAGATGGCATGGCCGATCCCGCCTTCGTCACGCCGCCGGCGGGTGGGCAGAGCGCGGCCTATCGCATACTGCGCTCGAGCACGGGCTTTGACTTCGGACAAACATGGACGATCCCTGCCGGCTGGCCGGGACTGGGTGACATGCCCGTTCCTGCAGACTACGACGGCGACGGCAAAGCGGATGCGGGCATCTGGCGCAGCAGCGCGGGAGTGTGGATCATCCCCAAGTCGTCCACCAACAACTCCAGTTACATGTTCGCATCCTGGGGCGTCTCGGGCGACCAGGTCATTCACTGATCACCGCCTTAAGATTGCGATCGGGTCGCCAACGGCCTCCGAATTTCGTTCGGAGGCCGCGTTGCGCTTGGAATACGTGAGGGAGGGCGCTCCACGTGAGAAACCGGTACCGACCTGAATTGAAAGGCCGAGCTTCCTTACGCCGGGCATCACTGCGTGTATGATATACACACATAGTAGCGGACACGAGTCATGAAGGCAGCTGTACTTGCAACGATCCTTGCATCACTTGTAGTGCTGGCACCCAAGGGGTTTGCTGAAGATGCGTCGTCTGGAGGATCACGAGCCCGCCCGCTCGACTCGGGATCGGCGTCGGTCCGCTTTGCGGTAATCGGCGATTACGGCATCGCGGGGCAGCCGGGAGCCGATCCGGAAGGCGATGTTGCGAACCTGGTGAAAAGCTGGTCACCCGATTTCATCGTGACTGTCGGCGACAACAACTACCCCCTCGGCAACCAGTCAACAATCGACGCTAACGTCGGGCAGTACTATCATGATTTCATCTACCCGTACGCGGGCACCTACGAACCTGGCGCGGATGTCAACCGCTTCTTCCCGACGCTGGGCAATCACGATTGGTATACGACGGACGTGCCACTTCCTCCTTCTCCCTACCTCGACTACTTCACGCTGCCCGAGCTGTCCGGAAACGAACGGTACTACAAATTCGAGTGGGGCCCCGCACATTTCTTCATGCTTGACAGCGACTCACACGAACCGGACGGCATCACCGACGCATCCACTCAGGCCATGTGGTTTCACGACCGCCTGGCGGAGTCTACGTCGCCGTGGAACCTGGTACTGATGCATCACGCTCCCTATTCATCCGGCAGCGGCCATGGCTCGATCGTAACGATGCAGTGGCCCTTTCAGGCTTGGGGCGCGGATGCAGTGCTTGCGGGGCATGATCACACCTACGAGCGCATCATCAAAGCGGGGCTGCCGTACTTTGTCAATGGCCTCGGCGGCGCCTCGAGGTACGGCTTCGTGACGCCGGTGCAGGGCAGCATGGTGCGCTACAGCAGCGATTGGGGGGCTATGCTGGTGCAGGCAAATTCACTGCAGATGACCTTCCAATTCATTACGCGCACGGGTGTCCTAGTGGACACGTACGTGCTGAAGAAATATCCGAACCTGCATTCAGACAACGACGGCGACCGGGCGAGCGATCCGTCCTACTTCCACGCCGCAACCGGCCTGTGGGGGATGCTCAAGTCGAGCGCGGGTTTCGCATACAGCAGCGCTCAGTTCCGGACGTGGGGACAAACAGGCGACACCGCCACCCCCGGCGATTATGACGGCGACGGGCTCATGGACCCGACCGTGCGGCGCCCACCAGTCGGAGCCCAGAGCGCGGCCTATCTGATGCTGCTGTCTTCCACGGGTAATGACTATGGATTGGTACGCACCGTGCCGGCAGGTTGGCCGGCGCTCGGCGACGTGCCGGTTGTCGGCGACTACAACGGGGACGGGATCTCCGATCCGGCGATATGGCGGGGAAACACCGGCGTGTGGATCATCCCACTTTCGCCCGCGTTTTCTACATATCGCTTCAAGAGCTGGGGGCAAGTGGGCGACCAGCCAATCGAAGCGGACGTGGACGGCGACGGGCAGAGCGACATCGGCTACTTCCGTCCTTCGACCGGCGTGTGGGGCTTCCTACTTTCATCACAGGCGTACAGCTATGGCAGCCCGCAGTTCTTCAGCTGGGGCAGCCCGGCAGATACGCCGGTGATGGCGGACTACGACGGTGATGGGAAGGCTGATCCCGCCGTGGTGATCCCACCTGCAGGCGCACAGTCCCAAGCGTATCGCATACTGCTTTCGAGCAAGGGCTACGACACAGCGCAGGCAATGACGGTGCCTGCGGGCTGGCCGGGGTTGGGAGACACGCCCGTGCCGGGGGACTACGATGGCGATGGGAAGGTGGATGCGGCGATATGGCGCGGAAACACGGGCGTCTGGATAATCCCGCTTTCCTCCAACGGTAGCTATCTATTCAAAGCCTGGGGGGCAAGCGGGGATCAGCCCTTGAAGTAAGGGCCAGAAAGAGTTCAACGAGCGTTTCGCTGGGGAGAGCGCTGGGGACCAGGGAACGTGGCGGCGTCCCGCCGGGCGCCGATAGTAGGTGGTGGGACGGGGGGAAATGGGCTTCTATGGGCAAAACGCGCGCCGAGGATGAAACAATGAGGAACAATGGGTTGCGCGCTACGCCTGGAGCGCCCCGGGGCGTGAGGAATGACGCCGAGAAGTGGGCTCCAGCCGAAAAACGCGCCGCTAACCAAACAATGAGGAACAATTCTCCTAAGGGGTGAATCGCGACCCGAAGCGAAAACAAATCAGGAATATTGGGCGGTCCTGGCGGTTATACTCCCCAGAACCTGCGCACTTGCTAATGGCTTTGCCCCGAAAATTCAGGCACAAAGCGTCGGGAGTGGCAATGCTAGCCAGATCGGCATCATGGATCGCGAGCAGGATCGAGCGCCTGGATGGGCCAAAGACGGGCAATGAGGGGCCCGGGCTGACCTCGCGCCCGTCGGAGGCGGGCACGCGCTACGGGGAAACCGTGTTGTCTGTGGTGCTTTTTGGGGGCCTGATCCTGCTGCTGAGTTGGCCAGCGTTCAACGGCTTTTTCTACGGGGAGGACTTTCTCTGGATGGGCGCATATCGCCTGCAGCATGCGAACTTTCTGAGAACGATCTTCACTCCGCTCTATGGGCTTTTCTATCGTCCTGCTGGTGCCGCGTGGGAACTCGGCACCCAGCTCCTTCTACCTTGGGATCCTGTCATGCATCACGCCCGCAACTTCCTGTTCGCGCTGGCGGATTTGTTCCTGCTGCACAGGATCATGTTGCGAGTGACATCCTCCCGTATTGCAAGGGGAATTGGCTTGGCATTCTTCGCCCTCTCCAAGGCGCACCTTGTGATCATAGGCATGTTTTCTACAATTCCAACCCTTGCCGGCCTGACCCACTTCCTGCTATGCCTGTTGTTCCTGCTGCGCCATCTGCAGGAGCGCAAATGGACCGATTATGGGCTGGCCCTGGGCTTCTTCGTACTGAGCGTGTTCTCCCGAGACTACAGCTTGGTATTGATTGCAGTTGTGCTGGCGCTATTTGTCTTCTCCGTCTACGGAAAAGGCCTGCACAGGATGGCCATAAGGGAGGCTGTGGTCAAGTTTGGGCCCTTCGTGGTTGCTGTCTGCGGCTATCTGGTGGCGCGATTCTTGGCCGTGGGTGTGCCGCCCGTGCGGCAGGACAGCCTGTACGGCATAAATCCGGACTTCGTGCGGCTAGCGAAGGGTGCAATCATCTTCGCGGGCAATCTGCTGAACTTGTCGCTCTCGTCTATCCCCCAGCTCACGGGCCTTGGCGATCTGTCCACCCTGCTCACCGACAATCCAAGCGTGCACCAGGCTTACAAGATAGCGTTTCTCGTGCTGGGTTGCGTGCTGTTGCTGTGGACGACAACCGCCGGAATCTTGCGCAAGAAGTGGTATTCCTTCGCCTTGATCTGGGCCATCATCATCATGGCGCCAACGCTGCTCATAGGCAACCGGCAGATCTATTACATATATGAATCCGTCGCGGCCGTTGCCGTGCTGCTGGCCATGTGCCTGGATCGCGGCTTGCCGGGGAGGGGCAGCCTGCTTAGCGCGTGGACTTTGGCGCTGCTGCTCATCGGCGTGAACGGATATGCGACCAACAAGAATGCAGAGGTTCAGTGGTGGAAGGGAGCCCAAGTCATCTCGGAGAAGGTGAACGAACAGGTCTTTGCTCCAAATCGCGGCAGCCCCATCCGTTCCCTGACAATCATCACACCTACCCCGCGCCTGGCGGAGGTCGTGACGTGGCTGATCAACCCTGGAGCCTTCCCTGAGCAACTCATGATGCCACGAATATTGATGAGTCGCGAGATCAAGGAATTCAAGGTGGTCACTGCGGAGATGTATTCTCGTCAGGACTGGCGGCCGCAAGGTGCCTGGGACATCGTTTACGGCCTGGATGCCGGGACGCCAGAATATTCATTCAGCCGCGTTGAACCTATGAAGCTTAGTTCGTGCAATTCTTTTGAGAGTGGTCTTGGAAACCTCGATTCCGGCTGGGTGAAGAACACCAGGACGGCCTACAGGGCGAACACCAACCCTGCATACGTGTCCCAGGGGCGTCAATCGATTTGGGTTTCCGTGGCGTCCGAAAGCCCAGTAGGGCCGCGTTATGGGGGCATCACGCTTCCACTGACCCCCAGTCGCGAGTTCACGCTTGATCTATGGGTGGATAAGCCGCAGAACCTGGTTTCCGTCTTTGCATACGAGATGGACGACCAGGGCTATGCGATCAACGCGTGGGTCAACAATGATCCGGTGAATTCCCTGACCGCGGGAGCGATGAATGCGTTGATGTTTCAATTGAACACCGGAAATGTGCACGGTTTCGACTGGACGCCGCAAAATCCGGGAGGCGCGCCCAAGTCGCTCCACTTCTTCGTGGACGTCAAACAGGGTAAGCAGGTGCACTTCTACATTGACCGGCTGTGTGAGCTGACGGAATGGCCGTGAATCTGCCATGCACATGGCCTGGACTATTGCGAAGGCTGACCCTCCAAGGCGCGGACCATTGGTGACCAGAACATGTACGATCGCGGCGTGGTTTTGCCGGCTGGACGAACGACAGCCCATGGCTCTGCGCCGCGCGATCCACGTTGCTCCCGAGGCGCTGCCCGTCGTGGCCTTGTTTGGCCTGGTGATCTTCCTGCTCAGACGGCCAGGCTTTGACGGCTTCTTCCACAGGGAAGACTTTGAATGGCTAGGCGTCTATCGCCAGCAGATGGCAATGTTCTCAGCGCCATCTTCAGACCGCTTTGCCTCGTGTTTCATCAGCCCGCCGGTGACCCAGGGAAACTTGGCGTTCAAAACGTTGTGCCGTGGGACCCCCGGGTGCACCAGACCCGCAACGCTTTCTTCAGGCGGGCGAACCTGTTCCTGCTTCATGACATCCTGTTGCGCGTTGCCGCCGCCCGCAGATGAAAGGCGTATAGAATAGGGGCATACCACATGCGGAATGACGGAAATGCCTGGCCGATTGTTGTGGGTGGGTGCCACCGCTCGGGGACGTCGGTGGTGCGGCGAATGCTCAACGCGCATTCGCGCATCTACTGCGGGCCGGAGGTGAAATTCTTCCGGGACTGGTACGGGGACTACCTGGCGGAAGATGCGGTGCGGCACGCGCGGTTCTTCACCTCAGCGCGAAGTATGCTACCGGAGGGCGAGCTCCTGGAGATCTTGGGACGGGCCTTTGTGGACATTCACTTGCGTGCCGCCGCCAATGCCGGAAAACAGCGCTGGGCAGACAAGAACCCCGAAAACGTCCTGTACTTGAAGGAGTGGGAGAGAATGCTGGGGGACGCATGGGTCTTCTTGCACGTGGTGCGCAATCCACTGGACACCCTGGCATCCATCGCGGAAGCGGACTTCCGCTTCGCGGTTCCTGCAGGACTTGAGGCGCGGATTGAACACTACCGGCGCTATGCAGAGGCGGGTCTGGCGTTTCAGGCTGCGCATCCGGACCGCTACTATCGCATCGTCTACGAGAAACTGGTCAGATCCCCGGCAGACGAGGTCCATAGACTGATGGAATGGCTGGGTGAGAAAACCGAAGCAGCCCAGCTCGATTTCAACTCCAAGGAGCATCAACCCGGGCTGGAGGATCCGAAGATCAGCCGCACCCAGGGCGTACACCCGGCCAGTATCGACCGCTGGAAGGCATTCTTTCAGAAGGATGAAGCTGGCAAAATCGTTTCTGCTACTGTCGCCGTCTGGGAGCAGATGGACATCGAGAACGTGTACCCCCTTCCACGGGGGTTGAACCAGGCACAGACGGGCCCGCCTCGTGTTGAGTAGCTGCCTCAGCGCGACGAACCTGTGCAAGAGTGCTTGATGCCCCGACCCTCTGGGTGAGCACCGGCATAGCATGTCTACCAACGCATTGCCCAACATACTCTTGATCGTCGATCGTCCCGGGTGGGCGACGGAGCTCAACGCCTCAGGCCTTCAATCAGCCCTGGGTGGCCGATACCAGGTCCTGAAGAAGTCTCAGACGAACGTCACGGCGCGGGACCTGGATCAGGCGGATCTTATTCAGGTTTTCTATTGGCTGCAGTTCCTGCAGATGAAGACCCTGGGTGACGCCTTCAGCCGGAATCTGCACAAACTCATCATCGGCGTCGCTGGTCACGTAGGTATCGAAAACGAGCGGCGAGAGCCGGGGCTGGCCTGGCTGCGCCGCGGCCGAGCCGTGTACGTCATTAGCCAGTTGCTCTTCCAGGAAGTGAAACCACTACTCGACGTTCCGGTGTTCTATGCGCCGAGTGGTGTGGACACGACTCTCTTCAACCCCGGGCCGCAGCGCAAGCGCGCCGGGGCGTTGCGCGTGGGATGGGCAGGGAGCCTCAGCAATCATGGGCCGGAAATCCGAGGATTCCATGAACTGATTGTTCCGGCAGTCAACGCCGTGCAAGGTGTTGAGCTCGTGACTGCCATTCGTGAGGAGTACTGGCGGACGCCGGCAGAGATGGTGGAGTTCTATCGCTCGCTGGACGTATATCTCTGCGCCAGTCGCAGCGAGGGTACGCCAAATCCGTGCCTGGAGGCGGCGGCCTGCGGCATTCCCCTGGTGAGCACACGTGTAGGGAACATGCCTGAACTTATCCGCCCCGGCGTGAACGGCTTTTTCATCGACCGCGAGGTTGACAGCATCGCCCGTGTGCTTGCCCTGCTCCGAGACAGTGAGGGGCTGCGGATGCGAATGGCCAAGGCAATACGCTCATCAATCCCTGAATGGGATTGGCGCAGACGGACCGAGAACTACCACCAGATGTATCAGTTTGTTCTCGGTGGTCCGCAGGCAGAGAGCATATCTGGGCAAAAGGCGGAGAAGCACATGGGCGCGTTCGAGGAAGGGTCGATCTCTCGACCGTCAGACACCTCAAAGGAGGCGGATACACATGCAGGGAGTTAACTCCTACTGGAAGCAGCTCAGTCCTGAAGAAATCTCTGCTTCGAAGCATCGCGAATTCGTTGGGGGGCTATGGGAAGAACTTGGAAAACTTCAGTTCGAGTTCATGAGAGCTCAGGGTCTGCGGCCTGAGCACAGGCTGTTGGATGTGGGCTGTGGCGCGCTCCGAGGCGGGCTTTTTTTTGTGGACTACCTGGCGCCCGGCAACTACTTCGGGCTGGATATCAATGAGTCGTTGATTGAAGCCGGGCGGATGGAGTTGAGGCAAGCGGGTCTGCACGACAAGCAGCCGAGCTTGATGGTGAACAGTGAGTTCAACGCCTCGCTCTTCCGAACGAAGTTCGATTTTGCCCTGGCGATGTCCGTGTTCACGCACCTGTTCTCCAATCATATTATCCGGTGCCTGCTTGAGGTGGGCAAGGTACTGGAGCCGACCGGCAGTTTTTTCGCCACGTTCTTCGAGGCACCTTTCCCGGGGCACCTTCAACCCCTTAACCATCAACCCGGAGGCGTAGTCACCAACTTCGATTCGGATCCATTTCATTATTCGATCGAGGAAATGAAAGGCCTAGCAGCGCATGCAGGGATGCAGGTCCGGTATCTTGGGGATTGGCAACACCCGCGCGATCAGAAGATGCTCTGCTTTACCTCGAGTTGCCGGGATCGTGAAGAACGTGACAGACGAGCCTGAATGGGTTTGCAGGAAGCATGCTTTCAATCTGCGCAGTAATCGCTGTCAGGAATGAGGAGCTGTACCTTCCGGTCCTGTTGCCGACGCTGGCCGCGCAGTCCATTGACGTGGCGATCATCGATCATCAGTCGACGGATTCCAGCCGCCGAATATGCTCCGAGCACAACGGGAATCCAGTTGTACTCATGGTAACTCTAGAGTACGAAGGCGTCTATTCGCAGACCAAACAACTCGAGGCCAAGCGGCTCGTATACAGCAGACTGCCGCACGAATGGGTCGTTCATCAGGACGCGGACGAGATCCTGGAGGACGCCGGACCGAGCCGGAGCCTGCGTGATGCCATCGAGGAGGCCGATCGACTGGGCCACAATGCTCTGAATTTCGACGAATTTGTCTTTCTTCCCGAGCCCGAGGCTGATTATCGCGGCACGGACTTCTATCATTCGATGTTGAGGTACTACTTCTTTGAGCCGCAGAAGAATCGGCTCAACCGGGCGTGGCGGCGCGATCTGGCAGTAGACAACTTGCAGACGGGCGGCCATGTACTCGGAGGCGAAGGCCTCAGATTGTTCCCGGAGAACCACAACCTGCGCCACTATATTATGCTGAGCTATGAGCACGGGAAGAGCAAGTATCTGCACCGCAGGTTCGGCGAGGAGGACCTGCGGCGCGGCTGGCATGGAGGACCTTTCGGTGACCGGCTGAACTTCACAGACCGAAATCTCCAGCTTCCCGCTGCAAGCCCGTACTTGTTCCAGTTGGAGAAGGGCGACTCGAGGGCGTTTCGGCGGGACGTGCCGACACAGAGACACTACTGGCTCTGGGAATAGCACGAATATGTTCCTATCCGAGGAGACCCCGATTGTCGTCGAGGACCGGCATGGCGGCCGTCTGCCGCTTCGCTCCGATGTGGGCGGCTCGGTTGAGTGGCGCACCCTGAAGCTAAGCGTGATCCCTCGACTCGGCCTCGTGCTCGCCCCGAATGCCCGCGTGGTTTTCGAGCCAACCAGGGTTGAGCCCCACGATATCGGCTTCCTCACATTTGGGCCATCTCGCCAGGAGTTCACAGCGGGGAATCTCCACGTGAGAGTCCGATTCAGACCCACCGATCCGCCGGTGCCCGGCAATCCTGCAGCTGTCGAAACGGAGTTGTTCAGCCAGGTCGTCCCGGGTTTCGATCCAAGAGAGCCTTGGTTCGAGCGTCGGTACGAGCTGCGGTCGGTGGTGGGTGCCACAGGCTCGTTCGTTGTGGAATGCTCAGGAGCAGAGGATCACCCCACCGGGGCCGGCGGGCTCGCATTGTATGAGTTCGTTATCGGCGACGGGAAATCACTGGATCTCAACCGAGCCCGATCCTTCAGAGAGCTTCGAGTGCGGAATGAGAAGGCGAACTTCGATGCCTACTATCAGCACTCGGTCTTTCAACCGGCCGCGGATGTGAGCGCGTCAGCTGCGGGCGATGCTTTGGAAGGACAGAATGGCGCTGCCCCAACTTCCCCGGGAACAGCCCTGTCGTACTCGCGGAAGCTTCTGTCTGAGAAGTTGGCCTATGAGCCGCGGCCATTCCGGCGGCGCCTGCAGGAAAAGCTGGAGACTCTTCACAGTCGCGTTGGATCGGGGCATGACCCGCGCTTCCACGTCCTGTCCCTGTGTTCGGGGGCAGCGCGCATCGAAGCAGCCATGGTGAGGGATCTTCCAACTGAACGACTCAAGATGACATTGGTCGAAATGAATCCAAACCTGCTGAATACCGCGAAGCGACGGGTATCTGAGTGGTGCGATGTGGAAGGCATTCTTGCCGATGTGAATTCCCTTGATCTCCAGGGACAGCAGTTGGATGTTGTCTTGTGCGTCTCAGGACTGCATCATATCGTGGAGCTGGAACATGTCTTTGGAGAAATTGCCAGGGGCTTGAAGGATGCAGGAGAATTCTGGAGCATCGGAGAGAGTATTGGGAGGAACGGCGGAAGGATGTGGCCCGAGGCATACGACGTGGCCAGTGCATTCTTCATGAGGCTGGACGCGAAGTACCGCGTGAACCACATGACGGGCATGACGACTGATGAATTCCTGCCGGATATGGATTACTCCATAGACTGCTTCGAGGGAATCCGCTGTGAGGCGATCGAGCCGGCACTCCTTGAGCGGCTTTCTCCCATCAAGGTCAGCAAGCGCGACTGCATCATTGGAAAACTGTTCAGCCTGAGCTATTCTGACAACTACGACATGCGGTCCCAATTCGATCGTTCCCTGGTGGAGGAAGCCGTGGACCTTGACATAGAGCTGTTGTGCACAGGAGGACGCCCGACAGAGTTGAATGGTATGTACAGCAAGCGCAGATAGGCGGGAATCGGAGTCTGTGGCGGGAAGCCTCAGCCGCTGCCGGCTGGTATGGGCAAGGTGACCGCAGAGACCACGCCAGGACTGTGCCGCGGTCGGGGAGAAACTGGAACTGATCGTGCCCGCGATGGTCGCTGTGATAGGACCCAGCCTTGCCTGAGCTGCATGTTAGAATGTGCGGCGTCTCCCAAGGGTTGCCAAGATGAAGGGTAGGATGGCTCCAATCTGTATTGCCGGCATGCACCGCTCGGGCACATCCCTTGTTGCCCGGGCTCTCAACCTGGCCGGGGTGTACCTGGGAGATGAGGGCGACATTTCTGCCGCCGGTACGGACAACCCTGAAGGCTTCTGGGAGAACGTTCATTTCGTCAAGATAAACGAGAGGATCCTGGGGGAATTCGGGGGTGGCTGGGATCGCCCGCCCGCCCTGCCGCGAGGGTGGCAGACCCGAGCCAGCCTGCTTCCGCAGCGCGCGGCGGCCATGGAGCTCATCCGCGCTTTTGATGAACACGAGCCCTGGGGGTGGAAGGACCCTCGGAATTCACTGACGATCGCATTCTGGCGTGGTCTGCTGCCCAGCCTGCAAGTGATCATCTGCCTGCGGAATCCGCTGGAAGTGGCGCAATCGCTGACGCGCCGGGGCTACTCATCCATGGCGTTCGGCCTTGAGCTGTGGTCCACCTACAATCGTCGTCTGCTTTCCGCGGTACGCGCCGAACGACGCCTGATCACGCACTACGATTCCTATTTTCGAGAGCCGCGACAGGAATTGGAGCGCCTCTTCGGCTTCCTCGGCATTCAGCCGTCCGAAACGCAGATCGAAGCAGCCTTGTCTGCTGTGGCTTTACCCCTACGACATAACCGGGCGAATATGCTTAGTCTGCTCGCCAGCCGGCCGGAGTTCGAGCTGGTGGAGCTGTATCAGCAGATGTGCGCCGAGGCGGGGCCGGTCCTTCAGGCGGCTGCAGCGGACGATCCGCCGGTACCGTCACTTTCCAAAGCATCTTATGCCCAGTTCCTCGACAAGGCCGAGCGAGACAGACTGAAAGACGACGTAGCTCAAAGGGAGCGGACGGTTCAGGAGCTGCACGAGCAAATCATGGCTCAGGCGCGGGAATTGGAGGCGCTCCCGGCCCTTCATGACCAGATCATGGCACAGGCGCGGGATCTTGAGTCGTTGCAGGCGCAGTTGGCGGCAAGCCTCCAGACCTCGGAAGCGCTGCGCGGCAGCCTGACGGAGAGCAACCAGAGCCTGGACGTGCTGCGTTCCAGCTTGGCGGAGAGCAACCAGAGCCTGGAGGTGCTGCGTTCCAGCCTGACAGAGAGTAGTCAGAGCCTCGAGGTGTTGCGTGCCAGCCTGACAGAGAGCAACCAGACCTCGGAAGCGCTGCGCGCCAGCCTGACGGAGAGCGAAACGCAGCGGGAGGTGCTGAGCAAACGGCTGGCAGAAGAAGCAAAGCAGGCTGCCGAACGAGGAACGTACATCGAGATGCTGAAAGCCGGTCTGGCGGAAAAGGAGGATGCCCTTGGCGGCCTGCATGCCCGGATCGGCGATGCGGACCGGAGGCTCAGCGCGCTGAGTGACCAACTCGCGGGAAGCGAACAGCGGGCCCAATCGCTGAATGACCAGCTGTGGGAAGTGACCAGCAGTGCTGTCTGGGCGCTCGGGTTGCGGCTGCGGGCATTCCGGCTTTGGATCGCGCCTCCCGGAGGCCGGCGGGACAAGCTCTTCCGCGCCGGGCTCAACGGATTGCGGGTGTGGCGAACGGAAGGGCTGAGAGCCTTCCTTCACCGTGCAGGGCGAAAGGTGGCTGCAACGCCTGGGCGGGTAATTCACCGTTCATTGGAGCCTGCTACCCTTGCACCTGAGTTACCGCAGGAACCATCACCCTCGCCGCGCTCAATCCTGCCGGCGGCAACAGCCTACGATGTCCTGATCTTTCCCATCATCGAGTGGGGTTTCCGTTTTCAGCGACCGCAGCAGATCGCGACTCGCATTGCGCGAGACGGGCACCGGGTCTTCTATTTCTCGACCGTGTTTCACGCGGGTAACAAGCCGACCATTCGTGAGGTGCGGCCTGGCGTGTTTGAAGTAGCGCTGCCGGGCCCAGCAGGCACGCACATCTATTCCCAGGCTCTCGATGTCACTCTGCGAGACCAACTGGATGAGGCGGTTCTCTCGCTTTGCCGGGACTGCGGGATTACAGAGGCGGTCTGCAAGGTGGACTTGCCGTTCTGGGGACCCCTGGCCTTCCAGTTGCGTGCACGTTTTGGCTGGAAAGTCATCTACGACTGCATGGACTTCCACCCGGGATTCAGCAACACTACGGCGGCCATGCTCAGTCAGGAAGAGGCATTGGTGCGGGAGAGCGATCTGGTGCTGGCAAGCTCGCATCCGCTGCACGCCAGCCTGTGCCACAAGAACGCGAATTGCATCCTCGTACCGAACGCTGCAGAGGTTGAGCATTTCCGGGTGCGGCCGGCTGAGCGACCCTCGGAACTCCGCGATATCCAATCACCGATTATCGGATACTACGGGGCGGTTTCGGAATGGTTCGACTCGGCGCTGGTTCGGGAACTGGCGCTAAAGCATCGCAAGTGGACTTTTCTTTTGATTGGGCACACCTACGGGGCGGACTTGGAACCGCTGCGGGATCTGGGCAACGTGCGTCTGTTGGAGGAGAAACCATACGCGGATCTTCCGGCGTACTTGCACGCGTTTGACGTGTGCATGATCCCTTTCAAGAAGACACCTCTGACCGAGGCCACCAATCCGGTAAAGCTCTTTGAATTCCTCAGTGCCGGGAAGGCAATGGTCGCCACGGATCTGGCTGAACTGAGGCA
>Ga0315277_10003115_pt1 | contig 22669 bp, 21 predicted proteins | sample YL17G05_15_MG_FD_203695 | JGI IMG/M metagenome (GOLD analysis project Ga0315277, IMG submission 203695) | Sediment microbial communities from Yellowstone Lake, YNP, Wyoming, USA - YL17G05_15 | ecosystem: Environmental > Aquatic > Freshwater > Lake > Sediment | place: USA: Wyoming | collected...
CTCGACCCTTAATGTCATCATTGATGTTTGTGAATCGTAGACAGTTGCACTGCCGTTGAAGGATGCATAGACCACCCATGCTCCGACTGTTTCGGGTTTGAAGCTTCCTGAAAACGTTCCGTCTTCAGAGGTGAAGCACGCAGTTACGTTTGTCTCATTGGCCGAGACAAAGTAGATTGTAACGGGCATGTCTTTGAGGGCCGGTGTCAAGGTGCCTTTGAAAGTTATCTCTTCGCCGGGCCTGGCGTTGTCTTGGTTTGAGGTGAAGTTCAGTGTGGAAGGATATTTCACGGTGTAGATTCCATTGACCGTCAGAGTGTTCTCCAGTGTGTCGTTTGCTATGACGATGTAATGAACTGTGGTGCCTGCTTCCTGTCCTGGTATCACTCCTGTGCAGGTTTCGTTGGATAGAGACATGTTCGTTGTGTTCAGGCTTGCCCAGTTGTCAATTGAGTACTTGAGAACTGCACTGTCCAATTCAGCCATAGCGGCCATGTAAGCGACAGTGGTATTAGCCCCAGGATACACTCTTCCGGGAACTGTGTTGGGTGTCAAGTGTGTATTGTTGAATTCTGTTTTGACTAGGAATTGTACGATTCCGTTGCCGACCTCGCCTATGAGGACCAAATGATACAGAGTTGTCTGATTCGTTGGTGAGGTAAAGTTGAGATGCATGTTTTCACCGTAGAATTCGCAGCTCGCATATGCGTTGCCTCGGTATTCTTTGCTGTCGAGGCTGTAGCCTCCGACCACCGGATCTGCTTTAGTTCTATTTCCGTACAGTCCGAGTTCCCATGCCAGAGGAACATCGTTCAGTAGTGTTTGGTTTTTGGATTTGGGGTCAGTCATCAAGTAAAGCCTCGCCTCGTACATGTCCAGCGTTTCAGGGACTTTCACGTATACGTCTGTGAGCGGGCTGTTAGTCATGAATTCGTATGCCCAAGACGTGTTCAGAGTAGGCAGGCTTTGGCTGTTCATTCCATCAAGGTAGCGTTGATTCCACACGTTGCATTCGACGTCTTCGATTATCATGAACGTTGCTTGCTGTGCACCTTTGCTGGCAAACGGATTATTTGATATCACGAAGGTGTAGTTTCCTGTTTGTTGCGGGACAAAAAAGGGTTCACCGATGGTTGTTCCAAGATGCGGAGGGAGCCCAGCTGACGGAGTGTGGTAGCCCACCATTTGCCCAGTGGGGTCATAGAGGTACATATCATAGTTTGTTATTGGGTCACTGCCAGTGTTGACCCATTCGCCGTAACAGTAAGTATGATAACTGTGATTCTCTTCCAGAGGGCAGATCACGCTCCATTCACGGCCTATCGCGATCTGTGACTCGTTGAAGAATACGGGGAACATCGGTTTGTCCAAGTAGGTTCTTTCGATGGGCGCGACGCGATAGCTTCCGTTTGCGGCCAGGATTTCACCAAGAACGTCGGTGGCTTCAACTCGATAGAGAACCAGTGATTCTGGTTCTTGTGGCGGTATTGTTGTGTTGCAGGTTTTGTTGTCGTCAAGAATGTTCATCATTTTGGTGAAGTTTGTTTGCCAATGGTCTACTGAGAACTGTAGAGTGGCATTGACAAGATCTGCAATGCTGGAAACGTATGTAATGTTTGCGCCTTCTTCTGGAAATACTCTATCAGGATTTTCAATGGTGGACAATCTTTGATCAAAAGAAGTTTTCACTAGGAAGCTGATGTTACCGGTGCCTTTCTCGCCGATGAAGACGAGGTGATACAGGCTTTTTCCGGCGGTTGAGTTGAAACGAACCAGCATGTCTTGACCGAATTCGTCGCAGGTGGCGAAAGCCGCTCCTTGGTATCCTTGACTGTCAGTGTTATGACCACCAATGTTGCCTGTCTTGTTTCCGTATAATCCTGACTCCAGTGCTAAGGGAAGACCATCGAGCGTCGTGTAGCTTGCTGAGGCATTGTTTGCCATAAGGAAGAGTCTGGCTTCGTACATGTCTAGTGAAGGGGGAACTTTGATTTGAACTTCGACTTGAGGACTCTCGGTGACAAATTCGTAGGCCCAGCTTGTCCGATATTGGGGCAGGCCGTTGTCGTCTTTTCCTTCGATTTGACATTCATGCCATGCGTTGGGTTCGACGTTCTCGATTATCATGAACGTTGCCTGATCCGCTCTGCTGCTTTCGCGGGCGTCATTGGATATTGTGAAAGTGTAGTTTCCCGTGCATTTCGGGATGAAGAAAGGTTCGTTCATGCCGGTTCCAAGATGCTCGTATTGACCAGCAGACGCTGTATGGTACCCTTCAAGTGTGCCGTTGGGGTCGTAGATGTATACATCGTAGTCCGTTTTGTTTGTGGATGAGTTTGAGATCCATCTACCGTAGCAGTAGGCATGATATTCGTGACTGGCTTGAAGGGGACAGACGATGCTCCAGTTTTGGCCTACAGGTATTTGTGAATCAGTCAGGAAAACTGGGAAAAAGGGCTTCTCTACGTAGGTCCAGTTTCCTAACGGTCCAGAATTGGTGAAATTGTGCACGTACATTTGATATTCCGAGGTGCTTTCGGCATTGACCCTGAGGATCGGGTTAACCAAGAGGGCGGAGACTACAGTAATCAGAGCTAAGATCAAGAGTATTCTCTCTGCCCCTGGAGTAATTCTCAAGCGTATCACTGGTGCTGCTTGCTTGTTTAGGAATCTGGAGAAATATCTGTTATGAACATCGGGTCCTAATCGTCAATTAGGACGGCAGTTCATGTTTTGATCTGAAGAAGCAGACTGAAAAGCCTCTTTCGATACTCCATGTTCTCAAGATTCCTTGTTCAAAAAAAACAGTGACTTCAGAGTGCCATGAAAAAAGCCGGAATGCCGCCAATATTGGCGTGCTTGAGATAGCGTGCGCTATCATTCACAAAGGATAAATCCCCTTAATCAGATGCAAGTGTTGAGCGATTCTGAAGCTCGGTGGGAATTTGATTGAAGTACATGATTGAGATTGACAGAGAGGGATGTATAGCCTGCGCAACGTGCTACACTATCGACTCAACACATTTTTTAGGCGATGATGAAGGGAAATCGAAGGTCGTGGGCGGAAAAAGTAATGGTAAATCAACGGGCAGTTTCGAGGACGAATCTATAGGCGAAGCTCAGGCTGCGGAGTCTTCGTGTCCTGTTAGCGTGATCAAAGTAATCAAAGCTGAGCAGTAGCAATGTTTGATTATGGATTAGTATGAAAAAACGCAGGGCCTCAGAAGAATAGTCTACACAAAGTTTGAAGGACTGTTCAAAGGGGAATCATGCGTTCTTGAGTTTTTCCGTAGAAATACCACGACAACAAGTACGTAAATCCAATTACAAGTGGTCCGCCTAAGAACCAGAGTCCGAGGACCGCGAGCAGGTTGTTAGAAAAGTGCAGAGTCAGGGTGAACAGATAGTAAGCACCTGATGTCGAAACTAATAGCGGTGTTGAAAGAGCCTAAAAGGTTCGCACAGTACGTGCATTCTTGAACCTTTGCATCCAATTCGGCACGTATCATAGCACAAAAACAAAAATAGGCCATGTTCCACAATCTACCGATTGACCTCCCATAGAATAGTCTAGAAGATGAGTCAGGGCGCAATTGCGGGGTTGCCCTAGCCTGGTAGGGGGCAGGCCTGCTAAGTCTGTGGCTGGTAACGGCCGCGTGGGTTCAAATCCCACACCCCGCGCCAACAAAACATAATCGAACAGATCGTGTTTTCTTTGGAAGAACACTTCTGACTACAATTTCAGTCCCAGTTCTAGTCTGATTTCTTTCTTCTCAATGTCTTCATTCGAATACGCTGCACTATCAAGACCGGTCAGTTTGAATCCGAAATTCAGGTAGAATTTGATCGCAGTGTCTTTGTTTGTCTGAGTCTCAAGCACCAGCATTCTTGCTCCTTTTTCTTTCGCGACTTTGACAGCATGGTTCATCAACAAAGTTCCTATTCCTCGCTTGCGAAACTCTTCTTCGACAAGAAACTCCCAAACTCGCATTCTGTTGTTCCATCTGTCATAACCTAACTCAATCCAACCGACCTGTTTGTTTTCACAGACTGCCGCGAAGACTCTTGGTTCTTCAATGTGATCCTCGAAAAGCTTTCCATGATAATTCTTGTCCAATGTTTTCTCAAATGGTTTACGAACTAATTCTATTCTCCAAGATCCCGACTCACTGTGAACCGACACATCATAATAATGAGATGTTGAGTATTTTGATCCAATCTCTTTGAGGTACGCATCATTCTTCTGGAGTTCAACCAATGTAACGTTATCTTCCCGCGTCAATGCAATTCCTTACCGAATGATCTCCAATCTTGCTTGCTCAATGAGCCATTGAACATTGTCAACACATCATAATATCATTAGCGTTACCACAGTCACATACTAGAAAGAGACTTGCTTGCGGAGACGCTGAAAAGAAACATCAGAACGCTTTGGCACACCTGTGTGCGAACGATTGACACAAAATCCTAAAGTACTGAGATATAGACTCTGTTTTTGAAGCGATCTGGAATGAAGTTCAAATACACGGGCATCAGAGTCAGAGATTTGAAACGTTCTGTCGAATTCTACACGAAAACGATGGGCATGAAACAAACCCTAAAGGGAACGATGCATGCGGGCGGTGTTTTCGTCCAGTTGAGAGACAAAGATTCAGAGCAGACACTAGAGTTGAACTACTATCCTCCTGGAAAGAAATACTGCGAGGATTATGTAGAGGGCTCTGAGTTGGATCATTTGGCTTTCTGGTGCAAGGACGTTCGAGCAGAATACAAAAAAGTGTTGGAGGGTGGCGCAACTTCAGCAGTCGAACCATGGGACGAAAGTGGCTACACACTCGCGTTCGTCAGAGATCCTGATGGAGTCTGGATTGAACTTATCGGCAAAAAGGTAAAACCAAACTCTCCCAAACAGTCACGTTGAAGAAAAGATGCTAAAGCGTTGAAGAACTTCTATCACTGTATGGGCTCAGGAAACATCAGACCTTTCTTCCGACGTACAAAAAGTGTTCTCCGAGTCCCAGAATAGCTGGATCTGTGCAGGTCCTGAGGATCAAGTCCAGCCAAAACTTCCATTTCTCGCTGTCTTCGTAGATCTTGTTGGTTTCTTCCTTCAAATGAGAAGACAAGCCCTCACACGTGGCCATATCGAGAGTTACAAGCCCTTGTCTCTCGAATAGGTCTTGCAGTTCAGCTGGGCGGAAGAAGTATGCATCTGGAAATCCTCGATAGTCAGGTTCGTCTTTGTGCCAGCTTGCTCTGTGTACACCCTGTGAGAACATCTCCTTGTGAGACGGAGCCAAGAGTTCGTACTGTATCCTCTGCAGAACGGTTCTGAAGACACCGTACAGGTTGATAACGGAAACGAAAACAGGTGCACCTTTTTTGGCTACTCTCACCAATTTATAAGCTGCCAGATTTCTGTCTTTCTTTTCGAGAAGATGAGACATGGCTCCAAGACAGATGACGGCGTCGAAACTCTCATCCGCAAACTGTGACATGTCAGTAACAGAGCCTTGAACAACATTCTTCACTCTCCTCTTGACCCGAGCACTCCGAATCCTCTTTTCAGCTTCTGTCAGACATTCTGCAGAAAGATCGAAAAGCACTACATCGTAACCTTTTCTCGCTAACTCTATCGTGTAGCGTCCTGGACCACCACCGGCATCCAGAATCAGTCCTTTCTTTGGCAAATACTTGTCCAGAAAATACATTGTCACGATGAATTCAAGCTGATGATAAGGATCCTGGACCAGGCGCCTCCATTCTTTCTCAGCATGCCTGTCATAGTATTCTCTGACGGTTTTGCTCAAACTCCTACTCTCACGATTTGATAATTAATGGTGTGCCATCATAAGTTTTACGCCAAAATGATGCCCACAAGATCAGAGAGAGCTTAGAAGGTGGATCATAACCGCTGGCCCGATTCATTTTAGTCTCTTGCCCAGACCCACCACGTCATCATCTTTGAAACCAAGATGCTTGTAGAACTCGACCACTGAAACATTGCTCTTGCGAACTTGCAGATTGACCTTCAAACAACCAAGTCTCTTCAGCTCATCAACAGCTTTCTCCACTAGTTTCCTGCCATACCCACGTCTCTGATGTTCTGGCAGAACAGCCAGGTAGTTCATCCAACCTCTGTGACCTTCATAACCAACCATGATAGAACCGATAACCTTGCCGTCCAAGAGGGCAACGAAGAACAAGTCAGGCTGAAAAACAAGCTTCCTCTGAATATCTTCAACAGGATCGTTTTGAGGCACCACTAGATTGCATTTTCTCCACAAATCAACCACTGCATCTTGATATTCGGAACTGTACCTGACAATTTCGAAGTTCAATCAAACCCGAGTTCCATGTATCGCTGGTTCTGACTATAAAACTTGTGAAACAGATAGACAATGCGCACAAGGGCACAGACTAGACAAGCATAATTACCAAGTTACACAAAGGACATACATACAGCATTTGCGTTGGTCAAAATGGTTGGACGCACAGAGAAATGGATCACGACACTCATGGACGGTCTGAGCAAGAACGTCGATGACAAAACCGTAGCCAAGATTCTGGAGCAATGCGGCCGACAATGTCAATCGCAAAACTTCATCAAGAAAGCGAAGAAAATCTATCAAAAGTCCAAAAACACAAATGACTTCTTGGACAACTTAAGACAGACATACAAGCATCTTCACCAAGAAGGAAACAAAGTGTATCTCATCTACCCCAAATGCTACTGTTCCCAAGTCAACAAAATCCCCAAAGGAAAACTCCCTGGAACTTACTGCAACTGCTCACGCGGATGGGCTAAAGCATTGTTCGAAGGAGCCACAGGCAAACCTGTCGAAGTAATAATGGAAAAATCGATCATCAACGGAGACGATCAGTGCAAGTTCAGAGTCATGCTGTAGGAGGAACATAGAATGGAAAACAAAAACCGACAATACGGAATATGCGGGGTTTATTGCGGTCAGTGCCCAAACGGAAACGGCAGAGTGAAAATCATAGCAGGGGAGCTGAAAAGACTCGTCGACACAACTCGCTATAACTGGGTCAGCGATATGGTGAAATCATTCAAATTCGACGAATTCAGAAAAGGTTTAGAATGGTTCTCCGACTCACAATGTCCAATGTGCCTGAATGGCGGAGGAGCGCCCTGTGAAAACAAGAAATGCGCGCCCAAAAAAGGTCTTCAAAGCTGCCTTCTGTGCAACGACTATCTAGTGTGTAAGAACACTGAATATCAAAGAGACGTATATCCATTCGTCGTCGACAACTACAATCACGTCAAGCAGGTGGGATTCCAGAAACATCTCGAAGAGGAAGAGGAAAGAACCAAAGCCGGCGTAGATCTCATGGGACATCTAGAACGAAGATACTGCAAAGCTGTCAAACTGGAAGACAAATAGTTTGCACTCACTCTTGCGCTGACATGAGCTGAAATCAGATAATGACTGACAGAAAAGTGTTCTTCGACTCTCTCACCAAAAGTATAGACGAAGTCTTAAAGAGCAAAAAAAACAGAGACGACAAACTCAAAACAGTCTGCAGGCTACTTAAGGAAAACGTCCCGCACTACAACTGGGTCGGCTTCTATCTTGTAGACAAGAAAAAACAAAACGAGCTAGTCCTCGGTCCATTCGAAGGAGAACCAACTGAACATGTCAGGATAGCTTTTGGAAAAGGAATCTGCGGACAGGCTGCAAAACTCGAAAAAACGTTCCTCATACAAGACGTCTCAAAAGAAACGAATTACCTCTCTTGCAGTGCAAACGTGAAATCAGAAATCGTCGTGCCCATCTTCAAGAACAGGCGGATAGCAGGCGAACTCGACATAGATTCGCATGCCCTTTCGCCGTTCACAAAAGAGGACAAAACCTTTCTCAAGAAAATAGCTGAAATGACATCAGAACTTTTCTGAGCACACCGATTCCAACTATTCTCCTGTTCTCCATATGAGGATTTAAAAGTCTTCCAGACAAGTAGTATGCGCTGTGAAACATGAAAAGTGGACGGAGAAAAAAGTGCCAGAATGGAGTGAACAACTGAAATACAACCCTGTCCCAAGCTTGCTCAACTCCAAGAATGCGGCTATCTCTCACTTTGCAGAGTGTGACTTCCTTGATGACTGGAAAGAACCAGTCGAGAAATTGTGGGAGCTCCCTGAAGCAAAGAAGCTTCTTGCCAAGCAACAAAAGGACGGTTCTTGGAAGTATCCCAGTGCAAAACTGAAAATCCGTTCACAGGAAGACTATGATCTACTTGAAACTTTTCGAATTCTCGGCATTCTAGTTGAACAGTACGGTTTCACACGAGAACATCCTGCGTTGAAGAATGCCGCCGAGTTCATGTTCAAGTTTCAAACAGAAGAAGGGGACTTGAGAGGAATCCTCGGAAACCAGTACACGCCTTACTACACAGCAGCAATAATGGAACTTCTCATAAAAGCTGGCTGTGACAAAGATACCCGCATAGAAGCAGGATTCCATTGGCTGCTAAATATTCGACAGAACGATGGCGGATGGGCAATACCTGTCAGAACCTTCCAAGGAAAGAACTCTTTGACGCTGATGGAAGCTATCAAGAAGCCGGAACCTGTCATGCCGGATCGGTCAAAACCTTTCTCTCACTTGGTGACAGGCGTAGTACTCCGTGCTTTTGCTGCGCATCCAGAACATCGAAATAACCTTCATGCTATTCGTGCGGGAGGGCTCTTGAAATCACGATTCTTTCAACCTGACAAGTATCCAGACAGAAAGGCATCGAGTTTCTGGACCGGCTTCTCGCATCCCTTCTGGTTCACAGACCTTCTTTCGTCGTTGGATTCGCTTTCTCAACTCGGGTTTTCAAGTGGAGACAAAGATATCAGAAAAGCTCTTGATTGGTTTGTTGAGAGACAAGAAAGGAACGGTCTCTGGAACCTCAGAATTCTGCGAACGAAAAACAGAGATCTTCCTCTCTGGCTCGCTCTCGCCATCTCAAGAGTGTTTCAGAGTTTTCGCTGAAGCTAATAAGAATCAGAGACCTTCCGCTCATGGACGATTGACTGGCTCTAGATTTATCTCAGGCACGTCTGACGATGGCTTCAATCTCTTTATGAGTAACACGCATGACGCTATGAGAAAAGGGGATGCAAAAATTCCTGAGACAAAGGGAAAATTCAGAGCATAGAGGTGCAAAATCCAGCCGAAACAAGCTACCATCACAAGAGCAACAATTCCGATCAGGGCTAAAATCCTTGCAGAGCTCAGGTTTATGCGCAACCGTTTTTCAAGCTCTCTAATACTGCGGTTCTCAACGTAAGTATACAGTGCCCAAGGGAATAGAGGAAGCCAGAAAATCAAACCCGTAACCATCAGCATATCAAAAAACCCCCATAGAAAGAGACCAGTAAATAACAAGCAGAATGGATATACAACCAAGAACACCGCGCAGACTAGTATTGTGGTTCGTGTTTCCCGAAAACCTAAGAGCTTCCAACCGCTTGCTCTTTGGTAGACACTCAGAATGTATATCGCCATAAGCCCGAAACCGAGGAACCCCGCCCCCCAAAGGGGGCTAGCAACGAACAGAACAATCGAAATGATTGAGAGTTTGAATCCGAGCTTCAACTTCTCGAAGGCAGCGCTCACGATTTCAGGCGAAACGGCCTGCGTTTCATTCACACGATTCAGCCCCAGATTTCAACTATTGTTGGTCTGTGGCTATAACCCTTGGCACACTTCGACTATGACCCAAGGAGGCATTTAGTTTTCGGCAAACAAAAATAAGACACGCACTACAATAGAAAACAGGCTTCAAAGTATGGGATGACGGAGGTGGAACATTCATGGCGAAGGATCCCATTTGTGGAATGATGGTTGACGAGAAAACTGCAAAATTCAAGTCTCAGTACAGAGGCAAGACCTACTATTTCTGTGCTCAATCGTGCAAGATAACGTTTGACAAGAACCCCTCGAAGTTCGTCAGCGGACAATAAAGACAAAAGAGAGTAACGCGGTTTAGACGTTGCCACCATACGGGCGAATTTTCTTTTTCTACAAGTACTCTGTGTTTTGCGATCTATGATTTGAACCTTCTCAGCAAGAAGGAGTTCGCGACAACGGTGATGTCGCTCAATATCATCGAAGTCGCCGCCGCTTCAGGCGGAATCAGAATCCCCAGAAAAGGATGAGCCACACCAGCCGCGAGAGGAATCATTATTATGTTGTAGAAAAAGGCCCAGAACAGGTTCTGCTTGATCTTACCCAAAGTGCTTCTACTGAGCCGAATGCTTGTCGCCACACTACGTGGATCATCTTTGAGCAGCACAATATCGCCAGAGTCAACCGCGACATCCGTTCCACTTCCAATCGCAATCCCAACGTTTGCCTGTGTGATAGCAGGCGCATCGTTTATTCCATCACCAACCATTGCAACGAATCTTCCTTCGCTCTGCAGTCTCTTTATTTCCTCAACCTTCTGCGCAGGTACAACCTCAGCAAGAACCTCATTTATGCCCAACTGCTTAGCTATTGCGTCCGTCGTTCTCTTCGTGTCGCCGCTCAGCATCATGACTCTCAAACCCATCTTTTGCAGAATGCCAACCGCCTCTTTCGAATGCTCCTTAACCGTGTCCGAGACAGCGATGGCACCAAAGGCTTTGCCGTCGACAGCCAGAACAAGAACGGTTTTTGCCTGACCTTCAAGCTTTTCGATCTCGCCCTCCAGAAGCCCAATTGAGATTTTGCTGTTCCGCATCAAGGCGCGGTTTCCGATCAACACTTTCTTGCCCTTGAAGCCAGCGGTTATTCCGAGACCAGGTATCGCTTCAAAAGACTCAGGTTCACCAACATCGATTCCCTCATTTTCGGCTTCCTTCACTATGGCTTGACCTATCGGATGCTCAGACCATTTTTCTGCCACGGCGGCGGTTTGAAGAACGACTCTTCGGTCTCCTCCAATGACATCCGTCACGTCAAGCTTGCCTTTCGTTAACGTACCTGTCTTGTCAAAAACAACAGTGTCCAGATTCCTAATTACCTCAAGCACAGCACTATTCTTGATGAGGATACCGTTTTCTGCCCCTTTTCCAACACCTATCATGATCGCCGCAGGCGTCGCTATTCCCAGCGCACATGGACACGATATTGCCAACACAGCAACTGTGGTGGTCAATGCGAGCGTTTGGTCGTTGAATCCAAAGAACCAGACAGTGAATGTTAGAATAGAAATTGCGACAACCACAGGGACGAAGACATTGACGACTCTGTCAGCTAGTCTTTGTATCGGAGCCTTGCTTGCCTGTACCTCTCGGGCCAATCGAACTATCTGAGACAAAGTTGTTTCCAAGCCGACTTTTTCCGCCTGGAATTTCACGGTTCCAGTCTTGTTGATTGTACCGCTGAAAATGGTGTCTCCAACAACTTTTTCAACTGGAACCGATTCGCCTGTAATCATTGACTCGTCGATGAACGTGTGACCTTCGGTGACCGACCCGTCAACCGGAATTCGGGCTCCCGGTTTCACTACGACCGTGTCACCGACTTGAACCTCATCGACTGATATCTCTTTCTCCAGCCCATCCCGGAACACTGTTGCTGTCTTAGGCTGGAGCGCCATAAGCTTCTTGATAGCATTGCCAGTGCGTTCCACGGCCATGTCTTCAAGAAGCATGCCTAGCGTTATGGTTGTTATGACGATGGCGGCTGCTTCAAAGTAACCCATGGTCTCTGGTGCAAAAAACGTCACATAAGCCGAATAAACGTAGGCAACTGAAGAGCTAAGTGCAACCAAGACGTTCATGTCGGCAAAACGGTTTCTGATCGAGCTGTAGGCTCCTCGGTAGAAGTGCCAACCCACCACAAACTGGACTGGCGTCGCCAAGACCAACAGCACATAGTTCTTCCATGGAAACATCGTAAAATACGTGATGAACACGATGGGGATTGTCAGTGCCAAACCTAATGAGAAGAGCAGAAGTTTTCTCCTCACTTCTTGTCTTCGTTTTTCGCTTACATCTTCGATTCTTTCGACTGCCTCGTACCCGCCCCTCTTTATCGTGGCTTTTATTTTGTCGAGATTGACCTTTTCTTCGTCAAACTTCACAAAGGCTTCTTTGTTGGCGAAACTTACTTTCACGTCTATTATGCCGTCTAGCCTTTTCAGTCCTGATTCGATGCCTGTTGCGCAGGCGGCACAGTGCATTCCTAGAATCTGAAGGATTATCTCTTTTTCTTTCACCAACAAACCTCTTTACTATTGTCTCATGAATGTGTTTCACTTGGCGCCGAGCAGAACCTGCTCCAAGAACATGTTTTCCGGAACAGCTCCCACGAATTCGACTTTCTCATTCACCACTATTTTCGGTACTCCCATGATTCCGTACTTGATGGCCAGCTGCGGAAACTCGTTAGCGTCTATGGCATCTGCGCGTATCAAGTCGTTTTCGAGGGCAAACATGTGAGCCATGCTTGCTGCGGCGGGACAGTGCGGGCAGGTCAATGTTACAAAAACCTGAATGTGAACTGGAGTCGTTATAGACTTAATTTTCGCCTTCGTCTCTTCTGACAACGCCGTCTTCCCCTGCGAAACTATTGCTAGTCCTGACATCAGAGTCTGGAACTCGTAACCGTATGGTAGTCCATAGAATCTAATTCCGTAGTCTTTCGCGCCTAAGAGGACAATCGCCGGAACTTTGTCTACTCCATACTGCTTGGCGAGTTCGGCGTCTGCGACGAAATCGTGAACTTCAGCTTGAATCTTGTCGTTCAACGCAGCAAGTTCGTACACTAGCTGCTTTGTCTGGACACAATATTGGCATTCTAGTTCTTGTGTGAACATTATCAGCCTGACGGGGTTGATGAGGTTTTCAGCGAGTTGACTCTTTATGTGTTCCTTATGTTCTTCGGCTATTAGGCTCATTTTTCTTTCACCATCCTTACCGAGATCAGTCTTTGAGTTTTTCCAGAATCAAGGCAGGACAGATTTTCTTCACACCTTCTATTGTTGAAATTCTCTCTGATATTAGTTTATTGAGTTCCTTCCCGTTCTTGGCCCAGACTTCGAGCATTATCATATGATCGCCGCTGGAGGTTGCTACACATCTTACGTCCTTGAGATCGCATAAAAGTTGCGCGATTTCAAGCATTTTGTCAGATTCGACGTCGATTCCTACTATCGCAACAGTGCTCAAACCTAGTTTGGTGTGATCGACTTTGACCGTGAATTTCTTGATCACACCTCTTGACAGCAGCGTTGACACTCGTTTACGGACTGCTGATTCGCTGACCTCAAGTTCCTCAGCCATTTCCGTATAGGATTTTCTTCCATTCTCTTCAAGCATTTCAATTATTCTCGCGTCAGTTTCATCCAATGTTGACATTCTAACATTCCCGCTTTCCGCACAATTCGGTGCGCTTTTCGTCCTACTTGTGACGAAAACTATATAGGAAGGCGCGAAATATAAAAATCTTGCGTCAAGAAACAATGTGAAATGAAGGCGAAAGACATTGGCAAAACTCCATGCTAAGGCGAAACTGATTGAGAACTTCAGAATAGACGTTGACGACCGAAGAACACACGCACTTCCCCTCGACTTGTCTCCACCCGATGGGACAGACATGGGTCCATCAGCCCTCGAGCTCTGCGTGATGAGTTGGGCAGGCTGCTATGCAACCATTTTCGTTCTCACTGCACAGAAAATGCGGTTCACCCTGAAGAACTTGGAAGTCAAAGTCGATGCGGTCAAGTCTGAACAAGTTGGAACCATAACTGAAGCCAACGTAGACGTTCTTGTTGAAGCGGATATACCAAAAGACAGAATCCAGAGAGCCCACGAACTAACGGTGAAAGGATGTCCTGTTGGAATACTCTTTGAAAGAGCGGGCGTCAACATAAAGTACAATATACACGCCGGAAAAGAATAGCTCCCTTCTTATTCTCTTTTCGTTTTTCCGCTGAGTTCGGCCATTTCGTGAACCTTTGAACTAGCTTGGGAACGGACAGTTCTGTGTTGGACATCCACCAGAGTACTCTTGGTCAAGAGTGATGAATTTTCCTTTTTCAGTCTTTATTTCGCCAATGTACAACACTTGCTCGGGTTTGCTTCCGTACCTAAAAACGGTCACGCCTTTGCACTTCAGTTTCCATGCCATGTCATAGATTTTCCTCACATCCTCAACAGTTGCATCATTAGGCAAGTTGACTGTCTTTGAAACGGCATTGTCAGTGTACTTCTGGTAGGCAGCCTGCATTCTCACATGCCATTCTGAATTTATGTCGAGAGCTGTCACAAACAACCTCTTCACATCATCAGGCACACCTGCGATCTTTTGAACGCTGCCCGTCCTAGCTATCTCTTCAAGCAACTGGGCGCTGTAGAAGCCTCTTTCTTTGGCGATCATTTCGAAAAGCGGGTTGGTCTCAAACAGTCTTGTTCCGCTAAGGACATTTCTGATGAAAGAGATGGCAAAGATAGGTTCAATACCAGATGAACAGCCTGCTATTATGCTTATGGTTCCTGTCGGAGCTACGGTTGTGACCGTGGCGTTTCTCATAGCAGGATACTTGTTTTCCCAGATGCTTCCTTTGAAGTTGGCGAACGATCCTCTCTCTTCGCCAAGTTCAATCGATCGTTTGTGTCCCTCTTCCTCGATGAACTTCATGATCTTCTCGCCCGTCTGTAGAGCTTGTTCGGAATCGTATGGAATTCCAAGTTTAATCAGCATGTCAGCGAAACCCATGACTCCCAAACCGATCTTCCTGTTCGCTCTCGTTATTCCCTCAGTCTCTTTCAAAGGGTAATTGTTCGCTTCCACAACATTGTCCAGAAAATGAACACCGTTTCGCACAGTTGTCTTCAGTTTTTCCCAGTCTATCTTTCCGTTTTCCACCATTCGCGCAAGGTTGACGGAGCCCAAGTTGCATGATTCATACGGGAGCAACGGCTGCTCGCCACAGTTGTGTACGCAGAAGCCGTTGGCGTCAAACGTGTTTATTCCGGGAACGACAGCGTCATACACTTCTTCCGTGCTTTCTGGTTTCACTTCTGAAACGGTGACGACGAAGCGCTCCCTGTTCGGTTTTCTCTTGTAAGAATTCAAAGCTTTTTCGAGCAGGTCTGTCTTTTCCGAGTCTCCAAAGCCCACTCGATCATGGAATTCCTTTATGTTGTCCTTTGAGATTACGAGCTCGTGTTGAGGCTTGTGAACGTAGCTTTTTCTGCCGCCTTTGCCGTCAGGCATCATGACGGAACCTGTGCCTCTGCGGTTTTCGTATATCGTTGATGATATTCCGAGTCTGAGAAGCATGCGTTGAACGGTTTTCAGTGTTTCTAGGTCGCTTTGTGCCAATCTGATGCTTACTCCTTTTGATTGGTTTCCCTGAATTGAACCGTCGGCGTCGAAGAGTCCTTTGAGGAAGCCTCTGTAGAAATCTGAAGAAGTCTTCTCCACGTGTTCTGTGGCGTTCTTGGAGCCTGGTTTCATGCCGAGTTCGTGTGCGATGGTCTTCAGGTGTCCCGTTGCCATTCGGTATTCGTCTCTGTCCTTCACTTTCATCCATCCTGCAAAGTCTGAGCGATGAGGCAATTTTCTAGCCCAGTCATACGCCAGTGCTCTGATGCTCTTCGCGCCTTTGCTGTCACCCCAGGAAGAAAGAACCACTTTGTCTTCTTTGATTGTGCCATCCCCCAGAAGCAGCCCGATTAGGTAACCCTCTTTTTCACCGAGGTTTCCTTTCCAAGAACGAAGCTCCCGATGATTATTCAGAACTAGCTTGTCGCCAGGCTTTACCTTCCCCGCCTTCGCCCACTCTGATTTCAATACCCATCTTGTCAATCTCTTTACTTTCTGAACTGGGTGATTGTCCGTGAGTCGGAGTTCAAAGCCTTCTTTGGTTTTGAGTCTGTAGACTGGTTTGATACCTGTGGAGAAGAACCCGTCTTTTGTGCCGTTCCACCTCTTACCGTGGACTATCGCTGTGAAGAGTTTGCCGATTACATCCTCAACTTTTCTTGGACCAGCCTCTGTCATGACCCAAGTGTCTTTGGTGACGCAAGGGTTTGTGGACTCAATCCTGCCAACTTTTGGCGTAGGGTTGTGTCGATTGATTTCGTCGATGAAGACGACGCCTGGATCTCCGCTTGCCCACGCGGATCTTGCCATTGAATTCCACACTTCTTTGGCGTTGAGCTTCTTGACTTTCTCTTTGTTTCTGGGGTTGACTAACCAGTATTCACCATCTTCTTGTACTGCTTTCATGAATTCGTCTGTGGCGGCCACCGAGATGTTGAAGTTGGAGAGGAAGCCGGGTTGCTGTTTGGAGTCTATGAATTCTTGCACGTCTGGGTGGTCGACTCTGAGGATTGCCATCATGGCTCCGCGTCTTTTACCTCCCGCCTTTATCACCTCGGTGCTCGTGTCGAATATTCTCATGAAGCTTACTGGTCCAGATGCAACTCCTTTCGTCGACATTACGATGTCCCCCTTCGGTCTGAGGTGTGAAAAATCAAAGCCTACACCACCGCCACTCTTTTCGATTATCGCCATGTCCTTTGCAGCGTCGAAAATCCCTTCTAAAGAGTCCTCGACAGGCAAGACGAAGCAAGCTGAAAGTTGCCCGAGTGGTGTTCCAGCGTTGAACAGAGTTGGCGTGTTAGGAACGAACTCGAGCTTTGAAATCATATCGCTGAATATTTTTTCGCTCTGTTCGGGATTCCCGCCGAACTTTGCGTCGGGTCGTGCTATCGATTTTGCGACTCTCTTGAAGAGTTCGCTGGGAGTTTCTACGATTTTTTCGTTCTCATCTCTAAGAAGATACCTCTGTCGCAAGACCTCCATGGCGTTGACAGTCAACTTTGGCTCTCCGACGTCTAGTTTCTCCCGGAGTTTTCTCAGCTCAATCTTCTTCTGTCGGTAAACCTGGTATTCCTGAGCAACATTTTCGTAGCCTCCTTTCCTCAAGACATCCACGACAAAATCCTGAGCATCCTCAACTGATGGTGTCTTTTCTCTGAACTTTTCTCCGAGAAGGCGTACAACTTCTATCGTTATCCTTTCAGCCTTCTCGCCATCTTTGAGCTCAACGGCTATGAAGGCCTTGGCGATTGCGTCCTTGATCCGATTAGAATCGAAATCAACTACTCTGCCGTCTCGTTTGATGATCTTTTTGATAGCCATATCTGACCAATTGCAAGTGCTTGGTTTCAAGTATAAATTCTTTAATTCATACGGTTCGATAAGGATAAACGAGAGCCTGATTACCTGTGAGAGATGTGGCATACAAGTCTGTCATGATTGCCAACTGCAGTAGAAGTCACTTAAGAGTGGTGAGGTCGCCAGGATGCGAAGCGCGTGCTAGAGTTGTTGAGACAAGTGTACACTGCGTCAGATCTATACATAACTTCTATGAGTACGCGCGCGCAATGGTCTTCAGATCTTTGACTGGAAAAAAGCATATATGTTTCTAGGGGGGTGTCGTCATGGGCATGGAATTGAAGGCTTGTTTTTGTTTAGGAAGAAGTTCAAAGTAGATTTGGGGGAGTTGGAGGAGGAAAAGGAATCGCTGTCTGACTTTTTGCGCACGATCCTCGATGGGAACGTAATTTCTGATGACCACAGCATTTTTGTAGATTCAGAGAAATTGTCTGTGCAAGAACTGGAGAGACTGGTAAACAAATTCATCTACCGTCGGCATCTGAACAACAAATATTGGGTTGCGCTCGAACATGGTGCGGTTAAGATTTACATGCTTGAGCGAAAAAAGGACAGGAAAAAGAAGGAACACATGACCCCACCCTCAACGATCAAGCATGGTTGGTAATGAGCGCACTCTTCTTTCCGAGATTATTCGGAAGTCGATCGATCGCAGCTAGTAGAGTTTGAAGACGATGACAAATATTGCACGGCGGTCGCGAATAATGTTCAGGAAGCAAGAAAGCTTTTGGAGACGGGTTTTGAGTACGTATGTAGCCACAAAGATGAGATGCTTTTCAGAAAAAGAAAATAGGAACGCGCGGTCGGGAAGTTTTGTCCCAAACCCAAATACTATAAACCTTAAGAGTGATTAGCATGTATGAAAATGAAAGCGATTGTATGCACAAAATACGGGCCGCCTGAGGTCCTTCAGATCAAAGACGTAGAAAAACCCACTCCCAAAGATAATGAAGTATGCATAAAGATTCATGCGACATCAATAACCCATAGTGACATTATTGTCAGAGGTTTAAAGGTTCATGGGGGCATGAGGTTGCTTATGGGGTTGGCGATAGGTTTTTCAAAACCGAGAAACCCCATACTTGGGATGATATTGGCTGGAGAAGTTGAATCGACAGGCAAAGCTGTTAAGCGTTTTAAAAAAGGCGATCAGGTTTATGGAGTGACAATAAAATCTGCGATGCATCCGAGATTAGGTACTTATGCCGAATACAAATGCTTGCCTGACGACAGTTTTATAGTATCCAAACCAGCTAATACAACTTATGAAGAGTCAGCCGCCGTTCCTTACGGGGGTTTAATTGCCTTATCTTTTCTAAAAAAAGGGAAAATTCAAAGCGGACAAAAAATTCTCGTTTATGGAGCTTCCGGATCGATTGGCACTTCTATTGTGCAGCTTGCAAAATACTTTGGAGCAAAAGTTACCGGGGTATGTAGTACATCAAATCTGGAATTGGTGAAATCTCTGGGAGCCGATACCGTAATCGATTATACAAAAGAGGATTTTGCAAACGCAGGAGAACTTTATGATATCATTTTTGATGCTGTTCCGGCTGGCATGGTGAACAGAACAAGCTTAAAATCAAAGTGCAAAAAGGCATTAACGTCGAACGGGAAATACATATCAATCGAAGACGGGAGACCCGAGTTCAGTATTGAAGGATTGATTTTGCTCAATGAACTGCTAGAAACGGGAAAAATCAAACCGGTCATAGACAGATGCTATCCGCTGGAACAGATAGCCGAGGCTCATCGGTATGTTGAATTGGGACACAAAAAGGGAAATGTCGTCATAACTGTGGGCCATAATAACAGAACCTGACAGAGCAACCTTGGAAGAAAGCGGGTCTGCTATATTCATCTGTCTTGCGATTGCCAAGCTTGGGATAAACATATAACCCTTAAGTAGCGTAGATATAAAAATCGTGCATTATAATGCCTATTGAAGGAGAAAATTCTATCCGCCAGAAGATCGCAGATCTATCACCACGCAAGACCGCAAGACTCGCAGGTTTCCTCTATATCATGTATATTGCAACTGCGGTCATTGCAGACAGATTTGGTCACTTTGTATTCGCGGATGCCCCAGCAACGGTTAATCAAATAATTGCTTTTGAATCGCTATTTCGTATCGGTCTTGTAATCAGTCTATTCTCATATGTGCTCTTTCTTTTGGCCGCCTGGGCTTTGTACGTGTTATTAAAACCGGTTAACAAAAACATGGCTTTACTGTTCCTGTTATTAAACCTGGGCGGGTTTGCTATATTGGTTTTTAATCATCTTAATCTATTTTCCAGCCTGATGCTTCTGAGCGGAGCTGATTATTTGAAAGTATTCCAGCCAAATCAGCTACAAGCCCAAGCGCTGTTATTCATCAATTTATTCAAAAATGGGTCTACTATCGCACAGATACCCTATGGCGTCTGGCTCTTTCCTCTTGGTTATCTAGTTTTCAAATCGCGCTTTCTTCCTAAAATCTTGGGCATATTGTTGATCGCTGATTGTTTTGGTCTTCTAATCTATGTTCTTCAGCGTTTCCTTTTGCCAGGCTACGACGTAATATCGTACCCCTGTTTGGCGGTTAGTTTTATTGCGGAAATTTCTCTTAGTTTGTGGCTTTTAATTAAAGGTGTTAAGGAACAAAAATAAAATGACTATACTATAAGTAAAAACGAAGGAGACAAAAAGATGACCCAGTCAAAAGGAATCTGGAGAAAGGTGATAATACTGGCTATCGTGGGAGGATTAGCCTTCTGGGCAATTACCATCGCAATTTCCCTGCTTCCCATCGCAGCGGAGTATAGAGCTGCGGAGTCAATTTCTAATATTCAAGCGGTTTGGGTTGGTTCTTTGCCTGCTGGTCTGATTATAGGATTCTTCGTCAGCTTTTTCTTGCTTCGTTTTTTTGACAAGATTCCAACAAAGAACCCAATTCTAAAATCCGTAATTCTCAGCTTTGCTGCCATAGTCGTTATCGAAGTCCTTTCAACTTTTGGCAATCCAAGCAATGCCTATGTCTACCTTTTAATCGACACAGTAATGAACATTCCAAGGATTCTCGCTCTTGGAATAGTTATTGGCTATCTATACAAAAGGCTGTACGGACAAGCCTAATTTTGGTCTGGTTCATATATGGCGTTGGTTCTTTCGGAGAGCTCTTCAAGGTTTATCAATTGCTCAGAGTCTGCCGATACCACAATTTTTCGGGTCTTCGGTTGCAACTCAACGCATTTAACCAGACCTTTCTCAACAAGGAATTGCTGTCCAATAAACAGTTCTTTGGTGGCGCGCGCCGTAACAGACGCGAATAGTAAAACAAGAATAAAAACCATTCTTGACCAATTTGGGAACACGCATGCGCGCTAAAAAGGCTGCCGTGTTGGTTGTAACACCGCTTAGAGTGGAGATATCTCCCGAAAAGTCCACTCTTAGTCTGGATTTCCCGCTTTCCCCGATAGGCAGTAATTAATCAGTTGCTTAAAAATACTGATAGGAGTAATCTCTATTGACACGGATTGAACGGGGCGCGCAGTTCATGTTTCCTTAAGCTTTGGTTCATGCACAAAGAAAATTGTTACTAATGCGCAAGGGATCGTTACTATGAATGCGAGCATGAAGGGAAACGCTGGGGAGAGGGATTCATAAAAGATACCTCCCATGAGTCCGCCGATGGATATAAGCGTGTACGTTATGAATTGGCTGCAGCCCACTTCCTTTCCTCTAAGTTCTCGTGGCACGAGGTCAGCTTCCAAGGACTGGTATGCTGCGGCGAAAAGGGCGTTGCTGACGCCGAAGCACAGGAAGCCAATGATCAGCGTGTACACTCCTCCCAACAAGAAAAGGGGTGGAAAAAGCGCAAGGAGTACCCAAGAGATCAAGGCAGGTTTCTTTCTTCCAATTTTGTCCGAAAGTTTGCCTGAAGGCAGAGCTGCCAGAATCATCGATCCACTATAGATGGCCATTATTACCGCCCAAGTGAACTCTTTGATGTGCAGAATATCGGTGGCATATACCACAAAATAAGGAATGCACATCATGAAGATGAAGCTGGACGCAGCGTTGGTAAGGAAGAGATAGAACATCGCTCGTGGCAGCTTTTTCCATACACTCACACCTTCTTTGACTGCATGTGGATATTCTTTGATGCCAGTCCGCAGACTAAGCTTGTCGTTCCCCGTAGCTAGTGTTTCCGTAAGTCTAGTTCTCACAAAGGCCGCTAGCAAGTAGAAAGAAACGATGAGCACATAAGCGATCCTCATTCCGGAAACTAACCCGTATTGGACGCAGAGAACTCCAGCAATTATCGGTGAAAAAACCGTTGCAGCGTTGTTTACGAACATTATAGTTGAGAATCCCATCCCGCGCTTCTCGGTTGGAATTGAATCCGCCAGTATGGCTTGGAGGGCTGGCTGATATATGAGGAATACGTTCTGTAATACTATTCCCAACAGGAGAAAATGCCAAGAGGGAGCCAAAGCGCAAAAGAGGTTAGCAAAAGCTATTGCAAAAGTGAAAGTCACTATAATATTCCTTCTACCATGTTTATCGGCCAGATAGCCGCCTAGAAACTGAACCGACGCCAAAGCCATGAACGAAGAAAACTCCATAATCCCTATGATAAACGGTGTGCCGCCCAGTGCTAGGATATACAGTGAGTAGTAAGTCTGTGGAACGGCAGAGGCGAAGTTCATCAGCACCCAACTGGTTATCATCACGAGTAGGTTGCCACGGAGAAACAGAAACTCATCCCTTAATCTTGAATATAAGTTCACACAGAAAACTCCTAGTTCCTAAACAGGTATCACTCTATGGATAGACGGGTTTAACTAACAAAGCGAAATCGTCTAGAGGATTGGAACAAAGATCATGCCTAGTTCACCCGTGAACAGACTGGGCTAACTATTCCTGCAACTAACCTTATGAATCTTTCGTAATTGCTAAACTTGCCGCAACACTCTTACGTCAGGTACGAGTTAAGCGAAGGGGTCGTTTCTTGTTTGGTTTCCAAAAGTGGGCTTTGGTATCAGCAAAACAACAGTAAACCTGTGCTTGTTGGGGAAGTTCTATTCTAAACCCTTCTATTTCTTGCTTTCAGCTTCTATGCCAAGAAGATGCTTAGCCACCACTGCGTGCATGGAAGGAATCACGGAAGCAATACCAACAAATATTGCCAGCAGAAACCAAGACATTGTTTCCAAGCCAAGAGTGGTGCGTGCGCGCTTCTCGTCTCCCTAGATATGGTTTGTCAATGTGTTGCTATGTGCAAATGTGGGACATTAGATTTATTAGTGGTACTGGAAAAGCATTAAGGTTAATGCGCTCTAGCGCGCGTTCTTCTATTTCTGCGCGGGCTACGCATAAATCAATTTCCGTCATTGCAGAATGGACGAAGGTCAACGCTCGACATCATGAATGCAGACCCTGAGGCCGTGGCAACGAGTTGCGACGTTTCTGTTATTCGTATATTGAATTGCACA
>Ga0315277_10003116_pt1 | contig 22652 bp, 14 predicted proteins | sample YL17G05_15_MG_FD_203695 | JGI IMG/M metagenome (GOLD analysis project Ga0315277, IMG submission 203695) | Sediment microbial communities from Yellowstone Lake, YNP, Wyoming, USA - YL17G05_15 | ecosystem: Environmental > Aquatic > Freshwater > Lake > Sediment | place: USA: Wyoming | collected...
GGCGCACGGTCAAACGCGATCCACCGGCCATCCGGCGACCAGGCCGACCCCTTGCCCGATGGGGCTAGGATTCGGATCCGGCCGCTCTCCAGGTTCAGAGCTTCGAGCCCTCCGGATTCGTAGACCAGTGGGGCACCGGAGGTCGAAAACCTGCGGCTCATGGCGTATCGATCGATCCTGCCGTAGGTCAATTCCTTGCCGTCGGGAGACCACGCAGGTACTCCAAATGCCGATGGAATCAGGCACGTCCCAAAGCTCTGGCACACGCGATATTGATCGATGGCCTTCCGCAGCATGGAGAACGGCTCTTCGCGGATGATATCCGCGGGGAAATCCAGCGAATGTCCCGAGACGAGCAGTCTGAACGCATTTCGAGAAATCCAGATTCTGAACTCCCGGTCCCGGTATCGAGGATGACCCGCGAGCTGTGTGTGCTGATCCTTCGCTCCCGGATAGTCGCCAGCAAGGACCAGCGCCACGAATAGTTCGAACCCGCTGTAGAGATCGTCCGGTCTCAACCTCACGCAGTGCTGGGCATCTCGAAGTGCGGCCTGATACTCTCTCATCTGCGTAAGGGTCCTGCGGCGCTGATCGTGGAGTTCGGGCAGCTCATCCGGGCTGTCGCACAGCGAAATCGCACGGTTGTGGTCCTCCATGGCCATATCGCACTGTCCTGCCTCCCGGCGAGCAATCGCCCGCAGTGCATATCCCAGTGCATCCTTCGGCCTCATGACAACCATGGCCTCAGCGTCGGTTGCCATCGTCGCGTAGTTTCTCACCGCATAGGACGCCAGGGCCCGACCTTTTCGCGCGGGGTAGTAGGCCGGGTCCAGTTCCAGTGCCTTCGACAACCACTCGATCGTGGACATCGAGCCATCGGCCGTGATGCCCCGCAGTGTGTATGCCTCGGCTGTCTGTGGGAGCAACGATTCGCCGGCCTGCCGGTGTGCCTCGGCTTTGCCGGGATTGCTGCCCATATTGATCGTAGCCAGCAGGCAGTGCGCCGGTCCCGCGATCTGGGGCGGGCTCTCCAGCAGACGGGTTAACTCCGCCTCAGCCTCGCCGAATCTGTCCAGACTATAAAGCAAATGTGCGTACAGTAGAATCGCCTTATCGTCTCGACCGTTGCGCTCAAAATACCTCTCCATTTCGCCGAGCGCGGCTTTGTAACGGCCCTCAGCGTAGAGGTTCTGGACCATCGATAGACTTCGATCCGCCTCAGCCGCTTCCTCGAGCTTAGAGACTTCGTCCTGGGTTTGTCTGACGCGCACATAGAGATACGTGCTGACAACGAAGCCAGCCAGCAAAGTCGCCGCAACAGCCGTCGTTGTCAATACGGCAAGACGGTGCTTGCGAACCAGCTTGCGGGCGCGGTAGAAGACCGATTCCGGCCCGGCAATCAGCGGCAGACCCTCAAGGTAGTTCCTAATGTCGTGGCCGAAATCGCAGGCAGAGGTGTAACGGCGACTACGGTCCTTGCGCATCGCCATAAGGGGAATCCACTCGAGCTCGCTATGCAGCCGCTTGGCCAGAGCGACGATGTCCGTGCCGCGATCTTCTGCAATCTTCCTCGCCTTTTGGCCGAGCGTGGACAGCCTGGTGCTTGGAGTGAGCGGCTCATCTTCGCGGATAATCCGCTGGATCTCCTCGTATGATGCTGAACGAAGCGACTCCGGATCGAAAGGCAGCACTCCCGTCAGCAGCTCATAGAGGACCACGCCGAGAGAGTATATATCCGTTCGCGTGTCGATATCCAGACCGCTCATTTCAGCCTGCTCCGGGCTCATATACTCGGGCGTTCCGATCATCTCCGCGTAGCGAGTAAAGAGCGTTTGCTCGGTGAGCCGCTGATTGATCGCCTTGGCGATGCCGAAATCGATCACCTTGGGCACCGGCTTGCCGTCGTGGAGCGTCACCATGATATTCGAGGGCTTTAGATCGCGGTGGATGATGCCCTTCTGATGCGCGTGATGAACGGCGTTGCAGACGGGAACGAACAGGTCCAGCCGTTCTTCGGTGCTGAGTTTGCCGGTATCACAGTATTGGGTGATAGAGACGCCTCGCACGAGCTCCATAACGAAGTAAGGCCGACCTGCGTCGGTTGTCCCCGCGTCAAGAACTCTGGCGATATTCGGATGGTCCATCATCGCCAGGGCCTGGCGCTCGGCTTCAAACCTGGCAACCACCCGTTTGGTGTCCATCCCCAGCTTGATGATTTTCAGGGCGACCCTTCGGCGGAACGGCCTTTCCTGTTCAGCCATATAGACGACCGCCATGCCGCCTTCGCCGATCTTCTCCAAAAGCTTGTAGTGGCCTATGACGGTCCCCGTTGCCTCTATTGGAGACGAAATCTGGTGCAGAGTTAAGTCCTCGCCGTCCTCCTCTGCGGCCATGCCCATCAGACATCTTGGGCAAAGCCCCTCCGGGGCTTCATCCGAGAGTATTGAGCCGCATTTGGGGCAGCGATCTTCACGCATCATAAAGGACACTTTCTTTCCGACCCGGTTCTGCCGAGTTTGCCTTTGGATACGAAGAAATCATCCGTGCGTTTCACAAAAACTACTGTCTTTTTGAAGAAACCGGCCTATATTGTATGTTCTGCCGTCTTAGACCCATCAGGTATGCGTCTTTTTGAGCGTGTAACCAAATGGGCTTGCGTCTAACGCACCTCAGTCGGCAAGGGCGGCGAAGAGGTCTCTAATCTCTTCATCCAGCTCCGCCGGGCCTGACACCGTTTCCTTGATCTCTCCCCTCACAAGCTCTCTCAAGCGTTTTCGCAGCCTGTATGCCGCCACCCTAAGAGCCTCTTCAGTCATTCCCAGCTCCTGCGCCGCATAGCGATATTTCTCTGTGTCCTGCTCGGTTGTGATATGATTCTTGAGATGCTCAAAAACAGCCTCCTTACCGGCATCGACATATTCCGACCTCAGCTTGGTCATTGCATTCTGCAGCACCGTCAACGCCCAGGATCTCTCAAAGAGGCGGTCCGGCGAGAGTCTGTCGGCCATATTCGAGGAATAGTGCCTTTCCGCTTGTACAACGTCCAACGAGAGCAAGGCTCCAGACCCGGCGCGCTTCTTCGCAGAGGCCTGGCGCCACTGGTCCGTGAGGAAATTCTTCAGAGAAGCGAGAAGAAAGGCCCTGAACCTGCTGTGTCCCGGCTTGGCCTTTCGCAGACCCTGCTTCTCTATCAAGTGCTCGAAAAACGCCTGCGTACAATCCTCTGCCCGGTGGATATTGCATCCCCACCTGCGGAGATAGGCATACAGCGGAAACCAGTACGTCCGGCACAACAGTCTCAGGGCGTCCCTTGATTCGGCAGACTCCTCACGGCCGGCCGCGAGCACCACCGTCCAGCGGGTGGTCGCAAAGCTGTAATCGCCTGATTCACCGGATGCTGTCAAGTTAGTGGACTCCATTGAGCACTGGCGTATGCGGCCTGATACAGCCGGTCCGGCGACATTTGTTCGGCAAAGCCTGCCGGCGTCATATAGCCCAGGCGGCTGTGCGGCCGGTAGTGATTATAATCCGTTCGCCAACGCTCCACAACGTATTTCATTTCAACAATATGTGAGGACAATTCACCTTCAAGAAGCTCTTGCAGGTTCCTGCTTTGCCGCTTCCGGCGAGATATTCGGACGGAGAATGAACCGCAAGGGAATTTTTGTTGACAGCGGTTCTGGTTGCTCATACATTTACTACGTTTACGTAGTATATTTCCGGGCGACTTTATGGCAACAGGACATGACCTTGCGATGGGGCTGCGAGCGGCGTATTTGTTGATGCACCGCCAGACCAATTCCTTTCTGGCTCCCTTCGGAATGACAGCCGACCAGTTCGTGCTGCTTACCTTATTGGCCGACAAGGATGGGACTACTCAACAGGAGCTGACCCAACGGGCATCCTCCGACCCCAACACCGTGCGGGCGATGCTTGTGCGGATGGAAGATGTCGGTATCGTGGCAAGGCGGCGGCATCCTGCCGACGGTCGGGTGCGGAAGGTTACGCTCACCCGCAAGGGACGCCGGGCCTTCGCGAAGCTGTCAGCGGAAATTAAGCCTTTGCAGGATGTTCTATTGTCTCCGTTTCGAGCCAAAGAAGCCAAGAGACTGCTTGCGTTTCTTGGTCGCATATCCGGGGCTATGACGCAATGGCAGCGTGGCCGCCGAATAATGAAGACAAAACAAGTGATATAAGGAGAAGACGAATGGGCACTCGAAAAAGAATAACATCAATGACGGCCGGCATGGTGTTGATATTATCGGCATTGGGTTCCGATGTGATAGCTGGATTCGGTGGCTTTCGCGGGCCGCGGGTGGTTTCCCCCGAGGTGTTCGCAGATGGCAAGGTTGCATTTCGCATCCTGGCGCCGAAGGCCCAGGCAGTGCGGCTCAGTGGCAGCGACATCCCCGGCATCGGACAGGGGGCGGAGATGATAAAGGACGCCAACGGCGTGTGGGAAGTAACGCTTGGCCCAATCGTTCCGGGGGCGTATCGGTATAACTTCAACGTGGATGACGTCTCGGTGATTGACCCGCGCAATCCCTCTACAAGCGAATCCAACAGCAACACGTGGAGCTTAGTCTATGTTCCCGGTTCGGACTTCATGGATACAAAGGACGTGCCGCACGGCGCCGTGGCGGAGGTTACTTACTACTCAAAGTCGCTGAAGCGTTTCCGCCGTATGCACGTCTATACCCCGCCGGGTTATGAATCGGGCAAGGGCAAATACCCAATTTTCTATTTGCTGCACGGGGCATTCGATTGTGACGATTCCTGGACGTCGGTCGGTCGAGCCGGATTCATTCTGGACAACCTGATCGCCGCCGGCAAGGCCGAGCCGATGGTTGTTGTGATGCCGGCCGGCCATACAGGGTCGTTCAGATTCGGCCAGCCCCTGCCGGTCGCCGATCCATTCATAGAAGACTTCGTGAACGACATTATGCCCTACGCGGAAAAGAACTACCGTGTGTTTACGGATCGCAAGCACCGAGCGATTGCAGGTCTTTCGATGGGCGGCGGCCATACGTTGTCCCTTCTTGTCGGGCATATGGACAAATTCGGATATGCGGGCGTCTTCAGCTCCGGCGTGTTCGAGCTTGCGGGCCGGCGCGGCGGAAACGCGGATCCAAATGCCGGCCCGACCTGGGAACAGCGACATGCCGAAGCTCTGGAAAACGCTGAGTTGAAGAAGGGCCTCGAGCTGCTCTGGTTTGCCACGGGCAGGGAAGACTTCTTGATCGATACCACCCGTCGGACGGTTGACGTGCTTAGGAAACATGGATTCCGTGTATTCTTCAAGGAAACAGAGGGAGGCCACACCTGGATTAACTGGAGGGACTACCTCAATGAGTTCGCCCCTCAGCTTTTTAAGCCGGTTCCCTCTGAGAATGCCGACAACCAGGCCGCGGCTCCATCGAAAGACGAACCTGCGGGCTTCGATGCCCTGCGAGACAATATCGAACACGGCAAGGTCGAGACGGTCAAATACCCCTCAAAGACGGTCGGCGTTGAGCGGAATATGGTGGTCTATACGCCGCCCGGCTACTCAACAGACACGAAGTATCCCGTCCTCTATCTCTTGCACGGCATCGGCGACAGTGAGAACGGATGGACTCGGACCGGCTCGGCGGATATCATCCTTGACAATCTGTATGCCGACAAGAAGGTCGCGCCGATGATTGTCGTGATGCCGAATGGTCGGGCCAGCGCCGAACCGCCTCCGGCCAACATATTTGAGCAAAGAAATATCGAGGCTTATGCAGTCTTTGAAAAAGACTTGCTCAACGACGTAATCCCTTACGTCGAATCGCACTATTCCGTCAAGCCTGACCGCGAGCATCGTGCACTGGCGGGATTGTCGATGGGAGGGGGCCAGTCGTTGAACTTCGGATTGAGCAACCTGGACACATTTGCCTGGATCGGTGGGTTCTCATCAGCACCCAATACCAAGCCGGCCCGCGAGCTTATTGCCGAACCCAAGACGGCAAACGACAAGCTCCGGTTGCTGTGGGTATCCTGCGGCGATCAGGATGGTCTGATGAACATAAGCAAGAAGTTCCACGAAGACCTGGCGGAGATGAATGTTGCACACGTCTGGCACGTCGATTCCGGCGGGCATACCTGGCCGGTCTGGAAAAACGACCTCTATCTGTTTTCCCAAAGGCTGTTACAGGACAAGAAATAATGCCAGTCAGAAGAACTCCATGCGCTTTCGCGGGTCCCTCTTGAGTGGCAGCCTCCCATAAGGGGGGGATGGCCGTGAGCCGGCTGCGGAAGTGCTGCGGTTACGGTAACGGACAGTCCCCACGTCAGTTTACTTTTTTTTGAAGATTCTCACATAGTCGATGTAGTATTTCTGGGGGAAGATGGCGTCGTCGATGCCTTTTTGGCCACCCCAGGAGCCGCCGATAGCGGCGTTGAGGATCAAATAGTGCAGCTTATCATAAGGCCAGACGTCGTTGCCGGTTCCTTCGTTCTTGAACGTGAAGTATTTCTCATCGTCTAAGAAGAAATCCATCCTGTCCTCATACCACTCAATAGCGTAGAGGTGGTATTGGTCATAAGGCTTCTCGGCCTTTATCCCGGTGCCTTTGCCTGTCCCCCTCACATGATTGTATGCCTTGGTGTGTATGTTTGCATGGATCACATTGGGGTCGAATCCGACGTTCTCCATAATATCTATCTCACCGCAGGCGGGCCAGCCGATCTTATCGCGATTGACGCCGAGCATCCAGATTGCGGGCCACATCCCTCTGCCGGTGGGCAGCTTGGCCCGTACCTCGATTCGCCCGTATAGCCACTCGGCCTTATGCCACGTATGCAGGCTCGCGGAGGTGTACTCGGCCTTGTCGTATTTCTCCTTGCGTGATTCGATGACCAGCGTTCCGTTTTCGACGCGGGCATTTTCAGGGCGGACCTTTGTATAGTATTGCCTCTCATTGTTACGAATGAAGCCGACCTCGTAATCCCATTTCGTTTCGTCGGGCAGGCCTTTGTAGTTGAACTCGTCTGCCCAGGCCAATTCCCACCCTTCGTCAAAGCTCGCCTCTGGCCTGCTCATCTGCTCAACGGAACATTCAATCGTTGATCTAAGCGGCGTATGATTCTCCGTATCTCCGCCGTTCTGCAGAAAGAAACGGCCCTCTGCGAGGCCCGCGTCGATATTCATTGTCGGCGTATTGTCGGCGGTGAACGTCGCGTGACTGAGCGGCTGCCACTTGCCGTCTTTAGTCTTGACCCATCCGTTGCCGTATCGTGCCCGGCGGATATCGTGCGCGCTTTGCCCATCACGGCGGAAATCCTCAATGAAAGAATAGTATCCGCTCAGATAGTCGCCGCCTGTGACGGTTTGAAAGGTTGCCAGATGCTTCCACTGCCTTTCTTCATTGAGATAGAAATAGGCCGCATAGCTTGTTCGGTCGCCTTCGACGGCGGTCTTGACCATGCACCTGTATGTTTCGCCGACATTCCACTGATAGTCGAACATGCTTTTTCCGCCTGTGCCTTCATTGCCGAATCTGCTGATGCGCACGCCTTCTCCCTCGTGCAGCACCTTCACCCTGCTGTCCTCGGGCACGGCGTTTGGATTATTCTGCTTTCCGGCCTCCCACACCGAGAAGATGACAACTTTCCTATCCGGGGCCAGCTCCTGAATTCCGAAGTATCCGTGCTTGAATCCGCATACGCAGAAGTAGCTGCCGGGGCAGCTCTTTTCCACAGTCACCTCATTGTAGTACACAATGCCATCGTCGGCTGGATACCACAAATGCACGCTCCGCGCCGCGCGAGGCGATTCTTTCTGTTCGTTGCCAATTGCACAGGCGCGGGGCCATAGAGAAGCCGATACGACAACGATAATACAGAATATATCTAATGCAAAATTGCGGTGAGTTATTTCACTTTTCTTCATCGTCTTCTTTCCTTTCAAAGGGGCCGACGTCAATGCCCGCTCCCTGGGGTCGTTTCACACCATTGATATCAATTTCAGGCGCCAGCTCCGCGCCGCCGGCGTCGATAGCGGGGCTGCCTTCCTTGTGGCGCATATCGAAATCGTTGGGGTCGCGGAAGTAGCGTACCGGGTCACTGACAATGATATTGTGGTCGGTCGTGTTGCCGATGCCGGGGACGCTGATTTCCGAGTCCACGAGATTGTTGCGCACCACCGTATTCTTGCTTTGCGTCTTGCCGTGCGTGGTTCCAAGCATAATCCCCGCGAAGAAATCTCCCCCGTAAGGATTGTACGCCAGGTTGTTGACTATAACGCCGTTCCGGCAGCCGCCGATGGTGATGCCGTGATGATGCTGGACGAGCACGAGATTGTTCTCAATTCGCCAGTTGATGGCGGGGCTGTCAAAGTTGCAGATGCCCTGCGGGCTGCCGATAAGCGGATTGCTCACGGAATTATCCCAGGCAATGACCCAATTGCCGCTCACCACCGCATTCATGATCGGTGTAGTCTTGTCCGCGCCGCGATGGAACTGAATACCGTCGTCGTGGTTGTCGTTCACCTTGTAGAAGTATTTGATTTTGTTGTAGAGCAGCGAGGCATTATCTGCGGAGCAGACAATGCCGTCGCCGGCGATGTGCTCGATGGAATTCCGCTCAACGGTGATATGGTTGCCGCTAATAGTAATGCCGTAGTTGACATACCTGAGCGTATTATTCCGAATCTTTATTCTCTCTCCAATGACGGAGATTCCGTAGCAGGCCATGCTGTCCCACTGCTTGGCCGACCACGAAGGAGCATCGGCTGAAGAATAGAGGGTGTTGTTTTCGATTACGAATTCGCTGCTCGGCCCGCCCCAGTCAACGATATAGATCATGCGATCCGGCTTGTATTCAGCGGCGAAGCTGGGCGAGACGGTTAAACCTCTGATAATCCACTTCTTGGCCTCTGAGAAAAACACTCGCCTCACTTTTGGTTGGTGGCCCTCTTGAGCAGCGATCGTAATGAAGTCGTCATTATAGGCTACTCGGCAGTTGATCTCGCCGTGGTAGCCGGAGCAAAGCAGGATAGTATCGCCCCCCTTGACGGGCGCGTGCTCATTCTTGAGCCGGCCTGCGGCGTCCCGCGTCTGTATCAGATTCTGCTCGAATACCTGCTGAACGGTCTTCCACGGATGCTCTGCAGAACCGTCGTTATCCATGCTGCCGTTTTCAGGGTCAACATAGAATGCCGTTGCATACAAGGCAGTCGCTGCCAAAGTCTCAATGGCAATTGCCGCTAAAAGTCTTGAAGTACAAGAATTCATCGTTGCCTCCTTCGTCCTAAAGCTCCTCGGCGTTGCCGCATTCGGGGCAGAAGCTGAATGCCCGGAAGTCCTGCGAGGTCTGATCGACAAAGGGCATGTATATCAGGCCCACGTGGTTGCAGTATTCGCAGATGCTATTGGCGCAGAGTTCGGCGTCGATGGCGTGGTTTGCGGTCTCCATCGAGCCGGGGAATCCGGGTTCATAGCCTTCACGGGCCATTTTTGCGATCAGGTCTTTCATCTCGCAAGCCTTTCGGCAGACTGCTCACGGAAAACCAGACCTCACGAAAACAAAATGAAACCAATTACAATAGTCCCTATGGCGAGGATTATAACGCCGATCCAGAAAATTTCCTTTTGCATAAACCTATCCTTACTTGCTTCTCAAGACGCTTTCTGTGGCGACGCCTTGTCCCGGCGGTTTGCCTTTTCATCGGCAAATCACAGGCACCTCAGCAACGCCCATTCGTCCATAAAAACGCGCAAGTATAAACCAAAGGCCCCAAAAGTCCATTGTGGAAACCACTGCTTTTTTGGGGGGGATATCAATCATCAATAATCAATAATAAATTCACACGCGCCACGGGCTTCGCATCGGTTTTGAGAGCAGCTTATCGGCGTCGGCGTCGTTTACGAACTGCTCGCTCTTTGGATCCCACCGGAGCCTTCTTCCGAGTTGCATTGCGACATCGCCGAGCAGGCATACGGTGCAGGAGCGGTGGGCGACCTCCGCGGGGGCGATGGTCTCTTTGCGCGACTTGATGCACTCGTAGAAGTTGTCCTTGTGGCCGGCGCTCTGGTAGAGGTGGATTTCGTTCGGCTCTATCGTCGAGGTCAGCAGCGATTTGGGATTGGCGTCGATTGCTCCCCGAGTGACATAGACCCAGCCTTCTGCGCCCTCGAAAAGGATGCCATCCTTGTTTCTGCCGCTGTCGGCGCAGTTTACAACGACGCCGTTTGCGTACTTATACGTTATGTTGAACTTGCCGTGGACGTCCCAGAGGCCGTCTTTGGGGAATTGGGCCTCGGCCTCGATTTCGACGGGGCCTGTGTATTCTGTTCCCATTCCCCACTGGGCGATGTCGTTATGGTGGCTTCCCCACCCTGTAATCATTCCCGCGCCGTAGTCTGCGATTCGCAGCCAGCCTGGCCGGTCGTAGCCCTTCTGCGGATGGACGCGGTTTTCGGTGTAGGGCGCCCAGGGCGCCGGGCCGAGCCAGAATTCGTAGTCGAGCGCAGCCGGTACGGGCATCGGCGGCGTGGGAGTCGTGCCGGGGTCTGTGCCGAATCCGACCTTGACCGTCCTCAACTCGCCGATCCTCCCGTTGCGGACCAGCTCGCAGGCCTGCCTGAATCGCGAGTCCGACCGCTGCTGGCTGCCGATCTGGAAGATGCGTCCATAGCGGCGAACCGTATCGCTGACAACGCGGCCCTCGCGGATAGTCAGGCTCATCGGCTTTTGCATGAAGATGTCCTTGCCTGCCTTGGCGGCTTCGATGGCCGGGATGGCGTGCCAGTGGTCGGGCGTGGCGACCTGAACGGCGTCGATATCGTCCCGCGCGATCAGCTCGCGGAAGTCGCCATAAGCGGCGCAGCCTTTGTACTCGCCGACCTGGCTCCGGTCGGCGTAATGCTTCTCCACTCGCTCTTTGGCGGCGGCAAGACGGCTGGAGTCAACGTCGCAAACGGCCACTACCTGCACCTGCTTCAATCCCAGGGCTTCTCCCAAATCGCCGTTGCCCATGCGTCCGACCCCGATAGCCCCGACGGCAATCCGTTTGCTCGGGGCATCCGCCCCGAATACCGAAGCAGGGACGATTGCAGGGGCCGCTATCGCCGCGCCTGCCAGGTAAGCGGAGTTTCTCAAAAATCCTCTTCGTGATACTGTATGCGTCTTTTTCATATCAGGTCTCTGATCCTTCAATAATCAACTATCAATAATCAGTCTCCTATCGCCGTGACGGTGCCCAATTATGCCAAATCCCGTGCAAATCGGCAACGTGAATTTCCTTGTCGCCGAGCAGAGTTTGACTTATGCTTTACGCATTGATGTTTGTGTTCTATGACGGTATTTCCAGGAGAAAATGCAAATGAGACCGGAACGACAGAGTAGAAGGCATTTTATTAAGCTGGCCGGTGCTGGTGTCGCCGCTTCGTTGGTGGGCAAAGCGCACGGCTCGGAAGTGCGGAGTTCCAGAATCGCAGTCGGAGGAGTCAAGCCGCGGTTTGAGCTGGGTTTGGCTTCTTACACACTGCGAAAATTCAAACTCGATGAGACTTTGGCGATGACCAAGAGGGTGGGATTGAAATACATCTGCTTCAAGAGCTTTCATCTGCCGCTGGAAAGCACCGACGAGGAGATAAGCCAGGTCGTTAAGAAGGTCAAGGACGCCGGGCTGATTCTCTACGGCGGCGGGGTCATCTCGATGAACAAACAGGCGGAAGTGGATAGGGCGTTCGAGTACGCCAAGGCCGCGGGGATGAAGGTCATCGTCGCATCGCCTTCGCCGGAGCTTCTGGACCTCGTTGACAAGAAGGTCAAAGAGTACGACATCAAAGTCGCAATCCACAATCACGGCCCCGGCGACAAGGTCTGGCCCGCGCCGGACCAGGTTTACGAGAAAGTCAAGCAGTACGACGAGCGGATAGGGCTATGCCACGATATCGGGCACACTCAGCGGCTGGGCATCGACCCAGTCGTCTCGACCGAGAAGGTTGGCGACCGCCTGCGTGACGTGCATATCAAGGACGTAACCGGCCCGACGGCCAAAGACCACGGCTGCGAAATCGGGCGCGGCGTGATCGATATACCGGGCTTCCTGCGAACGCTTATCAAGATCAACTATGCCGGGGTCGTCTCGTTCGAGTACGAAGAAAACGCCGACGATCCGCTGGCCGGCCTGGCCGAATCCGTCGGCTATGTCAAAGGCGCGCTGGCGTCCGTTCAGACGCCGGCGGCTAAGGACGCGCCTGTTGTTCCTTAAGTGGCATCGTGCAGCTTGTGAGAACGTATTCTGAATCTGTCGAGATTGCTATATGCCTTACAATATACGCATAGTCAGCACTTATCCTCCTCGTCGGTGCGGGATAGGGACTTTCTCTCGGGACCTGGCGACGGCGTTGGAGCAGCTTACGGCTGAGGTCGGCCATATTCGCGTCGCTGCGATTGACAACCAGAGCGGCCCTTACGGCATCCCGGTTGATTTGGTTATCGACCAGTACAATCCCAAGTCCTGGGCGGAGAATGCCAAGCATATTGTTACTCGCGCCGCCGAGAGCTCTAATCCCACCGTCGTGCTGCTTCAGCATGAGTACGGGCTTGACCCCGACAAGGACGGCAACGACGGGCAAGGGAGGAATTTCGCCGAAATGGCCGAGGTCTTTCAAAGGCATGGGCTGTTGACGCTGGTGTATCTTCACACGGTTTTGGATTCGCCGGACGCTCACCAGAAACAGGTGCTGCTCGATCTTGCCGAGCACAGCGACGGCCTGATTGTGACGACGGAAAGCGCGATTCACATGCTCGAGTCGGATAAATACGGCGTCGCGCACGCCAAGCTCAAGCACATAGACCATGGGATTAGGATGCACCACCCCTCTCAGTACGACAGGCTTACGATTAAGCAAAGCTTGGGCCTCGGCGACCACTTCCTGATTACGACTATGGGTCTTCTCTCGCCGGACAAGGGGACTCAATATGCAATTCGCGCCTACGGGCGCTTCCTGGATGAATCGTGCACTGAGCAGCAGCGCCGGAAAATTGTGTACCTTATTGCCGGCCAGGCTCACCCAGAGTTCATCAAGGCCGACGGCGGGCGGGTTTACGCCGAGTACCAGAAGATGCTCGCTGATTCCCTTGAGAAGGCCAAGCTCACGTGGTGCACGACGCGGGACCTTTCGGCTGTCGATTTCGATAAGAACGATGTCGTATTTTATGACAGTTTCTTGGATGAGACGACCCTGTTGAAGCTCTACGGTGCGACAAATGTTATGGTTATTCCGTATCTTAATATGCAGCAGATATCGAGCGGGATTCTGGCCGATACCGTCGGGGCCGGCAGGGTGGCCATCGCGACGAAGTTCTTGTATGCCCTTGAGCTGATTCATTCGAATAAGCGCTGCCCGGAAGGCCTGATGATAGGCAGGTACGCCAGGGGCGTTCTCGTCGATCCCGGCGAGGCCTCCGTCGAGCAGATTGCTCGCGGGCTGGACTACCTTGTTTTCAACGAGGACAAACGCCTGATTATGGAGCGCCAGGCCCACCAGCGGGGCTACCAGATGAGGTGGTCCAACAGCGCCTGGGGGCTTATTCAGTACGTGGATTTTCTGCGCGAGGGAAAAGAGATAGTCACCGGGCGAGGCGTGAAGTTCACTCGCCAAAAGCCTTCCGTTCTCGAGGTGAAAAAGCGGCGTGCGCCGGATGAGGCTGGCGCTCTGCTGCTTCAGCCTGTTGCGGAGAATCCGGCGAATTCCCAGGACGCCGCGAAGGAGATAAGCTCCTAATACACTATCTCATAACTCCAGATGGTCATCCTAATCGCAGTGAAGAATCTCGATTCTCTCAATTGTCGTTGCGAGGAGTGAGCTTAACGGGCTTTTGCTTCTTTGCGGATTGGTATATTGCCAGTATTACCTCGACTGCTTTTCGTGCCTCGGCTCCGTCGATCCAGAAATCTTCGCCGGTTTCGACCGCTTTGAGGAAGGCCTCGAAGTTGCGCGTATGATTATCGTGGGTAATGGCGGCAGGGTCTGAGACCCCTCCTCCGCCTGTAATTGCGCCGAACTTGGCGCGGATCTCTTTATCCTGCGGCTTTTCATCGGCGAACTGCCAGACGGTGAAGCTGTTCTCGACCTGAATCACCGTCCCTTTTGTTCCTGTGATCTCGAAGCGTCTGAACTGGCCCGGATACGACGCCGTGGTGCCGTAGATAACGCCTAATGCCCCGTTGGCGTACCTCAGGGCAGCAACGGCGGTGTCCTCGGTCTCTATCTCGTGGCCGATGGTGGCGATGTAGGCTTGGAGCGACTCGATAGGCGGCATCACGTCGCAGAGCATATCGACCATGTGGATCGACTGGTTCATCAGCGCTCCGCCGCCGTCGAGCTTCCACGTTCCGTGCCAGGAGTCCTTGTAGTACTTGTCCGTCCGCCACCAGGGCACGTAAATGCCGGCGTAGCTGATTATCCCGAATCGGCCCGACTTGATCGCCTCCCGCAGGACCTTCTGCGAGTCGTTGAAGCGGTACGGGAATATTCCGCCTAATCGTGTTCCTGCCTTTTCGTGGGCTGCGATCATTGCGTCTATTCTATCGAGGGTGATTTCGATGGGCTTTTCACATATTACGTGCTTGCCCGCCTCGGCTGCCGCCACAGTAGGCTCGAGGTGAAAGCCGCTCGGAGTGGCGATGGTAACAACGTCTATCTCGTCGCTTGCCGCCATAGCCTGATACGTATCGAATGTCTTGACGCCATATTTTTCAGCCAGTGCGGCGGCCCTTTCGGGGATCTTGTCGCAGCAGCCGACTAACTTGGCATTGCCGAGGTCTCTTATCGCCCGTGCGTGAAAATCCGCAATCAGGCCCGAACCTACTATTCCAAAATTCCAGGTCTTCATATCATTTCCTTTCCGCTTCTTTTCTTGCCACGAAGACACCAAGACACCAAGTTAAATTGTGTTTATTCTTGACCTTCTTTTTCTTAGGGCCTTCGTGCCTTTGTGGCTAATATCATTCATAAACTTAGTCACACGCCAGACCTACTTCGGCGGCGAGTTCTCTTACTGCTGCAATTGCCTGTGAGAAAAGTTCCGGTCCCGTATCGCCGCCAAACTGACCTCCGGCTCTCAGGTGCGGCTCCATTGTCATGCAGCCGTCGTAGTTCATAGCGGCTAACTCCGCCAGCAGCTCCTTTATTTGGCCGTCGCCTTCGCCGGGGAGGCTGCCGACGTCCGAGACGCCGAGCTTCCAGTCCTTGATGTGAATGTGCACGATGTACGGCTTCATTACGGGAAAACACACCTCGACGTTATTTGTGATCTTCTCGCCCCAGACGAAGTTGGCCGGGTCGTAGGCCAGGCGCAGCTTGGGCGAATTGACCGTCTCGACCATATCGACGCAGTTTTCCGCGGTGTGGCCGTAAATGCGGGCCTCGTTTTCGTGAACCATCATAACATCGACGTCCGCAAGCAGATCGGCCTTGACGGCCATCCGGTCCATCACCTGGCTGCGATAGTCGTCGATATTCTTGCCTTCCGGGGCGTAGTAGCTGAACATTCGGATAAAAGGCGTCTCGAGCAGGACCGCTAAGTCTATGGCGTGCTTGAACTTCTCCAGGTGTGGCTCGAACGGCTCATCGAGCTTCACCTTGCCTATGGGCGAGCCGATGGCGCTCACCTTCAAGCCGTGGCCTTTTATCAGCTTTTTGACCTCCTTCAACTCAGGTTTGCTCAGTGCCATCAGGTTCTTCTTGTTCACAAAACGCGGCTCGATGTACCCCACGCCCTCTTTGACAAGGTATTCAACCTGCCCGCGAAAATCCTCCGTTACTTCATCTGCAAATGCGCTTAGCTTCGCCATTTTCGTTCACTCCATTTCTTATTTTTTGCCACAAAGGCACCAAGAAGTCCAAAGTGCCTAAAGTACAAAGTGCCTAAAGTTAAGAGTGACTAAAGTTGAGAGTGACTAAAGTTGGAGATCGCGTTCACTTTAGCTCACTTTAGTTCACTTTAGCTCACTTTAGTCACTTTCAACTTCGTGCCTTTGTGGCTGATGTCATTATTCTTTTTCAAACCTTGCCGCCGGCTTGGGCAGGTTCCTTTTTATTTTGTCTAACCGATAGCCGAATCCGGAGCCTCTTATAGTTGAGAGGTCAACCTGCCCGTTGCGTCGTCGATAGAGGCCGGGGTGGACGGCCTCTTCTGCCGCTGAGGCGGCGGGGTAGAACTGCATCGCGTTGGTCTCCACCCCCATAATTGTCCCTGCGTGTGCCGCCAAGCGGACGTGGGGTATCTGGGCCAGCATCGGATTGGTCAAGTCCTGCACCATCAGGGTCATACCGTGCGCCTTCGCCCAGCACAGGCTCAGGATCGCCCCGGTCTGGGTCTTGCAGGTCTTCAGGGCCACGCCTGTCCAGCCGAGGCTTCGACCGAGGCGGATTAGCCTCCAGTCGTGCGCGCTTTCGTCCATAAAGAGGGGCTTGCGGGCCGAGACGCTGTGGACGTCTATCTGGTTCTCTTCGAGGTCGTAGGGGAAGGGCTGCTCGACGTAGAGGATCATCTGGTAGATTCGCGGATGCTCGACGATGAGCCGGTCGAGGATGTCGTTGACGTAGGCCGGGTTCGTAACGGTGCAGTTGAAATCGCTCGTGAGCCACCAGACGCCGTGCTCAATCGCAATATGGCCGACTTTGACGAGGCGGTCGTAGTCCCAGACAGCGTCGTTGCCGCGGAGTTTGACCTTCAGGCAAGTCAGGCCGTCTCGCTCGATCCAGTCGGGCAGCAGGACTGGGTAGCCGTCGTCCGGCTCCCGACCGGTCAGCTCCGACTCATCGAGCAGGTCCTTGCCGCCGACCAAGTGCCAGGCGGGCAGCGCCTTCGGCGCCGGAAATTCGAGAAAATCAGCGGGGTATTTGCCTGCAAAGGACACATTCGATCCCTCCGCCGGCTTGATAAGGCCCGCCAAGTCGGTATTCATAAACTCGGCGTCGTAGGTTGTATAAATATCGCGTTCGAGCAGACAGCCGTAGGCATCGTGCAGGGCGAGGTCGAAGGCGGAACAGCAAACCAGCGCCGCCAGCCACGGCATCGGCTCGGCCTTGTCGCCTCGCTGCCTGTTTAGACGTGCCAGCAGGGGGGGTAATACCGATTCGATGAAGGCGCTGCCTAATTCGATTGGGTGGCCCTGCCTGTCAAAATCGGCCCAGGCCTGGGCGAGCATCTTGCAGAAAAGCTGCATCGCGTCGCACCTATCGCTGTATGCGGCGCTGCTGGGCCAGGCCCATTGGACGCTCAGCGGGGTCTCGCCCCATCCCCGGGCGGTCTTGCCTTTCGCATCTTTGACCGTCACACAGGCCCGCGCGCATATAACCGACGTCAGCGTCTCAGGCCCGAACTTGAGCGGCACCCGCGTTTCAACGCCGATAAAGTACAAATCAACGGCTCTCGTGGTAATATCCGTTTTCATCGCAAATAGATTCTTATCTTGTGGGCGATTGTTGTCAACGGAAACTTGACCTTCCGAATCCGGAGAAATATCCTGGCCAGAGAGTATTCGTCGTAGATATTGATGACATCTCAAGCATGCTGCACAAATTTGTGGGTGGCTGGCTTGTGGAGAAGGCTTCCTGAGCAACCGGGGAGCGCATCGGAATGTGGTGTTGGAATAGGAACGGCCCTCGGCACAGGTCTTGCGACGCGGTGGAGAAATGTGGGTCAAGAGCGGCCCTCGGCACGGGGCCGAGGGCTAACCAGTAGCGGGTGGGGTACAGGGGGGGATTTTTCTGGGAAATTGTGTATGAACCGCCGTTGCGGAGTATCTATATATTATGAAAGGTATGGGCAGCGAACTAAGGCAAAATGAGGCAGTGCTGGCATGTGCGGCCCGAAAGGGCGATAGAGAGGCCCTGCGTGAGCTGCTGGTCCGCAACTGGAACTGGCTCAAGGGCCTGGTCTATAGCGTTGTGGGCGGTTCGCAGGATGTCGATGACTGTCTGCAGGAAATACTGATCGGCAAATATATCGACGGCGAGATTACGCCGAGCGAGCAAGGGATGCTCGACGGGGCGATGGAAAAGGATTCGCAAGTCAAGGAGCTTTTGGAGCAGTTGGCTGAGCTGCATGAGGCCGGCGCCGAGGCGGTTGGCGCAGGGGTTCTCGATAAGGGCAGGTCGGCTGAGGAGATTATCGATCTTGCGTGGAGGGGGAAGAAGGCTCTTCAGGTGAGGATATTCAGCGGCGGCGTCCTGCGCTTTGCGGCGGGTCTGGCTGCAGGGCTTATGATCGGATTTCTTCTGCACCTTGTGCCGTCGGGCGGTTCGCTGGAACGAAGCGATAAGATGGAGCCGAGAGAGATTGCGAGTAATGCGGCTGATCAGGCCGACGCCCAAACGGCGCCGGCGGGCCTAAGGGGAGACGTTACCCGGAATGTTGATTACTTTGGGTTCACCGATGATGACGGGGGCCAGTGGCTTCTTGAGGGGCTGCGAGAGGATATGGTGAGGCCGGCGGTCTATTACGGGGATTTGTGAGTAGTTTTAGCCACATATTTTGGGGAATAGCCACTAAGGCACTAAGACACGAATAAGTTGTGTGTGGAAAGTAAGAGTGGATTCCTGCTTGCGCAGGAATGACAGTGAGATTCGCCCGTGTATGTGGGTAGTAGGCAGACATAGAATTTGAAAGGGCAGAATTATGAAGGTTGTGAATTATTTGACGATTGTTTTGGTGGTTATTGTTAGCTTTGGCGGCGTTATCCGCGCGGAGTCGGAATCGGCGGATAAGCCGGGATACATTGGGATTCGGATGGATGCCCGGCCTCTGCCGGAGCTGCTCACCAAGCATCTTCGGCTCGAAGAGGGCCAGGGGGTGCGGAAACAAAACGTCGGCGTCGGCACTCCGGCGGACAAAGCGGGACTCGAGAGGGACGATATTATCGTTGCCCTTAACGGCAAGCCCGTCACGGACAATGAGGAATTCGCCCAGACCGTGCAGGGTGTCGGGGCCGGCAACGAGATTTCTTTGGAGATCATTCACTTAGGCGAACGCAAGAGCGTAACGTTGAAGTTGGCGTCGTTTGATGAGGATTCGGAATTCGAGGCGAAGTTCCCGCCCGAGCCAGAGATTGTGCAGTCGTGGCAGCCCGGCCGGATGTTCCAGTTGCAGCCTGATGCGCAGAGCTGGGTCCAAATCGGGCCGGAAGGCGATATGATGGGCGGAGCCGGCGGATTCGGCTTTGGCGGCGGCCAAGATATGGTCGGCAGTAACGTCAACAGATTTTTCAAAGAGGTCTATTCCTATCACTACTCGACCGACGGGAAAGAGTACACGATAACCATTGAAGGCGCCCCCGACGATGAAGACACTGAGATAACGGTCGATGCCGGCGATTCGCATTTCATAAAACCGTTGAAAGACGTCGATAAACTCCCGAAGGAATATCGCGAGGCGGCTGAGGAGGCATTGAAAGATGCTCGCAAGACTGCGGCAGGCAGGTATAATAGGATGCTGCATGACAGGCCTGTTCTGCCGAGCGTGCCGGATGTCAAGATTTGGAGGGACTTGCAGCCGAGGCGGGACGTTCAGGGCCGGCTTCGGGCGCCGAATCTGGAGACGCGCGATAACATGCTCGAGAGGATCGAAGAGCAGATGCGCCAGCTTCAGGAGCGGATCGAACAGCTCGAGAAAGAACGCAGCAAGAATTCCTCGCAGGAAGATAATCGGGGTGCAGAAAAGGGACTGGACGAGCAGGACACCGGGGATTCCGACGTCCGCGAAGGAGAGAAGATTTGATTGGCTGATGCCCGATGAGATAGCCACGAAGACACCAAGAAATATTGGGGCAGGCGGATTGCGGACTGCCCCGCAAGTCCTGGCAGGGACGCCCACACAAGCGGCCCAGAGGGCTTGCGGCGGGGTCCCAGCGGCGTATTGTGTGCGGAGAATTGGGTTTGATTGGGTTTGTTTTTTCGAGCGGAGCGGGGCGGGAAATTGGTGTAAGTCTTTGGGGCATAAGAGGTTGCGTTAGTTTTTGGTTTTTGGGAATTGGGTTTGTTTTGCATAATTGATTGGCAGCCACAAAGACGCAAAGGCACAAAGAACGGAAGGGCACAAGAGATAAGAGCAAAAGAGCACAAGCGGTAAGATGGGCGGAATAGGAGGCGTGGGTAGAAGACAGGAGACAGAAGACAGGAGACAGAAGACAGGGGACAGAAGACAGGAGACAGAAGACAGGGGACAGAAGACAGGAGACAGAAGACAGGAGACAGGAGACAGAAGACAGGAGGCAGGGGATAGGGGCAGAAGGGCAGAAAAGGCGGGGGAAAAACAAGAGATTCACATCACGAATTGAGACGAAAAGGCACAAGAGCATAAGAGGATAAGGGGCACAGAGGCATATCAGGAGATTGGGGGATTCCGCTCCGGCGTGGGCGGCGATTACCTCGTCAATCTGATTTTCTATGGCCTTCAACGATGGCGATTCTTGCCCGCCGTAGTTCATTTAGTCGAAGGCGGGTCCTCCGCCGTCAGGCCGTAAACGCCTTTGGCCAGCCGCCGTGGGCGGCGATTGTCTTGTCAATCCGGGAAATTTGGTTTCCCTTTATCAGGTTGCAGCTACGTTTGTAGCAATAGCTTTCTTCTTCTGGATTTCATTCAAATATTGTCGAATGTAGCTTGATAATCTTGCGAGTTCAGTACAGTATCATAAAGACCAACATCTTCACCTTCATGTTTGTTTATGCCGGTATATACCAAGCTGGCGTCCTCATACCGTTTGAATTTATAAACAGCATCGTTCATCAAGGCGCTATTAAATACGCCGAGGCTGACGAGCAGCTCAAAATCCTTTACGGTTAGAGCCGTAACTTTCTTGAATAGCCCGGGCTCAAGCTGCGTGATGACGTCCCGCAGGCAGCGCTCCCGGTAATCGGTCAAATACATGAATACCGGTACGCGGGTGGCGAACTTGATGAGTTTTTCCTGAATCTGCTTACGCTTACTCTTGTATTCCTTTTCCTCTTCCGTCAGTTCCTTCTTCTCTCTTTGGGTGAGTTGTTCGTCGTTCTTGTCCTTCCGCGTCTTTTTCACCGCCTCCGATTTGTTGATGATGGTTTCGATGTCCTGATTCAGATTGCGGAATCCTTCAATGCTCATAAGCGCCCTCATGGCCGCTTCATTGCTCATCAAGCGCTGCAAGGTGCTGTTATCCACGTTCACCAGCAACGCGCTTTCCCATCGCCGGGCCAGCAAGGTGGCGCTCGTCCCACTCATGGCGATATCCAGAATCCCCGCCGCGTCGATTTGTTTCATGGAACTGCCGTCATAGGCCAGCACGGGCAGGAAGCTGATAAACTCCTCAACCTTCTTCTCGGGGTTTGACTCATCGACATTCAAGCGGCAACTGTAATCGGCAATCTGGCGCAAAGCCCTGTCCGGGGCAAAATCAAAGACATAACATTCTTCTTTAATGACCTGCTCGCGGTTGGGCGCGGTGTCGTCCGGATTCATCGCCGTCCAGGGGGACTGAACGCGGAAGGCGGCCTGAAAATAGGTTTCCGGGCTGGAAGAATTGCGCAGCATGAATATCCCCGTCCAGGGCCTCACCGTCACGCCGGTGGTCAACTTTCCGCAAGACAGGGTGATCGTCTTTGTTTTCAGGGGATTCTCCATCGCCTCCCGCACGGGCGGCAGCGCCGCCGGGCCGATCCCCGCGCCGCTTCCGGCGGCCACGAGCACCCGGTAATCGTGATAAAACCGGTTCTGCTTCTGCGCCAGCAGGTTGCGCATGGCATGACAGGCGGCAACACTGGGCAGGAACCAGAAGGTATGCGAGAGCACATTCAGCAGTCGAGTATCCGAAAACGGCATCGGCGGCTTTTTGGCTCCCAGTTTGAGGTTGTCAACGGTGGTGGCCTGAAATGCGCCCCGGATCAGGTCCAGCCACTTCTGCACTTCATCCTGATACTTGAATTTGGCCTCGTCCCCGGTTCCCTCCGCCGAGAAGAAGATATTCAAATCAAATTCGTCGAACTCCCCCTGCATGGCGATTTCGCGGATCGCATGCGGCAGTTGATAGGTCATCAGCACCATGCGGGGCAAGGAGACGTAGGGGTTGTCCTCGCTTTCCCATTCCTGCTTGGCCCGCTGTTCATCCGAATAGGTCCAGTTGAAAATCTGGTCCTCGATAAACTCGCCCGAGGCAATCGCCCGGAACGGTGTGCCGGAAAGATAGAGATAGCCGTCCGTCGTGATCGGCATAGTTTCTTCGTCGAAATCCTTGAGTCCTTCGCCTTCGCCGAACTCGATCTCCTTCTTGTCTTCCGCCTCAAAAAGTTCCCTGGCGTTCTCGCGCCATGCCCCATAATGGTATTCATCCAAGATAACGCAATCCCAATTGGTTGCATGAACCCACTCGTTCTTGGTCTTGATGCCGCCGGTGCTTCTGTTCTTGCCCAGATAATCCTGAAACGACCCGAAGCAGACGAAGGGCTTCTTCTTGTCGGCATCCTCGTAGGAGAGGCCGCCGGGCGAAATAAACTGCCAGCCCTTGAAGTCAATATGGCGCTTCAAGTCCTCTTCCCAGGCGTTTTGCACCGCCGGTTTGAAGGTCAGCACCAGCGCTTTGCGCCATTTCATCCTCTTGGCAAGCTGATAGGCGGCGAAGGTCTTGCCGAAGCGCATCTTCG
>Ga0315277_10003118_pt1 | contig 22647 bp, 26 predicted proteins | sample YL17G05_15_MG_FD_203695 | JGI IMG/M metagenome (GOLD analysis project Ga0315277, IMG submission 203695) | Sediment microbial communities from Yellowstone Lake, YNP, Wyoming, USA - YL17G05_15 | ecosystem: Environmental > Aquatic > Freshwater > Lake > Sediment | place: USA: Wyoming | collected...
AGAAGCTGGTGGGTAAATCATTTGAAGTAAAAGAAGTTCATCCCACATAAGAACAGATGATTCTACCTTTCTGTTATCATCTTTTAACAACACTCCGTGATTGATGGGAAAAACCGGTAGATGGGGGGAGCTTTGTGTTTCATTGCAAGCGTTTCACAGAGGTGATGACATCGAAAATCTTCGGGTTCGATACCTTAATTAAAAACTTTGTCCCTTCTTTTCGTACCTCAACGAGACCAGTGTTTTTCAGTACCTTCAAATGTTGGGAGACATTTGGTTGCGACTTTCCTGTATAAGGGATGATTTCACAAATACATCGTTCACCATTTTTAAGGCATTCAAGAATCTTGAGCCTTGTGGGGTCAGCTAATGCTTTTAAAACATCTACTTCATTCATTCGTGATTCAAATTAAATTCGAATATTTAAATATTACGAAAATTGATACATTACCTGAAAAGAGGGCTTTGAACCCATATACATAAGACCCCGTGCGGGGATTGTTTTTCAGTTGTCGCCAATAGAAGGAAACTTGGTAAGAATAGCTGCTGGTAGGCTTTTAACCCTGACTAATAGAGCCCACATACACAGAAATTTTCCATTCACTGAACATAGTTCCAAGCCCTAAATGAAAAACCTTAAAAACATGCCTTGCATACATGATATGGTATACTATTAAAATTGGTATACCATATATAGTATGTGGTGAGAAAAACACTTCACCAACCATCGATCATATTGAGGAAAAGATCATCCTTGAAGATAGATGGGGGCTGGCATTTGTTTTTCAATCAGATTCCATGACTCAACGTAAGGAAATAAGGAGGACATGGAGACACCTGCGTCTTTGTTCAGAGTTAATGCTCGATCCTTCAGACTTGCCGCATCCACAAGGAAGAGGAGGTGAAAAATGAGCTTGCTTAGTGACGTATTAGGAGCTATCGATAGTTTCTTTGCACTACTTGGAATCATCGATCTCATAACAATTCCTATACTACTCATCGGATACTGGAATGGCATCGTTTCAGGAAATGTTGCTGCACTTAGCTCGGTCATACTAATTCTGGTCACTTTTATCGTCGGTGCCATAGAATCAGACATCCTCCAATCAATAATCGAAGGAATAGCGACCGTCATTGTGACGATTGTAGAGGGAATAGCTTCTCTGATCGAAGCGATAGTCGGCATTTTCAGCTAGGATGACATTTCTGCTGATACATTCTTTTTCTTTTTTTCTTTTTCTATTTCAATAAAGTAAGCACATTGGTGTTTTAATCATTCAATGCAGAAATTTCATTTTCTATAGCTATAATCTAGTATAAAACCAGTATTTTACGATGACTTTTCTAGTGAGACTTAGATAAAAATGTACGATTGTTAATAAGAATGGGTTATGCTGGAAAGATATGGTGTGAAATTATAGCAACCAATGAGACACACATCGTGATATGGCACCTTTCCATTTGGGAGGAGATCACCGGAGTGCTTCGGGATGTATTCATATCCGGAGATTCATGCAGAATTCTATTCACTGATGGAGTTAATATATGCCTTCCACGTCCCGATGAGAACATCTTGCGACGACTGAGACGATCGCAAGGTAAACCCGTTAGCATATGCCGAACTAATGTTCCTACACGACGTTATCTTTTTAATTTTAATGATAGCAGCATCCCGCATAATCATTTATCGTCAATTCGGCAAAAGAGCGATGAAGAAATTGCTGCACTCAAAGCATTACATGGATGGTCCATTAATCAGGGACTAAGGAAAAAATCATCAATTCGTTATAATGAAAATCAGCAGCAATTGCATACATGGATGGGAGGGGTGTAAACATGCAGAAAGTGGTTCATTTTGAAAAAAACCATAAAATTCCTGCGGTTACGCCCCTATTTTTCTACAAAACAACAGGAGGTGACACCAAAGACCCACGTTTTATTACATTATTTTTCTAGACCCAAGGTTTCTCCACTGCCCATGTCGGCAGTCGTTAATTGATGGGTCCGTTTAGACGACCTCTCGATTTGTTGGGTCTTGAAAATGATGTCCACACAGAGGGTCTTTTCTTCAAATGAAGAAGCCATCTTCGGGGTATGCATCGTTTGATGATTACACAATATCGGAGAACAAACAAAATGATAAGATTAACGCTCAAAAAACTAATACAATTACGGTAAAGAAAAAACAAAAATCTGCGACGATGCAGACGTGGCTAGTAAATACGGATGTATATACACAAAATAGAGAAAGACAAAACAATTCTACACCATTTTCTGAAACAACCACAGGACTAAAAATAGAACCAGGGGCAAAGGTTACAAAGAAATCAGAAGTTTATACTTTTTTACCATTTGAGCAAAACAATGCTGAAGAAAACGCACGAACAGATAATATACCGGCTGCGCTGTTAACATTCATTGATCATGTCTCTTTTTCAGAATTGGTCGATTTCTTTTGTCCCTATTGCAGCTCTGTTAGTACTGATGGGCACATTAGGAAGGATAAACGCGGCCGTAAACACAAAAAGGATACACAGCGATGGCATTGTAAGAAATTCAATCGCAAATTCACAAATGATTTGTCTCCATTCAATTATCCGTTATGGATTTGTTATTTGTCATGCCAATGTCTTGTGGCAGGAATGGAATTAGAAGCGATAAAAAAAACATTGGAGTTAGAAGCAGATGAAAAAGGAGAAGGCCTTACAATAACGACCGATGCAATACGTCGTCTCCTCGAAAAAATCTTACAGTTTGTACATGAATTTGAAGAATCAATTGAACATCCGATTGAATCATACATATGGCAAATGGATGAGCTGTCTCAACGGATGAGTAAACAGAATAAAAAAAGGAGACGCGCATGGATCATCACCGTCTCTGCCGAGAGTTCGAGGTATATGCTATCAACGTATGTCTGTGGCAGACGAAGCTACAAAAACTCTCGGGCAGCATTGCAGATAGCAAGATCTCGGGCGAAATCTGATCCAAAGGTAGTGAAATCAGATGGGCTCCGATCCCATGAAAAAGCAGCTGAGAAATTATTTCATCATGCTGATGCTGTTCCGAAGGACGTTCACTTCGGGCATATCAGCTACCAAGAACGGATTCACAAAACAATGCGTATGGGCGCTCTACCGAAACGACGACGTTTTCATTCACCACAGACACTTTTGCTCTATACAGAGTTCGATCGTATCGACTACAACCACATAAGAACAAACGATAATGCTTGCCAAACTCCTGCCCAACAGGCAGGTATCGATTTAGGTATTAAAAACTGGCGTGAACTGCTTATGTGTGCCTTACGTTTTCATATGAAAAAACGAGTAATCGAAGCACATCGTAAGCTGCAGCAAAGAGATAATAGAAACAGTAGTACAAACGGAGGTAATCAAATGGCATATGAATATGATGGTTGGACATTGTACGTAAGAGATGTAAAACTGAAGAACGGAAATGTGCATACGATTTATTTCTTTTCTAAGAAGATACCGAAATCCGGTACTGCCTGTGATTTACCAGCGAATAAAAAAGTAGTTATCGATAGGAAATTCGGATTTCCACGTGTCATAAGGAAATAGAACAAAATTACTCCTTTTTCTTTCTTTTTTTTCTGTCTATGTGTCTATTGAAAATAAATTTATTTTACAATAGACAGTTGCCTATTTGATAGAGAGGCACTGGGTTCTATTGTCTCGATACCATTAAACCTATGTTCTCTATTTATATCTGTATGACTGTCTATTCTCATTCGCGTCTGAGCTGTTATGAGCAGCGTCCTGCGAAGTTCAAGTTTCAGTATATTGATAAGGTGGAAGCTGAGGCTGAGCAGAGCGTTGAGGCGTTCCTAAGTAGCCAAGTGCATGAAACATTGGAAAAGCTGTATCGTGATCTTGGGTATCAGAAGCACAACTCACTTGAGGAGCTGTTAGATTATTTTCGTATCGAATGGTCGAAGAACTGGTCTGATGATATTGTTATTGTTAAGGATGAGTACACCAAGGATAATTACCTGAGGATGGGAGAGAAGTATTTGTCTGATTACTACCAGCGGTATTATCCGTTTGATCAGGGTCGGACGATTGCACTGGAGGAGCGGATTGTGATTGCGTTGGGCCCTTCCAGTGATTACAAGCTGCAGGGGTATATTGACCGTTTGACCGAAGCGAAAGATGGGTTACAAAATACTCAGTTATCATACAAGAGATTTAATGAGATAATTTCTGAACTAAAAACAGCGGGTTTAATTTCCAACTGATGTTCGAGTTCATAATAACTTTTCTATTTCTAATACATGTTTAGCGACATCTCTTCCTTTTTCAGTGAGCCAAATATATTTTCTATGCGTACCTTGTTTATTTTCTAGTTTATCTTCGATTAGGCCTTGTGTTTTTAGTTCAAGAACTCTCATATTAACTGTAGACATGCTCCCCTTACCTAGCTGTTCCTTTAATTCGGTGATGTATACTTTTTTCTTTCTTAAAAGAATCAGTAATATCTCAGTGGATCCTGCTTTTTCCAGGAGGGCAACCTTACTAGTCATTATGAATATAATACTATGGCAAATTATATAGTTTTACCCTTAAACTATTTTACAATAAGTAGAACATCGTAAAGTATATATGTATCTTTCATTATACGCTTTACGTAAAGTGAATGGAGGTATAACTTATGAACAAAGATCAAAAAATAAAAAGAAAAATAGAACGCAGGTTAAAAAACAGAAGCAAACACACTAAACTCAACATCGAACTCCTTCGGCAGGAAATCCTTGGGTATCAATTCTATTTCCCAGATCAAACACCCTGGAATCAGTCGTTTCCCATCCAAAGAGACTACAATTACCATCTCATCAAACCCAAAGATCACCAACAAGGATCACCGGAGATAAAACATGAAGATTAGAAAGCGACTCGAAGACAATAAAAAACAAGGAAAGACGTGCGAAAAAAAGAACTGGTCGGAGGCACATCTTGATAAGGAATGCAAGATAGCCATTGATACCGACGATGTTCGAGTGATGAGCGCCGACGGAGCCCTGTTCAAGATCAATCAGAAGACACAGGAAGGTAAACTCTTGTTCTATTACCGGCTCCCCTCATTTTCCTTGGATACGAAAAACCAAGACAAGATGCTGCTTCGTGCAACCGTTGAAGTACGCATGAGCCTCAAAACAATGACTACGATAGCAGATTCCATCAACAAGCAATTTTCAGCAATTCAAAAGCAGACATCCCTACACAAATCAATGGAATCCGACCCACACATCATGTATGGGTGAAAGACAACAGGAGAAAACTCAATGAACAACATCAAACTATCAGCTTCGAAATTAAATTTGCTTCGAGAATGCCCGCGTTGCTTCTGGCTTGCAATGGTAAAAAATCTAAGGCGCCCCTCTGGCCCAATGTCGTCCATTCCTATAAAAATGGACAGTATCATAAAACAGTATTACAACACTTACCGGATACAGAATGAACTCCCACCGATACTTAACGGTCAGGTTAATGGTCAGCTTGCAGTGAACATGCCAAAGACACTGCAGTGGCAGTTACCAAAGGGGGTTCTCATATGGGGGAGACCGGATGAGTTCTTCTTGTTCCAAAGCGGTGCAGTGGTGCCACTCGATCATAAAACCAAGTCAAGACCACCAGATGAGATTCATCCTGCATACCACCTGCAGCTAGATGTTTACTCGTTCTTGCTTAAGATGAACAGATACAAAACAGTAAACAAAGGACTCCTTGTCTTTTACAGTCCAAATAACGGTGATTTGTGCAAGGGAATGCCTCTTCAATGCACAGTAAAGGAAGTCATCACAGATCCAACGCATGTAACCTCGATGATACATCAAGCACGTAATATTCTCAATGAACCAATACCGCCACCAGGAAGCAATTGCGAATATTGCAAATGGACACACCACCTGATTGAAGATAATTTGATTCCGGAGGTGGTTACATGATTGACGACGGCTATGAACAGAACGATGAGCAAGAAACCTTATGTTGTCTCGCGCTAGGCTTTAAGCAACAAAACGAAACATACGAACTCACAAGCTGGGAAGCCAGTTTCAGCTACCCCAATAAAAAAATCAGGAAACTCTCTTGCGCAGCGTCAATAGAAAAATATTGCCTCACTGGATTGACACATGAACTACTCTATTGTAAAACACTAGAAGTCCCAGTCGTCACCTATCGCATAACAGACATTCCAGCCGTACGACTACGGTTACTATTTCACCATATTCCTGTAAATCTTCACGGTATGAACTTTATCTGTTTACAGCAAATACTCAAGGATTATTTTGTATTACCAAGGCGCAGTCATAACTATGCATCCATTACAGACATGGCAGAGACCATGAATATCAACGCCACAGACGCCACATCATCAGAATTACTCTACGAGTTATATGTAAGGACCCTACCACTGCTTCCAACACGGGTGATCTGAAATGAACGAGAAAACCGCCAACCAGGTAAAAGAGAAAAAGGGCATCGAAATAGTCAAAACTAAAAAACTGAAAAAGATAGACAATGCTACCTATCGTGTTCCCTCTCAGTCAAATCCGAAAGCATGGTATACAGTCAATTGGCAGAAAGACCATTGGGCATGCGACTGCATGGACTACCAGAAGAGCACCCATCACTGCAAGCATGTGTATGCAGTCCGGTACTATCAGACGTTGGAAAAAATACGATTAGATGCCGAATTCCTAGGTGAAGAGAGCGGCTGTCCCGTCTGCAAACAAACAGACCAAGTCATCAAACGGGGAATAAGATTTAACCGCAATGGACAAACACAACGGTACTTCTGCAAAGTCTGCAAAAGACGGTTCACCGGAAGAACAACCGGATTTGAAGGAATGAAGAACAGGGCAGATATCATCGCAGCATCCCTTGACCTCTATTACCGTGGCCTCAGCCTTCGGCAGATCGTCCAACACCTGGAAACATCACATAAAATTAAGATCTCACATGGGACCATCTATTACTGGATAAAAAAATACGTCGAGTTAATAGGAAAGTATACCCAGGGGTTAAACGCCAAGTTCTCGGAGAGATGGCATGCCGACGAAACCGTCCTCAAAGTCAATGGACGTCATTTACTCCTCTGGTCACTGCTTGATTCCGAAACACGATTTCTCATCGCGACGCACATCAGTCAGAAGCGCGGAGAAGAAGACGCATCCGCGCTACTAAAAAAAGCTTTAAAAACAAGCAAGGAACAACCCATGGAAATAGTGACTGATGGGCTGGAATCGTACAGCAACGCCATAAAAAAAGAGCTTGGAACAGATCCTGAGAAACCAGTGATTCATCTGCAAGGATCGCTAACCAAGGCGTTAAACAACAAGATGGAAAGAATGAACGGAACCATCAAATCCAGGACAAAAAGCATGGCAGGGATGTACGACGAAGGAACCACCATGCGATTTGCAGACGGGTTTTCGATATACTATAATTACATGCGGCCCCACATAGCGCTGCACCACATGACTCCAGCGATGATGCTTGGCATTACCAATGAGCAATTGACTTGGCTGGACATGATTGTAAAATCAAAAAAGTCACTGGAAAACCCCAAGGAACAATGAATATTGCATCTGATAGTAAAACAGTATGGTTGGGATTGGTACCTCATATTATGCTTTGGCGGCTCGCCATTGCGGATAAAAGAACATTAACATATCTCGTGCTCAGATCCAAACACACAACGTTGTTTGGACCTTAAGCACTAGATGAAGCGTAACTGCTTCCAGCAATCCCCGCCTAATACCATCATTACTTTCTTCTGGATAATTCGCTTACTTTCTCAAGGAGACAGTAAAAGAGTTCTTTGCCGTCCTTGGAGCATTGATTCCTTTTTTCGCAGAGCGGGCAATTTTCCTCCTTGAAGTTATCAACAGGCTTTGGACATTTTCTGAGCCGGTAGTCCCCTTGGTTGTTGAAGATGCCGATTTTCCTATTAAGACAATCGTCTAGATCCGTTTTAGGAATTGCTCCAGCTGGTAATTCTATCGTCTGTTCTATACGAAAAACAAGACGGATACAATTAGGTTCCTGGGTGTAGCTCTCAAGCGTACCTACAAATTCATGATAATCCTTCAATTTCATTTTTTGCCTCCAAATTATTTATTTCTAAACACCAAACTTGTTGTATCCATAACAACAGTTACTAGAGCCTTTGCAAAAACCATCATTTGAACGCGATCATCGACATGTTCTTCTTTTAAGTGTTGAATAGATTCATTGAGTTCTCGCATGAGATTTGTGCAGATTTCTTTATTTTTCGGATCATTTTTCTCCTGCAATTCTTTCATGGCGTTATCAATAAATTCTAAAAAGGTTTCATTAAAAATTGCAACAGCAAATATTCTATCTTTGCTAGAAAATTTCTCCTGCTCGTTAAAAATAGTTGTATCGGTTCTTTCATGTCTATCCATCTTTTTTTCCTCCTGGCCTAAATTAACCGTTTTTTACCTTGGAGAAAATTTTATAGATGGACGACGTCATTCAATGTAGTGAGCGTGAAACCTGCCTTTTGGCAGCCAAGCGAACCGCTTGGGTGTTTTTTCTCCAGATTGATCTATTAATGATCATAATAATTTTTAACTATATATTTTTTTTCCAATGATGAATAGACAACTGTCGGAAAAAAAGAAGAAAGATAGAGAGATGTTTCTCTATCTCTTTCTCACATAGGGCAGGTTTGTCCGTTTATTCACGCCAACTGAATATCCCTCTGGCAGATCACAGGGTGTACCTCTTTGTGGGGCCCTGACTGAGAAGTAATAGACAGTAATCGTCTTTCCGTCTTTCAGTTTTACATCATGTCGATAGAGAGTCCATTTGTCTAATTTATACGCCATAGATATTACCTCCTAAAATTCTATTTTTTTATACAATGTTTCAATTGTTATTCACAATTATTTTGCTCCATTACGCTCTATTTCGCTATGTAAATTTTTTTTATTGTTCACCTCCTGTAAAAAAGTTATTTCGTTCGTTCAAAATAATCTGTAGAACAAAAATATTATATTCTCAATATTATTACCATCATCTTAGGAATGGAATCACATATTACTCTAGCGGTTCGCTAGGACGGAAAAAAACCAATAATGAATGGTGGAACACAAACTGGTATCTTGTTTGGTTCCAGCAAATGGAGGAGCTGATCCGCAATACCTCTATTCATTGCTGCTCCCCGCTCCTCCAAAGCATTCCTGTCTATGATACTAAATAGAAAAAACAAGCAAATAGTTTTTAATGAAATTGTTAATTACGATTCTATTAATAGACGAGGGTAATCCTATTATTGAAACATTAAAAATATTTAATGAAGAAGATAACAAACCTGAAAGTAGATATGGTTCGACCAGATCAACGTTATTTGGAAAATTCTATGAAAGAATTATTTCAAAATACCTTGAGGAAATTAATGGATATCATTTAATACGATGGGAAAATAATCAAGTGAATAAACCTCGCATTTATTGGAAAAAAATCAATATGAATTCATATAAGGATTTTAATGATTGGCTTCCAAAGGATAAAATCATAGAAAACTTGGATAATAAGAATAGTCATTGCACTCCTGATGGTGCATTTATAAAAGGAAATAGTAACTATATATGGGAAGCAAAACATTGGGCACTATACCCCGAGAAAGGCCCAATATCGCAATTACAAGAATATTTTATTGCTAATCCTTGGATCTTTGCAGATACATTTCAAATAAGAAATCAGTTAAGACGTATTGACGGTTTTCTTTTTTCATTTTGGAATATGACGAAGAATGAACAGAAAGAAATCGAACAGAATATAAATAACATAATTGGCGAAGAAAAATTCAGGATAATTCTTACCTACGACATTCTTGATGATTGCCGAAAAAATAAATATGGTTGGTATACAGAAATAATCGAGCAGGAAAAATGGAACATCGATTTGTTTTTCAGTGAGTTATTAGGTAACGAATAAAATTTATCATAGTTAAACTTAAAAAAAGCAATAGACAGTTTAGGTATCAATTTCAGTATCACGTTCTGCTTTCTTTCTGATGTACCATTCATGCGTACTTTTTCTTCGACGCGCCTTTGCTTCAGGCCGGCTATCTCGTTCTTTCTTTTTCTGTTTTATGTCAGGTCGCTGATACCGTTTTCTATCGGAGGCTCTCCGTTTTTCTCGCACATATGGACGTTTCTTGTATTCTCTCTTATACGCTCGTACTCTCTCTTTTACCTCAGGTCTCTGCTGATATGCTCTTGCCCGGATGCGACTTCGTTCCATCACGTCAGGTCGTCTCTTATATGTTGACTGTTTCTGTTTCACTTCAGGACGAGCCCGGTACCCCTTATCGTACACCTTCCGGCAGTCAATGCACCAGCGGTCAAGCCCGGTACCTGTCGTGGAATCCCTATAAAACATAACCCTTGGTAAAATCCTCTGGCAGTGACCACATTGCTTCTCGACAGGTATCCGCTCTTCGGGAAATCCACGTTCCTTCAATCGTTTCTTCCGTTCCTTGATCTTCTTGCTCTGGCATGAAATACAATAATAACTATGACCATCTTTGCTTGCTTCACGATCCCAGAACTCAGATAATGGAAGAACTCGACCACAGAGTTTACATGCTTTCTCGGTAGGAGAATCCAAAGAAAACTCAAATTGCGCCTTCTTGCGTTCCAGTTCCCATCGACGAAAGATCTTTTTTTCTTTATCACGAGAGCAATCCTTGCAGTAATATCGATACCCTTTCTTCCGCTCACGCATTCTGGTAAACATCTCGATAGGAAGTGTGAGACCACAACCATGACACTGCATCTGTTCGATGACCGTACCCTTTTTTTGTCGCAACTGTGCCCACACCTTGGCATTCTCCTCACGGACCACACTCGTGCACGCGATGCACATTTCACTTCGTCCATCCAACGTGGTTTCATTTTTCGTGAATCTCGACAGTGGTTTGAGCGTATGACAGATGCAGCACTCCTTCAACACATTACGTTTGAGTGGCGTTGCCTTATGTTTCTCTTTAAGCTGATTAAGACGCTGGGTGTACCGCTCATTAGCACAGGTGCCACAGAAGTCAGCAAACCCGTCTTTTTTTCGACGATCCAAGTGAAAATGATCCGAGGGATGCACCCGACCGCACCCTTTGCAACGTTTTTTGATCTTCCATCCGTGTTCCTCCCGGCTGATCTCATATTCCAGCAGACGCTGCCGAACCATCTTGTTAATACAACTCCGACAGTACCTTGTTTTGCTTTTCTCATACCTCGGAGGAAACAAATCATAGGTCGGTCTAATCATTCCGCAGAGCGTACAGGTTCCCATTTCGCCATTCCAAACACCCTTGGATTTTCTCTCGCGTTTCCTATGATGGTTCTCTTCCTGACAGTCAAGACATTCCTTAAAATAACCATCACGGGTCGATGCATTTTTCCCGAACTCTGTAATGGGCTGCATTCTTCCGCACTGACGACAGCGCTTTTCAGTTATGGAACTGGTGATCTTGTCAATTTCCATTCGGCAGTCATGACAGTACACATCGTATCCTTTTTTATGAAAAAAACCACGATCGTATTCAGTGAGAGGTTTAACCTCTTTGCATCGCTTACATTGAAGCTGAGAAACCCCCATGACGAAAGATGCCTCCACTTCTTAAAAAACAACTAGTATTGAATATAAAAATGTAATCTTGGAATATCTCAGGTGTTAATGAACTATTTTTGGATTTTACTCTCATCAATGTCAAAAAACTAGTAATTCACTAGATAAAAACTAGATGACACTATAAACAACTATATAAGACGCGGGGCGCCTCGTCTAATAAAGATGTACTCGAACACAGATGAACCTGTAGTAAAATCGAATACGCAGGATGGTGAGCAATAGGGGAGTGCTACATTTTTCAACCGTGTGTAAACATATGCACGATCTCACTGGTAGAAATGTTGAGAAGCGAGCGGTCATGGAACTAATCATCTATTTTGAAGCATCGATTGACAAGGTGATCCTCCAAGCCGAAAAGGAGCTGGAACAGCTGAATAGCCGGAAGAAAATCCAGGGTTTATACGAAAAATCGCGAATAGATGCTGAATGTATCCAACGTGCAATAAATAATTTAAATGCTGGTGAGTATCCCCCTTCGTCCGAAAGGACAGGAGGCCTAAAACAAGAAGGTGAAAAAAATGTTTTGCATAAGAAAGAAGAACATGACAATCAGGGGGTCGAAACCGCATGACGAGTTTCGACCACGCTATTGACGAATACCAGCGATATCTATGGCAGAATGGGTACAGGAAGAACAGCATCAAGCATTACCTCAAAGCCGTTAGGCAGACACTGAAAGATACTGATTTGGAAACCATCACGCAGCGAACACTGGATGATATCAGTATCGAGTTGCGCAAACGCTACCAGCCGAATGGCAACCGCATCCGCCACGCAGCGATCAACCTGTTTTGCAAGGTGGTCCTGAAGCGGAACGATCTGCACCTGAAGATACCGAGATCGAAGGCCCGCAATAGGGATGTCCTCACGAACAAAGAGGTGGATAAGATCCTCGAAGCTGCCTCGGAAAAATCTCGGGCAGTCTTTGGAGTGATTCAAACCATCTACGACTGCGCATTACGAGTAAGCGAAGCATGCAACCTCAACACCGAGGACATCGATTTCCAAAGCATGGAGATCTCACTCAGGGACTCAAAAACCGGTGACAACGTTGTCACGATGACATCGCGGGTGGCAGAGGCAATCAATGACTATCGGGTATACGAACGGCGTCCAGCTCGCAAGGAAGAAAAAGCGCTGTTCCTCAACGACCGCGGGCTCAGGATCGGCGAGCACTTCGTGAGAAACCATCTGAAACAATGCGCCGTCGAAGCAGGGATACACAAGCGTGTCTATCCGCACATGCTTCGGGCATCGTGCATAACCCACCTCTTCAACGAAGGGATAAACCCGGACTCCATCCAGAAACACGCGCGGCACAGGGATTTCGCTCAAACCATGACGTACAACAGACCGACCCAGCAGCAGATGAAAGCTGACATCGAGAGGGTTTTCGCCAAGAAACCAGATTTGAATGACGAAGACCGGATGCGGGTGGTTGTTGACAAATATGTCCACGGAGAGATCACCAACACCGAGCTGCAAGCACTCCTAGAAATGATACGACCAAAACAGTTAAAACACCGGGGTGAATTCAGTGGCTACGCGTGAATCACGCCGGGTAACTCGTCTTTCGCCGGGTAACACAGCAACATGGGCGGGTAACAAAGTGGCTATGTGGCGGACTGCAGATCCGCCTACGAGGGTTCAAATCCCTCCCCGCCCTCTCAAAAAAATCTGACCATCCATAATAAAGGATGATCATTAATCACACCATCGTCTTCATCCCAAGTCTTAATTGATATAAACAGTCCGTTTTAAAAAAAATGAAAGACAAGAATACTTTTAAAAAAATAGGAAACAACCACCTATTACGCGACCGTGCTTCTCTCCGACTGAAAACTTGAACCACATAAAACAAAAACCTGTGATTTCTCGTGAGCAGATTATAAATACCTATTGCTTATTGCCGTAGTGTTCTGCATCACTATTATGTTAATTGCACGAGATTGGAGAAAACGAAAATGGAGATAAACCTGCTATCTCTGATTGCGATTCTCATCATGATCGGTACCCTGGTTATTGCGTACTGGCGCAAGCTGATGATGACTTACGCGATCATCATCGCAAACTTCCTGGTGTTTTTACTATCGATCTTTTATCCTAATGAAATCATCGTATATCTAGGGTTTCGACCAGCATACCTCTCCTTAGACCAACTACCACAACTTTATACTCTCTTTACCTCCATGTTTGTCCACAGCGGATTTTTACACATTCTCGGGAATATGTTTGTGTTCTTCTTTATGGGTGTTGCGTTTGAACAGCGTATAGGACGCAAGAAATTCCTAGTAATTTACCTTATCACTGGTATATGTGGAGCGCTTACTCATTCCGCGCTCAATCTAGGATCTTGGATCCCACTGGTCGGCGCGTCCGGAGCGATTTTTGGGATTCTCGGTGCGTTCGCTTATGCATACCCACGCGATGAGGTAGTCATGCCAGTTCCACTGGGAATAATGTTCATCATGCGTATCAAGGTCATTTACGCAACCATACTCTTCGCCATACTTGAGACCGTTGTTGTAATATTCTCAGTGCAGGATAGTACCGCACATTTCGCACACCTTGGTGGACTTGTAAGCGGTGTGATTCTTGCTGCAGTAATGATTGGAAAAAAAGCAGAGAAGGTGAAACAATCAAACAGTCTGGGATCTACCAGGTATATGGAGATCCAGAAATCAGATGTGATTAATTTTTCTCATCTCGCAGAACTGGTTAAAACCCCTGAGCTGAAGAAAATATACCAACACATAGAAAAAGAAAATGTGCTGCAAGTCCGAGACATGTGGTTGGACCATTTTCTTGAGAAAGCCACCTGCCCCGTGTGCAATAAACCTTTAAATCATTTTGAGAGAAAAATCTGGTGCGAACAGGAACATTTCCAGACCGATTACTAGAAACTAAGCCCTACGAGAGAGCCGAAAAAGACGTAACTCGAAATAAGGTACCCTAGGATGGCACCGCTACACAATAAAGGCAACCCTGCCTGCGGTTTTCCTTTAATGACAAACGTCATAAGTGCAGCAAACCCCACGAGTGTTCCCGCAAGGACAGATAGTGCAACAGGTAGACCATCAGGGATAGTGGTATAAGTGGTTGCGACAAGAATTCCTGGCATGACGACATCCCCAAGACCCATGAAGAACGCCTCGCGTTCCTCCCCATCCTGGAGTTTTTCTTTCAATCGTTTGGTTTCTTTCAGAAGCGAGTAGTGTCTGATTTTTGGAACGACTAGCAGCACCGGTAGTTTGAGATCCATCACGGTGTCTGCTAGATCTATCATATGTTTGGTTTTATACACGGAGATTGCATCATAGACTGCTAATCCAATAAGGAGGATGAGAACGAGCAAAATACTCAGTGATATGCCAAACAATGCAACGGCGCCAGCACTGATGATGATACCGCAGAGGTCAATGACGTACCATTCTGGGTATTTCACGAGAACGACGACTAGACCCGCTGCGAGAATAATGGAAAGAAAAACGGTTACAATCCAGTTGGAAATAACAAGGGAAAACAGGGGAAGAAAGATATAAAACGACGTGTACCCAACCGCAAATAAAATGATGAGCTGAATCAGTCGTTTTTTCCAGAATTTTGCAATCAATAAAATAATTAGTGTCATGCCCAGGACCGTGATGAATACCCAGACCAGGTTCATCGGATCATTAGCTTGCTCGAAAACCTCCATTCCCGCTCCAATGAAAATATGCGAAAGAAGCAGGGCAAAGCCGTTAATAATCACAAAAAAACAACCCATGAAAAAAATAGGAAGGTACTCGTTTTTTCCTTTTTCTTTTAACTCATCCATTTTGCACGAGGAATGAATTCGGTCTATTTATAAAGTGTTGTTTTTTGTTGCATCGAAAAAAATAAAAAAAACTTGCAGATATACTATTTATTTTTAGTTATCTTTTTTGAGAATGACGCGTTTTTTTCGTCAAATATTTTTCCACCATTTCAAGTGCACACAGGTTCCCACACATAGAACATGCCTTCGTATCCTCAGAGGGAGACCGCTTCCCCCGATACTCCTTTGCTTTTTCAGGGTCAATGCAGAGCTCAAACATTTTCTTCCAATCAAGAGATTCCCGAGCTGTACTAAATGTCCTATCGATATCCAGATCAACACCCCTCGCAAGGTCAGCAGCATGTGCTGCAATCCGCGTCGTAACCACCCCTGCTCGGACATCGTTTTTATCAGGGAGACAGAGATGCTCCGCCGGTGTTACATAACACAGAAAATCAGCACCAGAAAAACCAGCAAAAGCCCCTCCAATACCTCCAACAAAATGATCGTAGCCTGGCGCTATATCAGTGACCAACGGACCGAGAACAAAATATGGTGCTTCCTTCGTCACCGTCTTCATCACCTGAATGTTCGCTTGGATATGAGACAACGGCATATGCCCAGGACCTTCTACCATGGTCTGCACCCCGAACTTCCGTGCTTTTTCAACAAGCTCCCCGATGATGAGCAACTCCTGGAACTTCGCACGATCGTTCGAATCTGCAAGCGCGCCAGACCGCATGCCGTCACCAAGTGAAAGCGTCACATCATATCTTTTAGCAATCTCCAAAAGAGAGTCAAAGTCCTTGTAGAAAGGATTCTCCTGATCACGATGAAGAATCCATGCCATATGAAACGAGCCCCCGCGAGAAACCATAGGAATAAGCCGCTTTTGTTTCCGGAGACGCTCAACGCTTTCTTTGGTAATACCCACATGGACAACTGCGAAATCAACACCCTGTTTCGCCTGGGATTCAACCATGGAGAACATATCATCCTCAGTCATGTCAACGATCGAGCCACGCTTCTTAATTGCCTCAATTCCAGCCTGATAAATAGGGACCGTACCAAAAGGAATAGCTACCGTTTTTAACAGCGCATGACGAATCTTATCCAAATCACCACCCGTCGATAAATCCATTACTGCATGCGCACCAGCACCAACCGCAACCTGGGCTTTCTCGACCTCCTCCTTCAAACTACAATGCTCCCGAGACGTCCCAATATTCGCATTGACCTTGACCCGCAAACCTTTCCCGATCCCAAGAGGTACTGGTGCATGAATCGGATTCCATGGAATCACAATTTGACCCGCTGCGACACCCTTCCGAACCAGCTCTACTAGAATTTTTTCGTATCGAGCAACATTCTTCATCTGCAGAGTTGTTTTCCCCCGTTTTGCCTCAGAGATTTGCGTCATGTAAAATCCCTAATGATTTCATAATATTAATACTTTCAATAGCACAATATATCTGCATATCATCAAACAAGACAACCAAGAAACCATAATGCTAAAAACATCATGGCATATACACGTCCTTGAAATATTTTTGTGGGCTTGGCAATGAAATCAATTCTCAAACTCTTCTCCGATCATGGGACGTTCGTCCAACCTGATGCGCTCCAATACATATCGTCAAAAGAGAACCCTGATGATTTTGCTACTTTCCTCATAAAAAGCCTCAGAGAATACCCGTTATTCCTCGCTGTTGAAACCATCAAAAACATTGAAGACTCAACCCAACAACTCAAAGAAATACCAGCGATACCGATACCCGCATTAACACCACCTATAAACCCCGTAGAAAAAACCATCGAAAAAGAACTCCAAAAAAAGATGCTATCAAAAATGTACAGCAACGCTAGCTTCACCAAAGAAACCACTGAAGAGGAAGACGAAGAGGAAACTGAAGAAGACGAGACACTCAAAGAAGCAAAAAAAACGCCACAACCCATCGAGATAAAAACAGTCAAAGGATGGAAACCACTCGCCAGAGACTACGAATCAGAAGTAAAAATCATCAAAGACATCACTGGAAGACGAACCAGTGAAGGAACCACCCAGGACTTCGTCAATTTATTCAGAGACAGATACCAAACGATACGAAAAATCCTCTGTAGTCAACGACGGGAAATCGCACAATACATCCCGATAAATCGCATTCGAAAAACCATGACCGATGTACAACTCATTGGTATTGTAAAAAATGTAAAAACAACACATAACGGACACCGACTCATCGAAATCGAGGATGAAACAGGCTCAGCCACCCTTATGGCACTGAAAACAAACACAGAAATAAGCCAAATGGCAAACGAAGTCATACTCGATGAAGTGATCGGCATCGTCGGAAAAATCAGCAAAACTGGTGACCTAATAATCATTCAAAACATTATTTACCCGGACATAAAACTCCACCATGAATGCAAGCAAACAGAATCACCACTCTGCGTCGCGTTTCTCTCCGATGTTCACATGGGTAGTAACATGTTCATGGAATCGGAATGGAAAATGTTTCTCCGCTGGATTAACGGGGACCTAGGAAACTCCCGACAACGAGACGTCGCTAGCAAACTCAAATATCTCGTATTACCCGGTGATCTTGTCGATGGCATCGGTATTTACCCAAACCAGGAAAAAGAACTCGCAATCAATAACATCTATGAACAATACCAAGCACTTGCTCAACAGTTTCAATATATCCCCGATCATATTACCGTCCTCCTCCAACCAGGGAACCATGATGCCGTACGTCCAGCAGAGCCACAACCCGCGTTTGAAAAAGAAATACGAGATCTGTTCTCAGGAAAAGAATTTATTTTCATTGGAAACCCCAGTTATTTTTCTCTCCATGGCGTTGAGATTCTCTCTTATCATGGACAAAGCTTACTTGATTATTCGACAAACATTCAATCACTCAACTACAACGAACCGACCGAGGTTATGAAACTCATGCTCAAGAAACGACATCTCTCACCAACCTACGGGGGGTACACACCGCTTGCCCCAGAACATGAGGACTACATGCTCATCAGACAAGTCCCTGATATCTTCGTGACCGGTCATGTACATACCTCATCAATCGACAACTATAGGGGAGTTACACTCATTAACGCGTCCAGCTGGCAGTCGCAAACCTCGTATCAAAAAATGATGAATTTCGTTCCGGATTCTGCAAAACTTCCAATCGTAGATTTGAAAACCGGGAACGCTACTGCCATGGACTTTAGCAAAGCATCTACATGATTTTCTAGCCGCAAGAATACAAAACTTTAAGTTAGTTACTGCAATGTAGAATTTATTTATTTTCAGAGCATGAGTAACATGGATGGGGAGTTGTCGAAAGATATTGCTGCAAGCCCGGCTATACGCGCGTATTTTAACCAGCTACAGCACGATATCGATGTCTGTTATAAGATAGCAAATACTGCAAGGAAAACAGGATTCGACCCCGAACTTTCCGTTGAAATCCCACAAGCACTTGATCTCGCAGCGCGTGTAGAACAACTCGTAGGACCTGAAGGGATAGCATCAAAAATCCGTCAAACAACGAAACAGATTGGAAACCGGGAGTTAGTCTCCCTGGAAATCGCACGAATGATTGTCGATAAAAAAACCTATAAATTTAACAGTATAGAAGGAGCACTTGACCAAGCAATACGAACAGGTCTCGCAATCCTTACTGAAGGCGTACTTGTTGCCCCACTCGAAGGTATCGCAGAGGTAAAACTTGGACGGAATAACGATGGGACAAACTATGTTGACCTATATTTTTCAGGACCTATCAGAAGCGCAGGGGGAACAGGTCAAGCGATGAGTGTGCTTATCGCTGATATTGTACGACGGGAACTCGGTATTGGTAGCTATATACCGACACAGGGAGAAATCGAACGGTTGAAAGAAGAAATCCCTTTGTACAAAAGAGTCCAACATTTACAATACCTCCCCTCAGTCGATGAGATAGATTTGATTATCAAGAACTGCCCGGTCTGCATTAACGGTGAGGGAACTGAAGACGAAGAAGTTGCGGGATACCGAGATTTACCAAGAATTGGAACCAACCGACTGCGAGGAGGAGCATGTCTTGTTATCGCCGAAGGTCTTTGTTTAAAGGCACCGAAAATCTATAAACATATCAAAAAATTGAAGCTTACAGGCTGGGAGTTCCTTGATACATTTGTAAATAGAGGTACTGACCCAACAACAGTAAACGGAGAGATTCCTCCGATACCGCCCTCATCAAAATATATCGGTGAAGTCATCGCAGGACGACCCGTGCTGTCACATCCCTCAAGAAAAGGAGGATTCCGCCTCCGCTATGGACGCGCACGCACTGCTGGGCTTGCGTCCACGGCAATCAACCCAGCAACCATGTTTCTCCTTGATAGTTTCATCACCGTAGGGACCCAGATGAAAACGGAGCGACCGGGAAAAGGAACCATTGGCACCCCTTGCGATCAAATAGAAGGCCCGATCGTCTTACTCCAAAACGGTGACCTCATCCAGATCAATGACGTGAAAAATATCAGAAGTGATGTAAAAAAAATCATTGACCTCGGGGAAATCCTCATCCCCTTCGGGGAATTCATTGAGAATAACTCCTTACTCCCTGACGCATCCTATGTATACGAATGGTGGATTCAGGATCTTCAACATGCACTCGGATGTCTCCCGAAAACGAATACGATAGACGATATCTCCAAAGCTGATCTTGCACTTCAACAGAGGATTAACCAGGAGTTCCAACGACCTGTTGATATCAAACATCCAACCCCTCAGGATGCATTCGCACTCGCAGAAAAATACACAATCCCCGTACATCCTGATTACAATCTCTTCTGGCATGATCTGTCAACAGAAAATGTCCGACAACTTGCAACCTACATAAAAGACCAAGGCAAACCCATTGTTGAAGAAAACCTGTTACTCACACTTCCGAACAACTCAGATATAAAAGAAATCCTCATTGAATTAGGAGCACTCCATAAACAACGAGAAGGACATCTCATCATTGATCACTACGCATACCCGCTCCTCCGCTGCTGCGGTCTGGAAATAAAAGAGGGAAAAATCGTTCCGACAGACCGATGGTCTTTGCTAGCCGAACACAACACTACTACCGAGCTTGTAACAAAACTCTCAGGCGTAACAATACGAGCACGCGCACCATTCCGCATCGGCACACGTATGGGTAGACCCGAAAAAGCATCCCCACGGAAAATGCGACCACCACCACACGTTCTCTTTCCACTAGGAGACTATGGTGGGAATCAACGTCTCGTGAAAAACGCCGCAGAGAATGTCACCATCGAAGTAGAGGTAGGGAAACGACGATGCCCGAACTGTAATGCTATCACTTACCATCTGGTTTGTAATTGTGGTACCCATACCGAAATACTTGAAGGAAAACCGGAAAAACAGATGATTAATCTGTCCGAAGAACTGGAACGCGCACAAAAGAACGTTAAAGAACATACACTACCGGAGACCATTAAAGGAGTCATCGGGACGATTTCGAAACATAAAACCCCGGAACCACTTGAGAAAGGAATATTACGGGCAAAACATAATGTCTACGTGTTTAAAGACGGTACTATCCGGTTCGATATGACCGATGCACCTTTGACTCATTTTAAACCAAAAGAAATCGGCATCCCGTTGAAAAGAATCAGGGAACTTGGTTACACAAAAGACTATCGGGGCAATGAGTTGGAAAACGAGGATCAGATCTGTGAACTGAAAGTTCAGGATGTCATCGTTTCTGTTGCCTGCGCGGATTATTTTGTGCAAGTTTCAAAATTTATTGATGATCTACTTACTAAATTTTACGGATCTAGTCGATTCTATAAAATTAAAAAAATTCAGGATTTAACAGGACACCTGGTCATCGGGCTTGCACCACACACCTCAGCTGGTGCACTTGCACGAATTATTGGATTTACAACCGCGCAGGTTTGCTATGCACATCCCTTTTTCCATGCAACAAAAAGACGTAACGCGGATGGTGATGAAGATGGATTAATTCTCCTATTGGACGCGCTGTTAAACTTCTCTCATGCTTACATCCCTGATAAACGGGGAGGAAAAATGGATCTCCCCTTGATTCTTACCACCCGTCTGGATCCTTCTGAAGTGGACAAAGAAGCGCATAACCTCGATACGCTATCTCGATATCCTCTCGAGTTATATGAGGCATCGCTGAAACATGAGCAGGCGAAAAACCTCGAACCGCTTATGGGTCTTGTTGCTGCTCGATTAGGAACTGAACTGCAATACGAACAATTTGGATTTACACACGATACCAATGACATCTCCGAAGGACCAAAGGAATCTTTATATAAAACCTTGAAAACCATGATGGAAAAAATGAACGTTCAACTCAGTCTTGCTGCGAAGATTAGGGCTGTCGATGAAGCTGATGTAGCGTACAAGGTCATCGAACGACATTTCTTACCGGACATCCTAGGAAACCTTCGAGCGTTCAGTAAGCAATCGGTTCGCTGCCCCTTATGTAACACGACCTATCGACGTATACCTCTCCAAGGAGTCTGCACAAAATGTAACGGGAAGTTAACTCTCACGGTCCATGAGATGTCGGTAAAGAAATATCTTAATATTTCAAAAGAGATTGCTGAGAAATATAACCTTCCAGTCTATGCTCGTCAACGGATCGCTCTCGTGGAAAAATCCATTGATTCGATGTTTGTGAGTGATAAAGTGAAAAATACCAAATTAAGTGATTTCTTTTAACGGTTGTCAGAAACATAATGTTCATATATCCATTTGCTCATGCTCTTTGTAGGTTGGTGTGTATGAGCGAAAACCCAGTTCTTCCCATCGATAAAAAAACATGGAATAAATGGTCGTTCTACATAAACGTGGTTATTTTCATCATTATCGCTGTGGTCATTTGGCTTCTTATTCTTGATGCGTTCAGTGCAGGCACAGTCTACGGCCAAAATGCAACTGAGCTTACAAATGCATGGATTGCGGTTGTTCGTGATGTTGCTTTTTTAGCAGTTGGTCTTGTTGTTTTATTCGTACAAATGTTTAACTACTACCGACAGCTTAGCCGTCGTTCCTGGTAGCAATGGCGAAAGGTGTAGAATAGACCGGGGAGTTAGGCGTTCCCTGTCACCAGAAATCGCCGATACGCTGGGGTCGAA
>Ga0315277_10003119_pt1 | contig 22647 bp, 20 predicted proteins | sample YL17G05_15_MG_FD_203695 | JGI IMG/M metagenome (GOLD analysis project Ga0315277, IMG submission 203695) | Sediment microbial communities from Yellowstone Lake, YNP, Wyoming, USA - YL17G05_15 | ecosystem: Environmental > Aquatic > Freshwater > Lake > Sediment | place: USA: Wyoming | collected...
GGTTATGAACGGATATTCGCCGAAAACCGAGGCCAGAAAGTCGATCTGGCTCACTGTTACCGGCCACGACGTGAGCGCCGTCGCGAGCTTCTCCGGGTACGAGTAGAACCGCACAGGCATCGAATCCACATCGCCCGGACCGTAGTGGTACCACCGGTCGAACCGGGAGTAGTTCGTGATCGCCAGCGACACCAGGTAGGTCGTGATCGGATACGCCTCATGCCACCAGTAGGTCGTCGTGCCGTCGCCGTTGTCGACCGAGTCGCGCAGGACGCCGTTGGAGACGCCATAGAATTCGGAGCTCACCCGCATCCGCACGTCGGTCGAATCGGCCTTGTCCGAAGGCGTGTCTTTGCACGGCCACCACGACCACGCCAGATAGGGCTCGGATAGGGTCGAGATCATCGGCACGCCGGCGTGTGATCCGAAGGCGAATCCCTGGAAGCCTCCGGTGGGTGGGTGTCCATGATAATAGACCGTGACTGCAAACTCCTCCCCCAGGGCGTAGAGCGAATCGAGTGTCACATAGATGAAGCCGCCGTTGTGGCTCCAGGTCACCGGACGACCGAACGAGCGCACCGAGTCGACGACCAGACTGTTGGTCAGATTCAGGGTCGGCGCGTTGAAGCTGTTCACCCGGGCGCGGGCGTACATCGTGACCCCGGAGTTGATCGTCTGGGCCACCTCGTCGATCGCGAGGACCAGATCGTAGTAGGTCGCGTCAAAGCCGCTCTGATCCAGCACCACAGCCGGTCGCACCACCTCGCGTTGACGTTCCAGCGCCCGTACCTTGGCGGCCGCCTCCTGCCGGTGGATTTCCGTCGGGGAGAATTCGGATACCCCCAATGGCGTCTGCGCGCGGGCAGGACCGACACATGGGAAGACCAACAACGATAGGGCAACGGCACTCACGCAGACCAAGCGACCGATGTTCACGGCACACCTCTTTGGAAGACTCGTGATCCTAAACCGCGTGAGGTACGGTCTACGGCCAACAGAACGGGACAACAATCGCCCCCCGAAGAAGTAATATACAACAGGAACGTCTTTCGTCAACCCATTGCCTGCGCCACGACATCGCGGCGGCCGGCAGCTGACACCGGTGGATGGCCACGTCACTTCCCCGGATCGTGCAGCGGCGGCGGCAGGATCGGTCCGCGCTTCAGATTGCGATCGGCCTTCTGAACCTCAATCTCGCCGATCAGCACGCTGGGAGAGACTGCTGAGACAGGCACCCATCCCGATTCCGCCCCGCAGACCCCGTTGAACACGGCCAGGTCGTCCGCTCCCGCCTTGATACTCTCCAAGACCGCCAGCGGTGTACCAATCAGCTCCACGCCGCGAACCAGTTCTTCGTGCGCATCCTTGACATACAGTTTCTTCACGACCCGCGGACGCACGCGCAGCGTCTGGACACCGTATGACGACGTATTGGTTTCACCGGAAGCGATGTCTTCAAAGATCAACCCGTACTCCTTGCCGCCGGCGCGGCAGGCGTCGATCAGCTTGGCCTTCAGCGCTGCGTAGCTGAGCGGTTCTTCGGTCGTGACAAACAGATTCCCCATGCGGCTGACCGGCTCACTCCACACGTCGGCGCGCCCGTGGCCGTTCGATGCCATGATCCCCTTGATCGGGGTCCGGCTCATGAGGAAACTCTTCAGGATTCCCTTCTCCACCAGAAGCGTCCGCGCTGCCGGGACTCCCTCGTCATCGTACTGGTAGAACCCATACAGTTCCATCCCCCCAGTCATCTGCACCGTGGGATCATCGACGACCGTGAGGAATTCCGGGATGATACGAATACCGATCTTGTCCTTGAAGGTGTGTCCCTCGGCCTCGCGTCTTGTCCGATGCCCCTCCAGCCGGTGGCCAAGCGCCTCGTGGAAGAAGACTCCGGACGCGCCGCTCTTGATGATCGCGGGGCCGGTGTAGGGCTCCATCACCGGCGCAGTGCGCAACGCCAGGAGCAGCGTGATCAACGAATCCGTCACCGCCGCCAACGCCGCCGAATCGGGAAGCGCGTCCAGGTGGTGAGCTTTGTAGACCCGTTCGAGGGCCAACGGCATGCCATCATCAGCGCGCGCCTGTGCCGAAATCGCCAGCGAGTAGTTGTAGTTGGTCCCGCGCAAGCGCGCGTTCTCCGAGGTGACCAGGTATCGCGTCTGGGCCACTCCCATGAAATCGACGTCGGAATCAAAGATCAACGGTTCGCGCCGAAATCGCGATGAGACCGCCCGCACGACGTTCTCCCAGCGCTTGCGGTCGACCGCGAGTGTATCGGTGGGCCCAATCTCCACGACCGGGGAGATGGGAGAGTAATCGTCCGGACGGTCCGGCTTCTCCACCTTCTGCACCTGGCGCCCGCGTTCGCCGATGAACTGCTCCAACGCCTGCTTGTAGCGATAGTCGGTCAGCAGCCAGAGTTGCTGGCGCAGCGCCGCCGTGTCGTTTTCAATCGGGGCGTAGCGCCGCGAGTAGGCGAAGGCATCCTCATCGCGGGGATCGTAGTAGAATCCCTCATCGTCAGTCGTGTTGTCATCCTTGTAGGAACCCACGCGCACGTCGACTGCCAGCGCCCGATACCGCTCGCCGCCGGAATTCGTCAACGCGCCATATTCTGCGTGCGCGGTGGCGCTGCGCACTTCGGTCAGCCGATAGGAGATGAAATACGGCGGCTCGTAGTTCTCCAGACGCAGCCGGGTTACCGAACGCGACATTTCGCTTTGGAGTGCCTTGAGAATAGGATCATCCCCGGCCGCCGCGGCAACGCGTCCCGATGCAAGTAGCAAAATGGAGAATGCCGCCCTCGTCAACAGCGCGGTGCAAGAACGGAATCGGAACACGCACAACCTCCCACGTGTGATGGTTTGGGAACGATCAACTGGAATTGGTCGGGGAATCATCAGCCGCATTGCGACTACGCCATCGGTGCGGGCCGCGCTAACGGGCCGCTCACAAGCGGCCCCTACAGGAGTAACGAGGAATCCTGTCGTTGTGTGGGGGCAGCTCGTCGAAGACCCCGACGGGCGGGAGCGGCGAGCCAACCGTTTCGACCTGCTATTTGTACCGGCCGTCTTCCTTTCAATTGAGTCCGGAATCGTTCGCTTCCCCTCGCATTGGGAGAGAGGCAGAGAGAAGGTACGGAGCGGCTCACTTTGTCAGCGGCCCTCAACGTGCGCGCTTTCGTCCCGCCCGGGGTTTGCTTCGTACTCGTGGACGCGCCCGCTCGCGCGCCTTCGCGGGCTTGCGTGACCGTGTCTTGGCCTTGGGCCGGCGCGCCATCTGCTTTCTAACCATTTCCATCCGCAGGAGTTTCTCCAGACTCGCTCGCGCCGGATCGAAATCCAACAGCACCGCCGAAAAGACCTCGTCCACCGTCTCCACCGGGATATAGGTCATCTCCTTGGCGATTCGCCGAGGGACATCCTGCAGGTCCTTCACATTCTGTTTGGGCACGATAATCTTGTGAATGCCGACCCGGTGCGCCGCCGCGACCTTCTCCTTGATCCCGCCGACCGGCAGGACCTTGCCCCGCAACGACACCTCGCCGGTCATGGCGAAATCATTGCGCACCGGCCGCTCCGACATCACGGAAGCGATCACGACGGAGACCGTGATCCCCGCCGAGGGACCATCCTTGGGGATCGCGCCTGAAGGGAAATGGACGTGGATGTCATAGTTCGTGAAGTCCGCGTGCGGTATGCCCAGCCAGTCGGCGCGCGAACGCACGTACGAGTGCGCCGCCTGGATCGACTCCCGCATCACCTCGCCCAGCGACCCGGTGGAGATGACGTTGCCCGACCCGCGCATCCTCAGCGCTTCGATCAACATGATGTCACCGCCGGTCTGGGTCCAGGCCACTCCCATAGCCACACCGATCTCCGGCTTGGTCTCCGCCATCTCCGGGATGAATACCGGCGTGCCCAGCAATCGCTCCACCTGCTGTACGCCGATGCGGACGAAGCCCCGCTGGCCCGCGGCCCGTTGCGCCGCCAACTGGCGGCAGATCACCTCCAGCGACTTGTTCAGGTTGCCCAGCCCCGCCTCGAGCGTGTATTCGCGAATGATCTTCAGCACCGCCGCGACCGTGAGACCAAACTCCGCCGCCGGCAGGTTGTGCTGCGCCAACTGGCGCGGCCACAGGTGCTTGAATGTGATCTCCACCTTCTCTTCGAGCAGGTACCCGGGGAGCTCGACAAACTCCATGCGTTCGGCAAGCATCTCCGGAATGCTCTCGGGATCAGTCGCCGTGCAAACGAACAATATCTTGGAGAGATCGTACGGGAATTCGAGGTAATGGTCCCAGAAATCGTGGTTGTTCTCCGGATCGATCGTTTCCAGCAGCACCGCCGACAAGTCGGGGCGGCCATCCTCGGCGCCCAGACGATCGAGGTCCTCCAGAAGACAGACGGGATTGACCACCTCGACCGCGCGCAAGAGCCGCAGGATGCGCCCGGGCATTGCCCCGGGGAAAGTGCGCCGGTTTCCTTTGAGCACCCCTTCCGACCGCAGCAGCCCGAGATTGAGCGTCATCGCGGGACGGCGCAGGGCCTTGGCGATGCCGCGCGCCAACACGGTCTTGCCGATGCCGGAGGGCCCGACCAGGCACATGACGTTCGGCGCAGGGCGCCCGGTGCGCTGCAGCACCGACAGGTACTCGCAGATGCGATCTTTGGCCCGCTTCTGGCCATAGAAGTTCTCGTCGAGGAGGCGGCGGATCTCATCGATCTCACTGCGCTCGTGCGCCGTAGCGGTCCAGGGGATGTGCAGCAGCCAGTCGATGTAGTTGCGGATTTCCGTGTACTCCGCCGACGCCGTGGAGATCACACGCAGACGCTCCAGCTCGCTCCGCGCCCGTCGCGCCACCGCCGGCGGCAGCCCGGCCCGTCCGATCTGCTCCGCCAGACTATCCAGTTCATTGGCCCCGGGTTCAAGCGCCTCCAGCTCCTGGCGCAGCGCCGTCAACTCCGCTCGAAGGACATCGGCGCGCCGATGCTTCTCCACCGAGGCGCGCACCCGCTGGCTCAAGTCCTGCTTGCGGTCGGCCTCAGTCACCTCGGCACGCAGCAGTTCCGCCAGCAGGTCCAGCCGCTCCAGCGGGCTGGGCATCTGGGCCAGACGCCATTTGTCTTCATGGGCGAAATGTACGGCCGCGCCGACCTGATCAGAGAAGTGATCCGCCCGATCACGCGCCAGATCGGCGACTCGCACTAACTCGACCGGGTACTGCCCCGACTGCTCCACCAGCGACAACAGAAGATCATAGCAGATGTTGATCTTCTCTGCGGCTGCGGCCGGGTCTGCGATCATCTCATCCAAACGGGCGATACGGACCTGCACCAACGGTTGGGTCGCAAGCACATCCTCCAACCGTGCCCGAAAAAGGCCTTCGAGATCGACCCGCAACTGACCGGGACCGAGCGGGCGGGCCGAAAGAAGCCGGCAAACGACGCCAATCGACGGTAGAACATCACGGAACCGTTGACGATCGAACTCAACTGGGGTCCAAACAACCCAAAACTGCGGCTCCTCACCGCCGGTACGAGTGACGACATCCAAGCTGTAGGATGTCCGCAGAACCACCGAGACCACACCCAAAGGAAACGGCACGTCTCCCTGCAGCGGCAAAAACGGCACCGTCGTCGCCTGGGGGGACTCCGGCGCGGTGCGACTGGTTTCGGGTTGTTCTTCCATGATCGTGTCAGCCAACGAACCGGAACACCGTCCATCCGGGACAACACCCTGGTCGGCGCCGCCCCCACACCCACTACAACCCAAATTCGGCCGGACCCTTCCCGGAGTCCAGCGGACTTTCGGCAAAGCAGGGTGATAACACCTGCAGGCTGGCAGGGGCAGTCCTTAAAGCAACACTTCATCCGTGACTGCCGGATGAGCGCTAACGCGTTGTCTCACCGACGGATAGCCACCGGCTCGTAACAAACAGCGGGAGGGTACGCCGTCCCTGGCGCACCCTCCCGTAGCGACTTGAGCCTTGTGGTCAGATTCTATGCGGTAACCCGTGCCGCCACGTTCACGTTGGTGGCCTGCAACCCCTTCGGGCCTTCCACCACGTCAAAGACAACCCGGTCGCCCTCCCGCAGGGTCTTGAACCCTTCACGCTTGATGGCGGTATAGTGCACGAAAATATCCTTCTCGCTCCCGTCCTGCGTGACGAAGCCATACCCTTTGGCGTCGTTAAACCACTTCACACTCCCTTCGGGCAAGTAATTCACCACCTTTCATCCTGCCAGGCGTCGCCGCCCGGACAGCATCCCTCCGCATGCCCGCTGTGACGTGCGGCACACACGACACCCCCGTTCATGCGCGTGGCTGTTACCGTAAGTCCCTGACTGGCCGTACCAAACACTTCACTGCTTCGAGAACTTGCTGGCGGCTGATACCTTCTGGCCGCAACTCCTGCTTGTCTGACCTGGGCGGTGTTCGAGGCGCATCCCAATCTGCCATATTAAGCTACCCAATCGTACGATTTCTGTCAACCGAAAAGGCGCCGGCCAAGCGCGCCCGTGGCCGCTTCTGTCAGCGTTATGAAACGGCTCAGGGCGGTTCCCCCCGCCCTGTCAAACGCACCACTACGATGGATACTTCATACAACACATAAAGTGGGACCGCCAACATCAACTGCGAGAACGCGTCCGGAGTCGGGGTCACGACCGCCGCAACGATGAGGATGCCGACAACGGCAAACCGGCGCCCTTTACGCAACATCCGGCTGTTGATGATCCCGAGACGTCCCAGAAAGAAGGAGACAATCGGCAGCTCAAATACCGCCCCGAACGCGAGAGTCATCCAGCCGATGAAACTCACATACCGGCCGACGGCGATCATCGGCTTGAGCTTCTCGGTCCCAAAGCCCATGAGAAACCCGATTGCTTTGGGGAGGACGAAGAAGAAACAAAAGGAGGCTCCGACGAGGAAGAACGCGGTCGCCAGCAGCACCACCGGGATCACCATCCGGACTTCACGGGCGTGCAATCCGGGGACAACGAATTGCCATGCCTGATAGAAGATGACCGGAAGCGCCATCACCAACCCGGCAAACAGCGAGATCTTGATCCGGACCGCAAAGGCCTCGGTCGGCGCCATGAAGTAGACAAGATCAATCGGCTTGGTGACCAGATCGAGAATCGCATCGGAGAAGAAGTAGGCGACAATGGAGAGCGCGAGAACCGTGCCGACCGACTTGACCAGCCGCCAACGCAACTCCTCGAGATGCTCAAGGAAACTCATCTCGCGGGTGTTACGCGGCATGGCACTCAGTGAGCGGGTTTAGCAGAACGAGCGCTGCCCGTAAGAAGCAGACCCCTCGCTCCGCTCGGGGTGACAACAGGATCGGGAATCCCGGGGATGCATCTGTCGTTCCGAACGAAGTGAGGAACCTGCTTTTCCTCCAATGCCGGCTGTTCGGTGCATCGTGTGAGCGCTCCAGGAACATGGGCCAATTCAGACAGATGCGAGGAACCGGCTGGCGGCAATGGACAGTCCAGTCCGAAGCGCCTTCGGCGCCGGCGCCTATTCGAGCATTCGTTTCAGTTCTTCGACGAACTCGGTCTTGTCCTGGAACTTACGATAGACCGAGGCGAAGCGCACGTACGCCACTTCATCAGTAGCGCGGAGGATGTCCATCACGATCTCGCCGATCTGCTTCGAGGAGATTTCGCCCTTCGAGAGCGCGTGCAGCCGCTTCTCCACCTCGTCGACCATCGCTTCGATCTTCTTCTCCCCCACCGGGCGCTTCTTGCAGGCGAGGCGAATCCCCTCGATCAGTTTGCCGCGATCAAAGGGCTCCTGACGGCCATCGTTCTTCATGACCATCAGTTCGACCTTCTCGACATACTCGTAGGTCGTGAACCGCTCGTTGCAGCGCAGGCATTCGCGGCGTCGGCGCACGCCCCGCCCCTCGCGCACCGACCGCGAATCAACCACCCGATCTTCTTCGAATCCGCAAAACGGGCACCTCATCGGACCGACCCTCCTGCGGTGACGGTCACCCTGGCTCCTCGCGCCAGTCCGGTCACGGCCGTGGCCGATCGACCGTTCGCGGCGATCTCCAGCAAACCGGCGCCATTGATGACAACACCCACGGACCCTTCGATCCCCGCATACCCACGAACTATGCCGCCCGCCGGCCATCCGGCGACCGCCACCTGCAACGCTGCGTCGCCGAATTCCGTAGCCGCCAGATCAAAGGGAATGTTGGTGATCAGATTCCCGAACTGGTCCACCACGAGCACCTCCCCTTCAATCGCGCCATCGATTCGTCGCGGCTCCGGCCACGGCAACACCACTGGATCATCGATGACGGGCCCAAATTCTGCCGGATCAACCCCACTGGCCAGGTACGCAGCCGCCGGGGCGAAGAGATCCCGACCGTCAAAGGTAAAGCCGAGCGCCGCCAGGCGAAAGGCCGGGTTTTCCAACACCCGGAAGACAATCCCATCCGTCTGTCGCAAGACCCACGACAGCACGCCATTGTCCGGCCCGACGAAAGCCCCGTGGCGTGTCGTCACCAGAAGCCCCCGACGATCGGTGCCGATCCCGGGATCGACTACCGCGACATGGATGGCACGAGCGGGGAAGAACGGCGCCGCCTGATAGAGTGCCCACGCGCCGCGCACGATGTCGTGCGCCGGGACGTCGGAGGCAACATTGATCACCTCTGCCGCAGGACAGATCGACTTGATCACGCCGATCATGGCCCCCACCGTGCCATCGGCCATGCCGAAGTCGGTGGTCAGTGTGATGATGGGGCGTTCGCTATCCATTGCCCTGTAGGGGCGCATGGCTGTGCGCCCGCTTGTCGACGAATCTCCGCAATTCCTCAGCAAGGAGCAAGAAGCAACAGTGCCGAGGATTCGTGCACGCTGCAGCTTGCGATATTGCCGGTTTGGAGTATACTGTGAATGAAAGGACTGGAGGCAGTGTCGCGACTATGGCTTCTTGGCGGGATCGGGTCAGTACCACTCTGGTCGCGCTTGGTACAGTGTGGTCATTTACCCCCGCGACCGCCCAGGCCGCCACCTACCACGTCTCCCCTCTTGGTTCCAACACGCCGCCCTACGACACCTATCAGAAAGCGGCTCACAAGATTGCGGACGCGCTCCTGGCGGCGGGCGGGTACGGCGACACGGTTCTGATCCACGCCGGCACCTACACAGTCGACACGGTGCATCACGTACCTTCGGGTCTCGTCTTGGCGGGGGTTGGGCGCGACTCGGCGACAATCATCTGGGATGACCATCTCTACGAGGGCGAGCCGGGATTGATCTTCGCATTGGGGCAGGACAATGAGGTCCTCGGACTTGAGCTTTCATTTCCACCGGGGAGCAGCGTCAACGGCGCTGTGTCTGCGCTCTCGGTGTTTGCCCCCGACACGCTGCGGATACATCACTGCCTTTTTCGCGATGTGATAGTAGACGTTGCAGGGGACCGGTTTCTTGATGTATACGACAACGAGTTCCGCTTCGGCGTGGTTCATGGCGGTCTCTACATCGGGATGGCTAGGGCACACATACACGACAACCGCTTCTACGGGAAGACTACCGGGCGCGGGGCATCAATCCGCTATTCTGGTTACGTGACCGTGGAGCACAACGTCTTTGCCAATGACTCTATCTGGCGGCCGATCGGCATATTCGTCGACCATGTCACCCAGGCGACGATCCGCAACAACCTCTTCCTCAACACGGAAGCGCCCGTCTATTGGTTGTTTGCCTCAGGAACGGTGGAGAACAACACGATCGTGGGTGCGGTCGGCACATGGGGTGGTTGGCCATTGCACCACGGGGTGTACGTCTTCCTGCGCTGGTACGAGTCGATCACAGTTCGCAACAACGCGTGCATTGATTTTCAGGCTCCGTGGGACTTCGGGAATGACGACTTGGGCAGTGGATTGTCGACCGGCCCGATCCATTTCGTGCACAACACCTTCTGGCCGCCGCGCGATACAATGTGGATCAAATGGCCGCAGAGCAATCCCGATTCGGTCCTTGTGATCGACTCGGCGAACACGAATGCCTATCCGATGTTTGCCGACGATTCGATCTACTGCTTGCAGGCAGGTAGTCCGTTGATCAATGCCGGCGATCCGGCGATCTTGGACGGGGATGGGTCTCGTTCTGATGTCGGTCAGACCGGGGGGCCGTACGGGATCGGGTGTGCTTATGAGCAGTTGGCGCCATTGCCTCCGGATTCGTTGCGGGTCAGCGGGCAGGGTGCCGTCGTCCGCCTCGATTGGTCGCGACGTCCGGAAGCCGACCTGGCGGGTTACCGTCTGTACCGGGGCACGCAGGCGGGGTTCTGGCAGCCGGGATCGACGCCGATCAGGGAAGTGCCGGCAAACGATACCTCGTCAGCGGACACGATTGTTGAAGCCGGGAGCACGTTCTACTACGTCGCGACTGCTATGGACACGGCCGGTATGGAGAGCGGGGCTTCTCCCGAGGCGGCGTACGTGTTCTCATCTGTACCGGGCGAAGAGGGGGGGACTCCGCCTCTCCCGCGCGATCCTTGCATCGCCCGGGTTTACCCGAATCCGACGAACGCGGCTTTCATCATCGAGGTGTCCTTGCCTGAGGCGATGGCGGACTGTTCCGGGTTGTCGGTTGGCATCTACGACGTATCCGGCCGGCAGGTCATTGCGCTTGATGCGGGCGAGACATTGGTTGGTCGATGTGTGTTCCGCGGCGATACAGGTCTGACGACCGGGGTGCCGCTGGCGAGTGGAGTCTACTTTGCCCGGTTGCGGTCGGGTGGCAGGCCATTAGGCCAGCCGGTGAAGCTTGTGATCCTCAAGTGAGCGGTACGGAAGGCACATGGGTGGAGGGTAGCGCTAAGCGGGCGAGGTCGCCTCATCTATCCAGCGCAGGTACTCCGCCGAGCCGGCGACGATCGGCAACACGATCACTTCCGGGCATTCGTAGGACGACATCGCCTTGATGGTCTTCTCCACCTGTCCCGCCAGCGCCGCCCGTGTCTTGATGATCAAGAGCGCCTCGGTCCCCTTCTCGACCTTCCCCTGCCAGCGGTAGATCGACGTGACCTTCTCGACGATGTTCACGCACGCGGCCGCGCCGTCGGTCACGAGGGCTTCGGCGATCCGTTCCGCCTCATCCCACGAGCCGCAGGTGGAGAGGATCACGATGAATTCAGAAGCATCCATATGGCAGCCGGTCGTGGGGGCAACCCGTTGAGTCGTCCTGGGCACGGCAGGCCGTGCCCCTACAGAACACCAGTGTTACCTGCGCGCCGGGCGTCCGATGGCCTTCTCCACCGATTCGATCTTGGAACGAATGCGGCCGAGGGCGTCACCCCGATCATCGATCAGAATCTTTGAAGTCACGCGATTATGCGAAGCGCGCATCTTCAGGTGGCACGCCTTGAGCAGATCGAAAACTTGATCGGGCGTCCCCTCGAAGATCGTCCCCATCGCGGTCAACTGGTAGTCCAGACCGCTGTCGGCGATCAGCTTGACGATTTCGGCGACCGGTACGGAGACCGATTCGCCCTCGCCTAAGGGCGAGATGGAGAAGAAGACCAGCATGGTACCCTCCGCGCAATCCCCGAATCCAATGCAGCCACCCGAAGAGGCCCTAACAGAACGACCGCAGGCAAGGCAGAACCCTCACCCCAACCCTCTCCCTGAAAGGGAGAGGGAGCCGGAACTTCCCCTCTCCCCTTTGGGGAGAGGGTAGGGTGAGGGGTGACGCATTCAACATTACATGACGACCCTCAACACCCGTTGGCCTTTTCATTCTCTTCGACGCTCTTAGGGACAAGGGGCTTAAGCCCCTTGTTTGCCCATTATTCCTGTGCGGGTCAGCCCAAGGGCTGACTGCCACGCACCGGTTCGGAGACCGTCAGGAGCACGGTTCGGCGCCTCTCGCCGCAAGCAGGGCTCCTGACCTACGACACCACCCGATGGGGCAAGGGGCTTAAGCCCCTTGTTTACCCATTATTCCTGTGCTGGTCATCCCTCGGGCTGACCGCCACGCACCGGTTCGGAGGCCGTCAGGAGCGCAGGGCTCCTGACCTACGACACTACCCTATGGGGCAAGGGGCTTAAGCCCCTTGTTTACCCATTATTGTCGCAGGCGCATCGTCACGCCGGGTACCTGAGCGCGCTACTGTCCCGCCAGACGCGACTGATACAGCGGGAAGCGCTTACACAACGCCAACACCTCATCGGCGACGGCGCGTTCGACCGAGTCATTCCCAAGGTTCTTGATGACGCGGTCGATCATGTCGGCGATCTGCTCCATCTCGCGTTCTTTCATGCCGCGCGTCGTAACCGCCGGCGTGCCGATGCGAATGCCGGAGGTGACGAGCGGCTTCTGTGGATCGAACGGCACCGCGTTCTTGTTGACCGTAATCTGCGCGCGGTCAAGCGACTCCTGCACCGCCTTGCCGGTGATCCCCTTCTCAATGAATGAGACCAGCATCAGGTGCGTGTCGGTGCCGCCGGAGACGACGTGATACCCGTGCGACTTGAGCCGCGCCGCCATCGCCTTGGCATTGGCTACAATCTGCCGCTGGTAGTCCTTGAATCCCGGCGCGAGCGCTTCCTTGAACGCCACCGCCTTGGCGGCGATCACATGCATCAAGGGCCCGCCCTGAATCCCCGGCATCACCATCCGGTCAAGATCCTTCGCATATTGCGCCTTGCACATCACCATCCCGCCGCGCGGGCCGCGCAGGGTCTTGTGTGTCGTGGTGGTGACAAAGTCAGCATAGGCGATTGGTGAGGGATGCAGACCGGCGACGACCAGTCCGGCGATATGCGCGATATCGACCATCAGGTAGGCGCCGCAGGCATCGGCGGCCTCGCGGAACTTGGCGAAGTCCAAAATGCGCGGATACGCTGAAGCGCCGGCGACGATCATCTTCGGCTTGATCTCGCGCGATTTGGCAATCAGAGCGTCATAGTCGATCGTCTCGGTTTCACGTGAGACGCCGTAATCATGGACTTCGAAGAGAAATCCGGAGAAATTCAGCGGCGCGCCGTGGGTCAGATGCCCGCCATCAGAGAGCTTCAGGCCGAGTATGCGATCCCCGGGCTTGAGGACTGTCAAGTACGCGGCCATGTTCGCCTGCGAACCGGAGTGCGGCTGCACATTGACGTGGTCGCAGCCGAACAACTGTTTGGCGCGGTCGCGCGCCAGATTCTCGGCAACGTCAACATATTCGCACCCGCCGTAGTAGCGCCGTCCCGGATACCCCTCGGCGTACTTGTTGGTCATCACCCCGCCCAGGGCTTCGAGGACCGCTTCGGAGACAAAGTTCTCCGAGGCGATCAACTCGAGCTTCTCCGCCTGACGATGGGTCTCGCCGATCACGGCGGCGTACAACTCGGGGTCAAACTGCGACAGAATACTCATCACATCCATCCTTCTTGAACCCGGCGTCGCACTAGTGGCTCGCGAGGTCCGCTGCAAAGCGAGATACAACAGGACGGGATGCTTGGCAAGCGGCCAGTCGCGGTCATGACAGGGACCCGGGCAAACGAACCCCCCGCCTGTGAGGGGACGGGGGCTTGGCATCAACAGGGATTCCCACCCTTCGGGTGGGGCACTACAACGCGGCGCTTCACGGCTTTGTCTTGGGCGTTTCCAGCGATGTCATCTTGTCCAAGCGCTGCTGGTGGCGCCCCCCCTCAAAGGGGGTCTTGAGGAACTCCCCGACAATCGACGAGGCCTCGTCGGGAGACGTGTACCTGGCGGCCAGGGTCAACACATTGGCGTTGTTGTGGGCGCGCGCCAGATGCGCCATCTCCGGGTTCAAGGCCAGGGCCGCGCGCACGCCGGGGACCTTATTGGCGACCATGTTCATCCCGTTTCCAGTCCAGCACACGGTCACACCGAAGTCGGCCTTCCCCGATGCCACCGCCTCGGCCACCGGGCGGCCGAAATCGGGGTAGTCGGCCGCCGCCTCGGAATCGGTGCCGAAGTCCACCACGGTCACGCCGGCGCTTTCCAGGCGGGCCTTGATTGTCTCCTTCAAGCGGAATCCGCGGTGATCCGCACCCAGAGCGATTCGCATGGCTTCTCTATCGTGCCATGCTCGGCTCCGCCACCGGCACGGGCGTCAGCCAGTTGTAGCGGTCGGGAGTCTCGCCGCCCAAGATCGCAAAGAAACGTTCCTGCAACTGCCGCGTGATCGGACCGCGCCGGCCGCTGCCCACCGGCACCTTGTCGACCGAGGCGATCGGCGTGATCTCGGCAGCCGAACCGGTGAAGAAGGCCTCGTCGCAGACATACAACGCCTCCCGCGGGACCGCCTCTTCGATCACCTTGATACGCAATTCCTCGGCAAGGGCGATGACGCTGTTGCGGGTGATTCCCGGCAGGATCGATGACCCGAACGGCGGCGTGATCAGAACACCGTGCTGCACGATGAAGATATTCTCCCCCGATCCCTCCGAGACATGCCCGGAGGCGTCGAGGGCGATCCCTTCGACATACCCGTGGGCCAGCGCCTCCAGCTTGATCAACTGCGAGTTCATGTAGTTGGCGCCCGACTTGGCCATCGCCGGGAAGGTGTTCGGCGCCATGCGGTTCCATGAGGAGACGCAGACATCGACGCCACGTTCCAGGGCTTCAGCGCCCAGGTACTTCCCCCAACGCCAAACGGCGATGGCAAGGTCGACTGGACAGGTGGTGGGATTGACACCCAGATCCCGGTAGCCTCGATAGAGGATCGGGCGGATATAACACTCATCGAGGCGATTGGCCGCGATCAATTCGAGGGTGGCGGCATTGATGTCCGGCGCGGTGTAGGGCGATTCCATCCGGTAGATCTTCGCCGAGTTGAGCAGCCGCCGCGTGTGATCCTGGAGACGAAACACCGCCGGACCACTGCGGGTCTTGTAGCAACGCAGACCTTCAAAGACCGAAGAACCATAGTGGACAACATGCGACAGCACGTGGATCTTGGCGTCGTCCCAGTCGACGAAACGGCCGTTCATCCAGATCTTGTCGACTTTCTCCAGCGGCATGGCGGCCTCCTACAATTCCCACGCGATGACATCTGCGGTTGACTGAGCGTAGAGCGACAACTCCAACACAGTATTCTACGAGGGTGTCCGGCGGATAATCAATGTCTTCCGCTGCCTATCCCCCGGCCGCTGTCAAAAAGCACGAGCCGCCGTAGACTGTGTCGCAAGGCGATCGCCGTACGATGAAAGAACGCAAAGGTCCGTGAGGCGGGATTGTCGGGCCAAGCCCGCGGCGTCAGGCGGATACGCGGGCGGCATGGGGCGCAGCCTCGACAGCCACCTCGAACTCGCGCAGAATGTGACGGGCGATCACGATGCGTTGAATCTCGGAGGTCCCTTCGCCGATCTCGCAGAGTTTCACATCGCGGAAATGGCGTTCGACCCGATGGGCCGACATGTAGCCTGCTCCGCCCAGAACCTGGATCGCCTGATAGGTGCAGAACCGCCCGACTTCCGAGGCGTACAGCTTGGCCATCGCCGATTGCTTGGCGAACGGTTCACCGCGATCTTTCAAGTAGGCAGAGTGGTAGACCAGATGACGGGCGGCTTCGATCTGTGTCCCCATGTCGGCCAGCTTCCATTGGACCGCCTGGAAATCGGCTATCGGCTGGCCAAACTGCCGGCGGGTTCTGGCGTAACGCGCCGCGATCTCGTATGCCCCTTGTGCCAAGCCCAGAGCCATCGCACCGATGGAAATCCGTCCGCCGTCAAGGGTCTTCATGAACTGCTTGAACCCCTCTCCCTCGGGACCGAGGAGCGCATCGGGAGGAAGGCGCATGCTGTCGAAGTGCAGGGTCGCCGTGTCGGAGCCACGCAACCCCATCTTGTTCTCCTTCTTGCCGACCGAGAAGCCGGGGGTGTCCTTGTGGAACAGAAACGACGAAATCCCGCGCGCGCCCTGTCCCGGACGGGTGACGGCCGTGGCGATGATCCACTCCGCCAGATGAGGATTGGTAATGAAACACTTCGAGCCGTTGATCAGCCAGCCATCGCCATCGCGCACCGCGGTCGTCTTGGTGCCGCCGGCGTCAGAGCCGGCGTCGGGTTCGGTCAGACCGAAACTGATGATGTGACCGTGGCTGGCGGTCCCGGGCAGGACCGCTTCCCGTTGCGCCGGGGTACCGAAAAGCGCGACCGGATAGACACCGAGGGAATTGGCGGCCGCCACGGTGATCCCGGTTGAGCCGCAGACACGCGAGAGCTCTTCGACCGCAACTGCGTAGGTCAGCGTATCATATCCGGGACCGCCATACTCCACGGGACACAACAAGCAGAGGAGCTGACGACGGCGCAACTCGCCAAGAAGTTCCGGTTCGAAGAGACCGCTTTCATCCATCCGGTCGCCGGCGGGCGCGACCACGCGCTCGGCGAAGTCACGAATCTCGCGACGGTAGTCTTCGACTTTGGTGCCCCACCACATGACGCTTCAATCTTCCGCGAGGATCGCCCGTGAGATCACGATGCGCTGCGCCTCCGACGTCCCCTCGTAGATTTCGGTGATGCGCGCATCGCGGAAATACCGTTCCACCGGGTACTCCTTCATGTAGCCGTACCCACCGTGGATTTGGACGGCTTCATTGGCCACCCAATTGGCCGCTTCCGAGGCAAACAACTTGGCCTCGGCGGCCTCCAATGTAAACCTCTCTCCGGCCATGCACTTGCGTGCGGCGCGGTCGATCAGCAGGCGGGCGGCATCAAGCTTGACCTTCATGTCGGCGAGCTTGAAAGCGATCGCCTGGAACTGGGCAATCGGCTGGCCGAACTGGTGGCGCACCTTGGCGTATTTCCGCGCCTCCGCGAACGCCGCCTCACCAATCCCCAGCGACTGAACCGCCACGCCCAGGCGTCCATAGTCCAACTGCGACAGCGCTATCTTGAATCCCTGCCCCTCGGCGCCCAGACGATTGGCTTTCGGCACACGCACATCGGTGAAGGAGATGGCGCGGGTGTCGGAGGCCCTGATCCCGAGCTTGTGCTCCGGTTTGCCCACGTCAAAGCCGGGGGTGTCCCGCTCCATGATCAGGGCCGTGATGCCGCGCGACCCGCCCTTGGGGTCGGTGCGGGCAAACACGAGGAAGATCTTCGCCAGACCCGCCGAGGTGATGAACGCTTTGGAACCGTTCAGCAGATAGTGATCGCCGCCATCCGCCGCGGCCAACTGGATCGAGGCGGCATCGGTCCCGGCATCCGGTTCGGTGAGCGCGTAAGCGCCGAGCTCGCCCGCCACCAGTCGTGGCAGCCAACGCTTCTTCTGCTCGTCGGTCCCGAAACGTGACAGCGCGCCGGCCACGAGGGTGTTTTGCACCGACAGGATGATCGCCAGCCCGGCGCAGGCCCGCGAGAATTCCTCGAGGACCAGCGCATAGGAGATCTGGTCAATCGCCATCCCACCGTATTCCTCAGGTGCAGTCAAACCGAAATACCCGAGCTCGGCCAGTTCCTTCAGAAGATCGTCTGGAACCCCTTGCGCGTGGTCAAAGGCCTCCGCCTGCGGATACAGGCGCTTTTCGGCGAACTCGCGCGCAGTGTCGCGCAGGAGTTTCTGCTCTTCGGTCAACAGTGATTCAAACACGGTCGTTACCTCGATATCTGGGATATCCGGCAGAAACGTCAGGAGCACAGGGCTCCTGACCTACTCGTGTGAGCGACTGGTCACCCCATGTCGGAGTTCTTGTAGGTGGGTGCTGCGCACCCACCGGGATCTTCGAGGACAAGGGGTTTTCAACTCCTTGAGGGTGCGTGCGGAGCACCCACCCTACGGTTCCGTCACCGTCACCCCGTGGCGGTGTAGGTATAGAACCCCTTCCCGGTCTTGCGGCCCAGGTCACCCGCATAGACCATCTTTCTCAACAGGGGGCAGGGGCGGTACTTCGAATCACCCAACCCCTCGTACAGGACATTCATGATCGCCAGGCAAACATCCAAGCCAATGAAGTCGGCGAGGGCCAAAGGCCCCATCGGATGCGCCATGCCAAGTTTCATCACCTCGTCGATCGCCGCCGGTTCGGCCACACCCTCCATGACGCAGTACATCGCCTCATTCAACATCGGCATCAAGATGCGGTTGGAAACGAAACCGGGGTAGTCGTTGACGCCCACGCCGGTCTTACCCAGGCGCCCGCAGAGATCAACTGTGACTTGATACGTGTTCTCCGAGGTCTGATGACCACGGATGATCTCCACCAGTTTCATCACCGGCACCGGGTTCATGAAATGCATGCCGATGAAATGGTCGGGGTGCTTGGTCGCCGCCGCCAGGCGGGTGATCGGCAGAGACGACGAATTGGTAGCGATGATCGTTTCCGGTGAACAGAAGCCGTTGAAGGCCGCAGTGAGCTTGAGCTTGGCATCGAGGTTCTCGGAGATCGCCTCGATGATCAGTTGGCAGCCGGACAACGCGCCCAGATCGCGCGTGGCTTTGATGCGCCCTAAGATCGCTTCCTTGTCATTGGGCGCGATGACCTGCTTCTTGATTTGACGGTCGAGATTGGCGGCGATCGTCTCCCGCGCGCCCGCGAGCGCCCGCTCAACGTTGTCCACCAGAACAACCGAGAATCCATGCTGTGCGAAGACGTGTGCGATACCGCCGCCCATGGTGCCGGCGCCGATTACGCCCACGGTACGAATGTGATCCGATGCTGTCACGCAAACCTACCTTGTGAAGTCAGTCACGAGTGTGATGTGCAAACAACCCGCAAGGGCGCAAGACCCCTTGTCCTCTCTCATGGAACTCTCAGTCGTACTCAGCCTTCCATTTCGATGGCCAGTGCCACCGCATTGCCGCCACCCAGACACAGCGTCGCCAGCCCCTTGGACAGACGGCGGTCTTTGAGCGCATAGATCAGAGTCGTCAGAATGCGCGCGCCGGAAGCGCCGATCGGATGCCCGAGGGCGATGGCGCCGCCGTGAACGTTGACTTTGTTCCAATCCCAGCCGAGTTCGCGCCCATCAGCCAGGCATTGCGCCGCGAAGGCCTCGTTGGCCTCGATTAAGTCAAAATGGCTGACGCTGACGTTCATCTTCTCACACAGCTTGCGAACCGCGTAGATCGGCGCATAGAAAAGCAGTTCGGGGTCCGTACCGGCGGTCGCTTGAGCAATGATGCGCGCCAGCGGCTTGAGGCCGTGGGCCTTGGCATAGGCGCGCGAGGCGACCACAATAGCACTGCCGCCATCGTTGAGACCGGGAGCGTTCCCGGCGGTCACGGTGCCATCCTTCTGGAACGCCGGACGCAGCTTGGCGAGCGTGTCGGCGCTCGTGCCGGGGCGAGGGCATTCATCGGTGTCGAACTTGATCGGGTCACCCTTCTTCTGGGGAATCTCCACCGGGACAATCTCGGCTTTGAACTTGCCGGCGGCGATGGCGGCCAGCGCCTTGGCGTGCGACCCGGCGGCATAGGCGTCCTGATCCGCGCGCGTGATGTTGGATTTCTTGGCGGTCAGCTCGGCGGCGATTCCCATGTGGAAATCGCTGAACGAGTCCCATAACCCGTCCAGGACCATGGCATCCTTGAGTGTCTGATCGCCGAAGCGTAAACCCTTCTTGGCGCCATGGAGAAGAAATGGAGTGTTCGACATCGATTCCATTCCGCCGGCGATGACTACTTGCTGATCGCCCAAACGGATCGACTGCGACGCCAGCATCACGGCCTTGAGACCGGAGCCGCAAACCTTGTTGATAGTTATGCAGCCGACGGCCGACGGCACGCCGCCGTGAATTGCCGCCTGCCGTGCTGGGGCCTGGCCAACACCCGCCTGCACCACCTGGCCCATGATGACTTCGTCGATATCGTCCTTATTGACGCCGCTGCGAACGACCGCCTCTTTGATTGCCAGCGCGCCCAACTGCGGCGCGGTGAAGCTGGAGAGACCGCCCTGGTAGTTCCCGATCGCGGTGCGACAAGCCGACAGGATCACCGCATCATTGTCAGTCGTGGCCATATGTCATTCCTCCCAAGACCTGTCTTGAAGCCTATCCGGTGCCCCACCCGTAGGGTGGGAGTTCTTCTTCATTAGCAGCCAACGATCCGAACCGCCCCGCCGAGACCATCAAGGGGCTGAAGCCCCTTGTTTGCCCATTCGTACGGTCCGCGACACATCACTGGTGCCCCACCCGAAGGGTGGGAGTTCTTCTTCATCAGCAGCCAATGATCCGAACCGCCCCACCGAGGCCATCAAGGGGCTGAAGCCCCTTGTTTGCCGACTGGCAGGGAAGGCAGACTATCGTCCTGCGTGTCCTCATCTGGGCAGTTTGCCCAAGAGCCGCCACAGCCCGCGATGCATCCGATGAAAGAACGCCGTCGGTTCGGCATACATCAGAATGCACTCCCCATGAACCTCGCTGATCCCGCGTTCCTGACAGAAACGAATCGCCGCGGTCGATTCTGATCCCTGCTGCATCCAGATGCGGCTGATGCCGGCGGCCGCCGCATCCTGCACGACCTTCTCGGTCTCACCGGGAGGTACGACGACAACCGCCCCTCCCACCCTTTCCGGCAGCGAACTCAGACTGGAGTAGCACAGCCGGCCGTCGATGCTCTCCGTGTGCGGGTTGACGGCGAAGATCCGGTATCCCTTGGCCTCAAGTTCCCGGCACACAGCGTTGCCGAACTTGCGGCGCTGTCGCGACACTCCCACGACCGCCAACGTGCGCTGGCCAAGAAAATCCGCGACTGTCGCCTTCGAGGCCATCAGTTGATCTACTCCAGCACTCCGAGGTTGCCGGCCACCGCGAATTCGCAACCCGTCTTCGCCCGCAAGTCATCGAGGGTGATCTCCGGGGCTTTCTCGGTTAACAGCAATCCCTTCTCACCCGTTGTGAAGACTGCCAACTCGGTGATGATCATGTTCACGACCCGGCGACCGGTCAAAGGCAGGTCACATTCCTTGAGAATCTTGTGCGACCCGTCCTTGGCAGTGTGCGTCATGGTCACGATCACATGCCGCGCCCCAGCGACCAAGTCCATCGCGCCCCCCATCCCTTTGACCAGCTTGCCGGGGATCATCCAATTGGCCAGATCGCCATGCTGAGAGACCTGCATGGCGCCGAGAATGGTCACATCGACGTGGCCACCGCGGATCATTGCGAAGGAGTCGGCGGAGGAGAAATACGATGCGCCCGCTGCCTCGGAGACCGTCTGCTTGCCGGCGTTGATCAGATCGGCGTCCTCTTCTCCCGCCCAGGGAAAAGGACCGGTCCCGAGCATGCCATTCTCCGATTGCAGGACGATGCTGATCCCGGCGGGAATGTGGTTCGACACCAAAGTCGGCATGCCAATGCCGAGGTTGACGTAGTACCCGTCCTGGAGTTCACGGGCGGCGCGGCGGACGATGCGTTCCTGTGGATTCATAACGGTCTCTGACTCAGGTGCGCGGACGCACCGTGCGCTGTTCAATGCGCTTCTCGTAATTGCTGCCCTGGAGGATGAAGGTCACATAGATCCCCGGCGTGTGGATGGCATCCGGCTCCAGCCTACCCACCGGGACGAGCTCTTCGACTTCGGCAACAGTGATCTGTCCAGCGGTGGCGATCATCGGATTGAAATTGCGCGACGTCTTGCGGTAGACCAGGTTGCCCAGAGGATCGCCGCGGTGCGCCTTGACCAGCGACAGGTCGGCAGTCAGGGCGCGCTCCAAGACATATTCGCGTCCGGCGAAGAGGCGGGTTTCCTTCCCCTCGGCGATGAGGGTGCCGACGCCGGTTGGCGTGTAGAACCCGGGAATCCCGGCGCCGCCGGCGCGAATCCGCTCGGCAAATGTCCCTTGGGGGACGAATTCGAGTTCGAGTTCGCCCTTCAGATACTGCTGCTCGAAGATGGCATTCTCCCCGACGTAGGTGGAGATCATCTTCGCAATCTGCCGGGTCTGCAAGAGTAAACCGAGGCCGAAATCATCGACGCCGGCGTTGTTGGAGATGATGGTCAGGTCCTTCACACCCGAGTCCCGCAGGGCGACGATCAGGTTTTCGGGAATACCGCACAAGCCAAACCCGCCCACCATGATGGTCATGCCGTTCTTCAGACCGACCCGGCCCAGTGCCTCCCTGGCGTTGGCGACAACCTTATTCATGCGTCATTGGCTCCAGAGGTTTGTTCATCTCGTCCCAAGATAGGTACAGCCCGCAAGGAAAAACAACGCAAAGACTCAAGCCCCATACCCGACTGTTTCAGTGCGCCTTTGACCGTGGTTCGGAAAGCTCGATCAACGCCCCCAGGGTGGAGGAGGGGTGCAGGAAGGCAATCCGGTCATCTTCGGCGCCGGGGCGCGGGGTTTGGTCGATCACCTTGACGCCGTGATCCGTCAGATACTCGAGGCGCTGTTCGATCCTGTCCACCTCGAAGCTGATGTGGTGTAAGCCGGGGCCGTGCTTGCGCAGGAATTTCCCGAGCACCGAGTCTTCCTCGGTCGGGGCCAGAAGCTCGAGTCTCGTGCCCTCGTCAAAGACCACAAAGGCGACCTCGGCCTTCTGGCTGGGGACCAGGCGCCGTCCCTCAATGCGCGCACCCAGTACGTCGCGATAGAACGCGCACGCCCGGTCGAGGTTCTTCACGACGAGCGCGACGTGGGCAATTTTCTTGAGCATCAGTGTCTCCCGGTGTCAATCGTTAACTGTGGCGCCGGGTGCCCACACCCGACGCT
>Ga0315277_10003120_pt1 | contig 22643 bp, 19 predicted proteins | sample YL17G05_15_MG_FD_203695 | JGI IMG/M metagenome (GOLD analysis project Ga0315277, IMG submission 203695) | Sediment microbial communities from Yellowstone Lake, YNP, Wyoming, USA - YL17G05_15 | ecosystem: Environmental > Aquatic > Freshwater > Lake > Sediment | place: USA: Wyoming | collected...
TACGGCAACCATCCCTCGTTCTGCATGTTGGCCGTGGGAAACGAGCCCAGTGGGAAAAACCAAGAGGCGTTCCTCTCCAAGATCGTGACCTACTGGAAGCAGAAAGACGCCCGCCGCGCATATACGGGTGCGTCGGGCTGGCCGGTCACACCAGAAAGCGACTACCACTCGCGGCCCCAGCCCCGCGGCCACGCCTGGGGCGCGGGCCTCGGCAGCCGGTTCAACGCCGGGCCGCTCTCGACCGACGTCGATTACCGCCAGGAGGTCGCCAGCTTCCCAGTGCCCGTCGTCTCGCACGAGATCGGCCAGTGGTGCGTCTACCCGGATTTCAAGGAGATCCAGAAGTACACGGGGGTGCTCCGCGCCCGCAATTTCGAGATCTTCCGCGACTCGCTGGCCGGGCACCACATGCTCGACCAGGCGGGAGATTTCCTGATGGCCTCCGGCAAGCTCCAGGCGCTCTTGTACAAGGAGGAGATCGAGACGGCCCTGCGGACGCCCGGGTTCGGTGGGTTTCAACTGCTGGACCTGCACGATTTCCCCGGCCAGGGGACGGCGCTGGTGGGCGTGCTGGACGCCTTCTGGGACGGCAAGGGATACATCCGGCCGGAAGCCTTCCACGAGTTCTGCTGCGAGACGGTGCCGCTGTTGCGGATGAAGAAGTGCACCTGGACCGCCGACGAGACCTTCCAGGCCGAGGCCGAAATCGCGCACTACGGACCGGCGCCGATCGACAAGGCGCTTCCCGTCTGGTCGATCAAGTACAGCGACAGTAGTACCAAGTTTGGGGAACGGGTGGCTGGGGTCGAACGAAGTGAGCCCCCAGGCCCCCAGATTTCCGGGGGCTCGCTGACGCTCGACCCCGGCCACCTCAAGCCGGACCGTCCGAACTTGGAACTACTGAGTGACGGCCGAGAGCTGGCCTCGGGTGAGCTGCCCGCGGTCACGGTCCCGTTGGGCAGCGGGACCAGGCTGGGCCGCATCGACTTGAACCTGGTGAAGGTTGCCACCCCGGCCAAGCTGGTCGTCAGCTTGTCGTTGCAGGGCACGCCGTACCGCAATCAGTGGGACATCTGGGTGTACCCGACCCGCGTGGATACGTCGCCGCCGCAGGACGTGCTGATTGTTGAGCGCCTGGACGAGGAGACGTTGCGTGCTTTGCAGGCCGGCAGGAAGGTGCTGTTGATGCCCCCGCCGGCGACGGTCCGCAGCGACGTGCCGCCGGGTTTTACCACCATCTTTTGGAACACGCAGTGGACCCGCCGCCAGCCGCCGCATACGTTGGGGATCCTCTGCGATCCGAAGCACCCGGCCCTGGCCGCGTTTCCCACGGAGTTCCACAGCAACTGGCAGTGGTGGGACCTGGTGAGCAAGTCGCGGTCGATGATCCTCGACGAGTTTCCAACCCCACTCCGGCCCATCGTCCAGGTGATCGACGACTGGAACACCAATCGCAAGCTGGGACTGGTCTTCGAGGCCAAGGTCGGCGGCGGCAGGCTCCTGGTGTGCAGCATCGACCTGCGCAACAATCTTGCCGAGCGGCCGGTGGCACGGCAGATGTTGCACAGCCTGCTGCGATACGTGCAGAGCCCCGCCTTCGCGCCCAGCCAGAGCCTCGACCCGGGCCTCATCCGGGGCCTGCTTCAGAAGCCGCCCTCATTATGAGCAACAGGGCACTCAGGATCGTGTATCAAACAGCTTCCCGATTTCGGGTTTGGAGTTTAGCGGCCGACGGCACGTCGGCCTTGAGTGGCTGCGGGGAAAGACAACGCACCGTGGGTCGCCGTACCGGCGACCGCTAAACGGCCAAGTCGCGAAGCTGTTTAATCCGCGATCCTCAGGGGTTCGGCACGAACGGGCCGCCGCGGCACTGCTTCAGATAGTGGAGCGCCCGGACCTGGCCGGTCATCTCCAGTTCGCCCCGGTAGACCGGATCGTGCCAGCCCTCGATGTCGATCGAGCCGCGATAGCCGCCCGCCCTTAGGATGCTAATCACGTCGGTCCAGTTGGTGTCGCCGAAGCCGGGCGTGCGATGGTAGACGTAGGGCTGGCCGCCGCGGATCCCGCGGGTGCGGATCACGTCCCACAAGAGCGTGGCGTCCTTGCCGTGGACGTGCAGCACCTTGCCGACCCACTGGCGAAGCTGCGGCAGCGGGTCGATCAGGCTGAGCATCTGGTGGCAAGGCTCCCACTCCAGCCCCAGGGCGTCGCCGGGCAGCTCAGCGAAGATCATCTCCCAGGCGGCCGGCGCATGGGCGATGTTCCAGTCGCCCGACTCCCAGGTGCCGTGCATGTCGCAGTTCTCCAACGCCAGCCGCACGCCGCGATCCTCCGCCCGGCGCAGCAGCGGCTGGAAGACCTCCTTCAGCCGCGGCAGCGACTCGGGCACCGGCCGGTCCGGGAGCCGCCCGGTGAAACCGCACACCAGCTTGCAGCCGAACTTTTCGGCGGCGTCGATCAGCCGGGCCCAATCGCCGGCGGTCTGCTGGTCGGTAAGCGGATTGCCGTAAACGCCCAGCGAGCTGATCACCGCACCACGGCCCGACTCGTCCAACACCCGGGCGACGTCCCCGGCCAGCTTCGTCAGATCTACGTCGCCCACGTGCTGCCCGAACGTCAGCTCGAAGCTCTCAAACCCGTGCGAGAGAATCTGCCGGATGTATCCGGCCGGGTCGTCGTGTGCCTGGACCAGCGTGCCGATGCGGATGTCCTCGTGCCCGTTCATGGTGGGCTCCTTCTTGGAAATATACTGCTAAGCCGCAAGCGGCTTTGTCGCCAGCACGACGGAGTTCATGGCCTCATGCTTGATTCGCAACTGGGGGTTCGTGAACCCGGCGCTTCGCAGGTCCTCGGCCAGCTCGTCGAAGGTGTACGTACCGCCGGAGTCCGTATTGACCAGCATGTTGACGGCAAATAGCGCCCCGGCCACCGGTTGCGTTCGGGAGGGCTCCATCACCACGTCGCGGATGGCAATCTGCCCGCCGGGCTGCAGCGCCGTCAGGACCTTGGCAAACAGGTCACGGTTGTGCTGGCGGGAGTGCTGATGGACGATGGCGCTCACCCAGGCGAAGTCGACCCCCGCGGGCAGAGCGTCGCGGTAGAAATCGCCCGCCACCAACGCCACGCGGCCGGCGAACTCGCTGCCGGCGATCCGCTCTCGGGCCTGGGCAATCGCATCGGGCAGGTCGAAGATCGTGGCCCGGGAGTCGGCCACGGCGCGAAGGAAGGCCAAGGTCCACGTGCCCGACGCCCCGCCTACGTCCAGCAGGTGCCAAAATCGCGGCGGTCCGAGCCGCGCCACCAGCTCGTCGGCCAGGGGAACGGAGACACTGTGCATGGCGGCGATGAAGGCGGCACGGTCGGCCTCCGCCCCGCGGATGCTCGCCGGCCGCGGGCAGGGGATACCCGCCTTCGCCACCCAGGCCAATTGCGACCAGCCACGCAGCACGTTCATCCGGTGTTGGATCATGGGCAGGATGCTTTGTGGGCTGCCGTCGACCAGCCAGGGACGCACTTCGTCCGCTACGACGTACAGGTCGCCTTGTTTGTCCAACAACCGCAAGGCGGCGACCGCATCCAGCAGCACGGCCGTGGCCCGGCGGTCGGAATCCAACCGGCGGACGAGCGCGTCGGCCGAGAGGGCCTCTCGGCTGAGGATCGTAAACAAGTCCAGCTCGGCCGCCGCCCCCAGCACACAGGCCGCCTCGAAGCCAGCCGCCAGCTCGAGGATCTGTTGCCGGTCGGGGTGTAACTCGTTCATAATGGTTCTCCTGCGTCTGACAGGATTTGACCCGATCAGGGGACTTTCTTCAAGCCGGGTCCGTGTGCCACGACTGTCTCAGCCGTGGCCTTTCGGACGGTTTCCTTGCTGTTTTCTCGTTCCCACGGTCCTCCGTGGGAACGCACCGTCCGTGACGCTCCGCGTCGCCACCGCCGACGCAGAGCGTCGGGAAAAGTGGGTTCCCACGCAGAGCGTGGGAACCAGGAGCCCAGCATCGATGCTAGAGTCTCGGTTTTCTTGCTGTTTCCCCGGCAGGGCTGGGCTAGAATAGAAACAGGGACCGGCCCGTGGTCCTTCGGCCGGTCTGCTGATCGCGGGTTCTTGCCTTTGGGAGACATCCGTCGTGCGAGTTCACAGACTGCTGATCGCCTTGGTCGTGTCGCTGGGGCCGTCGGGATTGGCCCAGGCCCAGTTCAAGCAGGAGGATGCCCAAGGCGCGAAGCTGGGCGAAGCCCGCGTCCAGCGGATGCAGGTGGGGATTGTCGTCAACGGGACGGGTGTGCTCTGCAAAGGCATCGTCGGGTACGTGGCCGTCCCCGACGAGTGGCCAGAGCAACAGGTCAAGATCGTCGAGGAAGACGTCTCGCCGGGGGTCAAGGTGAGTTACCAAGGGGTCGACGGGATGGCCAAGGCGATGGAGGTCAAGATTCCCGTCCTGGGCCCCCGCGAGGAGGCCAAGGCACTGGTGACCTTCGAGGTCCGCCGCAGCCCGATCTTGCCGCCGGACGACACGGACAGGTACGTGATGCCCGACCTGAAGAAACTCGACCGCCAGGCCCGCATGTTCCTGGCCCCCAGCCCGAAGATCGAGAGCCGCGATCCGAAGATCCGCTCCCTGGCCAAGCAGATCGGCGCCGATGAGCCGAAGGCCTGGAAGAAGGTGGAGGCGATCTACGATTGGGTCCGCGACCACGTCGAGTACAAGAACGGCGACCTGAAGGGCGCCTTGGCGGCCCTGCGGGACGGGACCGGCGACTGCGAAGAGCTATCCTCGCTGTTCGTCGCACTTTGCCGGGCGAGCGACGTGCCCGCCCGCACGGTCTGGGTGGAGGGGCACTCCTACCCGGAGTTCTACCTGACGGATGCCAAGGGCGTGGGCCACTGGTTCCCGTGCCAGGCGGCCGGGACGCGGGCGTTCGGCGAGATTCCCGAGACTCGCCCCATCCTGCAGAAAGGCGACAACATCCACCCGCCTTACAACCCCCGCGTGCCTAAGCGCTATCTGGCGAACAATCTCACCGGCACCGCCGCCAGCGGCCAGCCCCAAGTGCAGTTCATCCGGCGGATGGTGTCGCAGTAGGGAGGGGCCAGGGATCGGGGGTCAGGGGCGAGGGGCCAGGGAGTTACGCTGCGAATTCTTCGCGACGTGCGCCGATGCTTGATGTGGTCGTCCGCGGCGACGGCGTTCAGCGGCCGGGTTTGCCTCGATGCCGTTCAATCAAGGGCGAACCTGGCATCAGCACAGTGGCACCGGCGTCTCGCCGGTGTGACTGAACTCGTGGCAGCGCTCTCCCTTGGGTTACACCGGCGAGACGCCGGTGCCACTGATCCTCCTGGAAGTGCCCCCCAATGAACGGTATTGGAGCTTGCCCGCCGCTTGGTTCCGGCTGTAACTCTGCCGGCGGGTTTCTTCGGGCAGGGCGCGCGTGAAACCAGAAGTGATGGTCCCGCATCCCTCCCATCCTCGTGATGCGCAAAACAAGGCCGCCGACTCCGCACACGGAGTCGGCGGGCCGAAAGGGGTCGGCATGTTCGCTTCTCGACAACGGGCCGCCAGAACACAGGGCGTCGCCCCTCAGGCGGCAGTGGCGACTGAAGTCGCCACCCCTCACCCGTCGCCCCTGATCCCTGGCCCCTCGCCCCTCATCCCTCGCCCCTACTCAATACATGTCTTCCTCGCCGCCATGCGCCGGGGGCGCCTTTTCCTTTTTGGGCTTCTCAGCCACCAAGGCCTCGGAGGTCAGCAGCAAGATGGCCACGCTGGCGGCGTTCTGCAGCGCCGTGCGGGTGACCTTGGTCGGGTCGATCACCCCGGCCTTGACCAGGTCCTCGTACTGATCGGTGGCGGCGTTGTAGCCCATCGGCCCCTTGGCCTCGGCGACCTTCTCGCAGATGATGCTGCCGTCTTTGCCGGAGTTGGAGGCGATCTGGGTGATCGGGGCCCGGCAGGCGCGCAGCACGATCTTGTAACCGATCTGTTCGTCGTGGCCCAGCCCGTCCGGCTTGAGCGCGGCCGCCGCCCGCAACAACGCCACGCCGCCGCCGGGGACGATCCCTTCCTCGACCGCCGCGCGGGTGGCGTGCAGGGCGTCCTCGACCAGGGCCTTCTTCTCTTTCATCTCGCTTTCGGTGGCGGCGCCCACGTTGACCTTGGCCACGCCGCCGGCCAGTTTGGCCAGGCGTTCTTCGAGTTTCTCGCGGTCGTAGTCGCTGGTGACGTTTTCGATCTCGCGCCGCAGTTGCTCGATGCGGCCCTTGATCTCGGCGCTCTTGCCGCCGCCCTCGATGATCGTGGTGTTGTCCTTGTCGACCACGATCTTCTTGGCCCGGCCCAGGTCGGTAACCTTGACGTTCTCGAGTTTCTTCCCCAGGCTCTCGAAGAGCACGTCGCCGCCGGTGAGAATGCCGATGTCCTCCAGCATGGCCTTGCGGCGGTCGCCGTAACCGGGCGCCTTGACCGCACAGACCTTGAACGTGCCGCGGAGCTTGTTGATCACCAGGGTGGCCAGGGCCTCGCCGTCGAGGTCTTCCGCCACGATCAACAGCGGCTTGCCCGCGTTGACCACCGCCTCCAACACCGGCACCAGCTCCTTGACGTTGGAGAGCTTCTTCTCGTGGATCAACACGTAGGCGTCTTCCAGGACGCATTCCATCTTCTGCGCGTCGGTCACGAAGTAGGGCGAGAGGTAGCCGCGGTCGAACTGCATGCCCTCGACCCACTCGACCTCGGTGCCCAGGCTCTTGCCTTCGTCGACGGTGATCACGCCGTCCTTGCCTACCCGGTCCATGGCGTCGGCCAGGATCTGGCCGATCTCGTCGTTGTTGTTGGCGGCCACTGCGCCGACCTGGGCCATCTCCTTCTTGTCCTTCACCGGGATCGAGGCCTTCTTGAGCTTCTCGATGACGTCGGCCACGGCCTTCTCGATTCCCTGTTTCAGGTACACCGGGTTGACCCCGGCCACCACGGCCCGCAGCCCCTCGTTGAAAATCGCTTCCGCCAGCAGCGTCGCCGTGGTCGTCCCGTCGCCGGCCACGTCGCTGGTCTTGGAGGCCACTTCGCGGACCATCCGCGCGCCCATGTTCTCGTAGACGTCCTCCAGGTCGATCTCCTTGGCCACCGTCACGCCGTCCTTGGTGACCGTCGGTGAGCCGAAGCTCTTCTGCAGGATCACGTTTCGTCCCCGGGGGCCCAGCGTGACCTTCACCGCCTGGGCCAACTTGGAGACGCCCCGACGCAGGGCATCGCGGGCTTCCTGGTCAAAGGCAATCATCTTGGCCATCAGATATGTTCTCCTTGTTACGCTGGGGCGAGTGGGCTCGCCACGAATGGTTCTTGGAAGTGACTCGGCTGCCGGCGGCAGCCGAGGCGAATGTCTTCTCCCGTCGCACGCTTACTCGATCACCGCCAAAATGTCTTCCTCGTGCATCAGCAGCAGCTCCCGGTCGCCCAGCTTGAACGGCTCGCCGCCGTAGGAGGTGAACAACACGCGGTCCCCCTTGCGGACTTGCAGCGCCTTCCGCGTGCCGTCGTCCAGCAGCCGGCCGTCGCCGACGCTGAGGACCTTGCCCCGGGCGGGCTTGTCCTTGGCCGTGTCGGGCAGGACGATGCCGCCGGCGGTGATCTCCTCAGCCTTCTCCCGCTCGATCACCACGCGGTCGCCCAACGGCTGGATCTTGATGCCGCCGGCCGACTTCTTTTCAGCCTTCTTTGTCTTTGTCTTCGCCATGCTCGCTGACCTCCGGAAGTCCTAGAAAATGCCTGTTATGGCTAAATAGCATTGCGTGATCCCGGGAAAAAGGGGACAGGTCCAATTTGTGCGAAGCACCCTTCGGGCCGTTCCGGCAAATTGGACCTGTCCCCTTTTTCCTCCCCAATGCGGCCATCGCGGGATTCGTCTGCCAATTCGGCGCGCAGATGGCACTCTCACGCCTGGGAAAGCAATCGGCGCGCCAAAGCGGCCAGATGCACTAACTCATTGCGCCAGAACGGATTAGCGGATTACGCTCCATTCCGCCGGCTGTAACCGGCCGCCAATGCAGGCAGGACGGCCAGCGGATTCTCCCCACAGCCTGCCATTTTGACAGGTCGACCCAACAAGTGCTTCCACGCCCAATCGGATTGTCCCGCCTGACCATGATGTGCCATTGGCTCTCAGGTTTGAGGAGACACCCTCAAAGTAGTCATCTCGCTCCCTCAAAGTAGTCATCTCGCTCCGCGAGATGAGGCCCGTGCCACGAGGCGATCCTCCCCGCTGCCGCTGCGTCTCGCGGAGCGAGACGACTACCTTTGTTGCGGCTTCGCCGCGATATGGAATCGATCCCGCCACTGGCAGAAACGCGGTTGCCTGTTCCACTGGTTTGCGGTAAAGTCCCGCCCCTTATCCGGGCCATGTCGGTTGCTGCCACGTCTCCATCTCTTTTCTAAGGAGGTAGTGCGATGCCACGAAGACTCGTCCTTTACGCCGCGTTGATCGCGGCAAGTGCAGTTACGGCCGCGATTTGGGCCACCGCTTGCGAGTGTGGCAAGCCGATCCCGGCCTCGCCGGTTGCTGCCGCGGCCCCCGTCCCGGCGGCCGCGCTGCGTGCTGATCCCACTTGGCCGGCTGCCCTCCGGGCGAAGGACGCCCCGCCGACCCGAGCGTACATCGTCGAGTGCAAGCTCGTCCACACGTCCCCGGGCGGAGAGCCGGAGATTCTGGCCTCTCCAAAACTGATGACCCTCGAGGGCGAGCCGGCTGCGATACGCGTCGGCAGAGAACTCCCACCGCCAAAGGACTCGGGAGTAGCCAAGGGCCCTTTTGAGGGCCTCTCCTGCGCTCTGACGGTCTACCACGCGGACTCCGGGCAGACGTTCCTCGACGCGGAGCTGACAAAAAGCTGGACACCAGCCAACGCCAAGAGCAACAGCCTTCGGCTGGCCAACATCGGCCTGCGGATGATCGAGGCCATCGAACTCGGCGAGAAGATCACCGTTCCCCTCGGGGAGGACGGCGAGAAAACGGCCGCCACGCATTTCGAGGTCGTCGTCACCAAAGCCACCGACAAGGCGACCACAACCACGGCCGGCAAGCCGTCGGTTGAGCGCTCACGTTGATCGATGCGATTGTCACATCCCCCAGGTGCCTGGAAGAACCTCAAACTGACCCACTACCCGGCGGCGGCTGGGTCTTGTGGTACGGGCGCGGCTGCGTTATGGTGCGGTTTTTGACCCCTGCGGAGGTAGCTCCCATGACGCAAGAGCAGAAGCCCTGGTACCGGGAGATGAACGGCTATCACTGGTGGATTCTCTGTGTGGCCACCATGGGCTGGATGTTCGACACCATGGACCAGCGATTGTTCGTGCTGGCCCGCGGCCGGGCGCTGGAAGACCTGCTCGCTGTATCCCCGGGGGACAAGATCATCGACTCCTACGGCGCGATTGCCACCGCGCTGTTGTTGATCGGTTGGGCCACCGGCGGATTGGTGTTTGGCGTGCTGGGCGACCGCTGGGGTCGGGCGAAGACGATGTTCTTGGCGATCTTTGTCTACTCGATGTTTACCGGTCTGTCGGCGATTTCCGTTTCTTGGTGGGATTTCTGCCTGTACCGTTTTCTGACGGGGCTGGGCGTGGGCGGCGAGTTTGCCGCGGGCGTGGCACTGGTGGCCGAAGTCATGCCCAGCCGGGCCCGGCCGCACGCCCTGGGCCTGCTGCAAGCCATGTCTGCGGTCGGCAATATCACGGGATCTCTGATCGGGTTCTTTCTGCTGAAGAGGACGCTGCATTTCGGCGTCGGCGCGCTGGGAATCGAGGCCTTGACGGGATGGCGCTTGATGTTTCTGGCCGGCGTGATCCCGGCCCTGCTGTTTGCCTTCCTGATGCGAACCGTGCGCGAGCCCGATACCTGGATCGCCGCGAAGCAGGCCGCCAAGAAAAGGGCGGAAAATGGCCTCGCACCGGGCGCGCCGCGCGAGAAGTTGGGCAGTTGGCAAGAACTCTTTGGAGACCGTCGCTGGCGCTACAACGCCCTGATCGGCATCACGCTCGTTCTGGCGGGAGCCATCGGCCTCTGGGCGGTCGGCTTTTGGACCCCGGAGCTGATGCGCAATCACGTGTTGGTCGGCAGAACGAAAGGATACCAGGACGAGGTCGTCTCCCTCGCCACGGCTCTGCAAGACGTGGGTGCTTTGTTGGGCATGTTGGCCTTCACCTGGCTGACTGCACGAATCGGCCGCCGCTCCGCCTTCCGCCTGTCGTTCCTGCTGGCGCTGGTAGTGGTCACGATGGTCTTCGGCGGCATGACCCAGCAGTGGCAGATTTGGTGGATGATTCCCTTGCTCGGGTTTGCCACGTTGTCGGTCTTCGGGGGCTATGCCATCTATCTCCCAGAGCTGTTCCCCACCCGGCTCCGCAGCACGGGCACAGGATTCTGTTACAACGTGGCCCGCTACCTCACGGCCGTCGGGCTATTCGTCATGGGCAGCCTGATCGTCTTCTACACCTGGCTCGGATTCGCGGCGCCCTTCCGCTGGGCTACGGTTACGGTGGCCTTGATCTACGTTCTGGGCCTGGTGATCCTGCCCTTTGCCCCGGAAACTAAGGACCAACCGCTGCCCGAGTAGGCCGCGACGGAGCCGAGTAGGCTGGGACGGAGCGTAGCGGAGTCCCACCTCCAAAACCAACGGAGGCCCAGTTCGCAGAAGAAACAGTGGCACCGGCGTCTCGCCGGTGTTTTCCGGCCACTATGTGCCCCCCCGTTGTCTTCCACCGGCGAGACGCCGGTGCCACTTGCCTCCTGCAATCGTTCGACTCCGTTAGTAGCCGACCTGGGAGGCACTGATCGGCAGCCCATCGGCGGCGGAAATCAACCGGCTCCAGACGGCTTCTGAACCACCGCTGCAATCGATGTAGTCGCTGATGAAGTGGACGCTGCCGTCGGCAAAGGCCACGAACACGCCGTCTTGATGCCTGCTGCGGACCGCTGCCTGGGCGTTGTTCGACCCGCAGTTGCAGGTCATGCACTCCTGAGTCAGCACGTCCATGCCCGGGTCGGTGCTCTGGAGGTAGCAGCAGCCCACAATGTCGTCCGATTCGAGATTGCACGCGTTGGGACACCTGGCGTCGCTGTGAAAGCCGTAGGCGAACAGGCAACTGGCTCCCGCCGTCCCCATGGCCCAGGTGCCGCGGCGATCGAAACGGTTGACCCCCACGCGGACCTCTCCCAGCAGGATCGTAGAACTCGTGCCGTCCGTGACGTCCGTAATTCGCAAGGAGACGTTCGGCCCCATCACGCCGCGGAGTCGCAGGTCTTTCCAGCCGGGCGAGTAGGGGCCCCAGGTAGCGTCCCACCGGCTCCCCTCCAGCAAGTAACCGGAGCCGCTGTTGGCGGCGTAATTGCCCCGGCCCCAGTCGGCCCCTTCGCCGTACATCGTGCCGTCGAACGGGTTCCCCAGGCCGTTGTCGGTGGGGCAGAGCATCACCGACAACTGCGCGCTTCGAGCCGGCAGGTTGCCCGGGTGAGAAATCGCCCTGCTCAGGTCAAAACGGTCGTACAGACCCTGCTGCTCCAAGAAAGGCAGCGCCATGATCGCCCAGTTCGGCCCGAAGTTCGGGCTGGTGCGGACCGGCTGCCCCGCCGGATACTGCATGCCGGGAGGAAAGATCTCGTGCTGGTCGTGGTAGTTCAGCAGTGCCAGGCTGAGCTGCTTCAGGTTGTGGGTGCACTGCACACAGCGAGCCGCTTCGCGGGCCTCCTGGACGGCCGGCAACAAGAGCGCGATCAGAATGCCGACGATGGCAATGACCACCAGCAGCTCGATCAAGGTAAAGGCAGATTTCCCAGCGACTCTTCGCTGCGATCCCGGTCGTAGATCAACCTTACTCATGGCGTAGTCCCCCACGGCTGGATAGCTGTACTCGTCACGCTCCGCGTGATGGTGCCCCCAAGCGCAGGACACCGCTGCCTTCGGACTCGTCACGCGGACCCTTCCGACCCATCACGCGGAGCGTGATGAGTACACTCTGCGCACTTCCCTCGGTCCACAACAGGTCGCCTTGCCGATCCTCCCGCTGGGCACTCCGGATAATAACGCGCTGCGGCGCGAACGTCAACCATCACACTGAGGGTCCCGGCGGCGATAGGCCACAAAGGTCAGGTCATCCGGCTTGGAGGGCTGGCCTTCGGCGGGCGCCTGCATGCGGCGGCGGCAGTCTTCCACCAAACCGTGCATCACCCGCTCGAGCGGCCCCTTGCGAATCCGCTCTGCGATCTCGTCGGTGCGGAGATTGTCGAACAGCCCGTCGCTGGCCAGCAGCAGCGTGTCGTAGCGGGCCATGAGGATCGTGGGGCCGACCTCGATCCGCATCTCGGCGGTGCCGACCACGTTGGAGACTAGGTGCCGGTCCACGTGCTGCATGGCCTCGGTCTCGTTCAACAGGCCGGATTCCAGGGCATATCCGACCGGCGAGTGGGAGATGGTGTGCAGCTTGATCTTGCCCCGCTGGCCGACTACCAGGATCATCGAATCGCCGACGTGATAAGTGCGGACGCTGCGGCCGCGGATTTCGGCGATGGCCAGGGTGGTGGCGGCGCCGATGCCCAGTTGGCTGACGGCCCGATTGGCGTTCTCGATCCCGTCGAGGATCGCGGCCCGCAGGCTGGGGTCGTCGTGGGGCGCCTCGCGGACCGAGGCGATCAGTTGCCGGATGGCCAGGCAGGAGGCCCGCTCCCCGGCGGGCGAGCCGCCCAGGCCGTCGGCCACGACCAGGATTCCCGCCTCGCCGTTGACGTGGATCACCGCGGCGGCGTCTTCGTTGGGGGTCTGCTTGTCGCGGCAGGGTGCGGAGAAGACGGCGGCGGCGCCCCCGGAAACGGCAAAGACCTCGCCCCCGGCCATGTCGGCCTGGAAGAACAACTGCGCATCCATACCCCAATTATTGTCCGGCAGGCCAGGCCCGCAAATGCCAGTCTTCCCCTTTCCTGGGTCTGAGTGGCCCCGCCTAGAAACATACCCACACAGTACCACAGCCACCCACCCCTATGCCGCTTACACCCACCGCATGGTTGCCAGGTATTGCCGCACCCAATCCCCAATCCCTAATCCCCAATCCCTAATCCCTACCCCCCCTCAGCCCCACTGCATCGTTTCCAGGTACTGCCGCAACTGGCCGGCGTTGCGGAATTTTTTGAGGATCAGCGAGCGTTTCAGGCCGCAGCAGATGGCCTTGGCCTCGGGGGGTTGTTTGGCGTATCGCCGGGCTCCGCCGACCGCTTCGTAGAAGAGGCGGATCAACTTAAAGACGTCCTCCTGGATGTTCTCCGTGCTGGCCGGTCCCCAGTGGAACATGTCGACCAGCTTCAGGTCGAACGACAGCCCGTAGCGCCGCACGATCACGTTCTCGTCGTGCAGGTCGCCGTGGTATTCGCGGAGGTTGTGGATCTTCTCGATGCCGGCGGCCAGGGCGTGCAGCAGGTGCAGGGCCTGAAACACCGGGATTCGCCTGCCCGGCTGCCGGGCCAGAAACTTGCTCAACAATTCCCCTTCCACGTATTCCGAGACCAGGAACCGGACGGGCAGTCCCTGGTAGACCGTGGTTTCCTGGGTGTGGTACTGGATCAGGATCGGGCAGTGGCGGAGCTTGTGGAGTTTTCGGGCGTAGAACCTGACTGCCCGGTTGGCCGGATTGCGGTGCGGATACCAGAACTTGGCCGTCCGCTCAATCCCCGTGGAGCATTCGCGGACCAGATACACCTCGCCCTCCCAGCCGGTGCCGATCTGGGTGACGATTTGATACTTGTCGGCCAGGAGAGTGCCGGGCTCGAAGGCGAATCGCTTGATGCGGCGACGGTTGCTTGTGGTGCCCACGGACTGTCCCATCTAACTATAGGAGTTCCAAGTTCTGGAAGTGGGTGGCTGGGGTTGCACGAAGTGAACCCCAGCTCCCCGGTGGCTCGCTGGCGCTCGACCCCGGCCACCCCGAGCCGGACCATCCGAACCTGGGACCACTGAACCACGAATCACTGGCCGAGCGGCTGGTTGCGAAGCGGCGGTCACGGATCGGCGACCGGCAAGCCCCCCCTCCTTCTTATTCTTACCAGATAAACCAACGCAAGCAAATCGTATCCGGCGTGGGCCACGATGGGCACCAGCAGGTTGTAGTCTGCGCACAGCCAAACCCACCCGAGATACAGCCCGATCACGCCGGCCAGCAGGGCATAGGTGAGAGTGATCGTATGGGCCAGCCCGAAGAGCACTGCGGCGACGGCCAATCCAATCCAGATCCCCGTCTCGGTCTGCCCGCCGCACCAGTCGGCCACCGCCTGCTGGACGACGCCCCGAAACAACATCTCTTCGCCCACCCCGGCCAGCACCGAGATCACCGCCAGGTCCGGCAGACGGCAGTCTCGAAACAAGGGCACCAGCAGCTCGTCGACCACGCGGTTGAGCCGAACAAACGGCCCCAGCGGGCACTTCAAGCACAGCCCCAGCAGGCCCGCCGGGGGCAACACGGCGGCCGCGCCCCACGCCGCGCCCCAGGCGGCGTCGGCCGGCGTGCGGGGAAACGAGTCCAGCGGGTTGTGGCCCACCAGCCAGCCCAGGCCCACGGCCACGACCGCCAACCCCCCCTCGAAGACGGCAGCCAGCAAGACGAAGTTCTGCGGTGGCGACAAATCGTTCTCATTCATGGCGACCATCAGCACAGTCGGCCCGCTCGGCCCCTGGGCCCCCGAAACGGCGTCTACCCAGTATACGCCAACCGATCCGCTCTCGACCACTACGAGTCTCTCCCCACCGGGCAGAATCGCTATTGCCGGGGCGGCCGACCGTGGTTACAGTCTCGCGCAGAACAGCCGGCAGTCAGCCACAGAAGCAAGGGACGTCATGAAGCTCGGCCACCTGATGAGCCTCCGCCGCTACCGGCGTTGCCGTCGGCTCTTTCGCTCGCCGCTGAAGGCCCACCTGCTGATCGCGGCGGCCAGACGACGACCCCTCTCGCTGGAGCTTCTGCCGGAGGGCTCGCTCAGCCTGCCCGATCCCAAAGGCTGCCGGGAGATGTTCCACTGGCTGCTGGAGGGGCCCACCGACCCCGGCCGCATTACCGTGGAGAACGGGCTGGTGGCGTTCGACTACGAGGGACTACGGATCGCGCTGCGCCCCAACAGCGAGGATTTCTTTGTCCTCAAGGAAATCTTCCTCGACGACGTCTACGGCATCAACGCACTCCCGGGGCCGCTGGACACTGTGATCGACCTGGGCGGCAACGTCGGCCTGTTTGCCCTCCGCGTGGCGCTCGTCGCGGCGCGGGTCATTTGCGTCGAACCGGTAGGGGCGAACCTGGAGGTCGCCAGGCGAAACGTCACGCGGATCGGAGCCCAAGGCAAGGTAACGCTGCTGCGATGTGCCGTCACCGGCGAGTCGGGCAAGACGGCGCGGATCTTCCTCAGCGCCCGCAACACCGGCGGCCACTCGCTCCGCCCGGAACATGCCGCCAAGTGGGAGTCCGCCGGTTTCGAGGACGTCCCGACCGTGAGCCTGGCGGACCTGTTGGAACGCGAGGGGGTCCAGCGCTGCTCGTTGCTCAAGTGCGACGTGGAGGGAGCGGAGTTTGAGATCTTCCGCAGCGCCCCGCGGGACGTCCTGGCGAAGATCGACCGGATCGTCATGGAGGTGCACCTGACCGCCGCCGACGGGAACCTGCAGGAACTCGGCGCGCTGTGCGAGAAGCTCGAATCGGCGGGGTTCCGCGTGGAGCACGAGCCGGTCCGCGACCATCGTCAGAGGCTCAAGCCGGCATTGATGCTCTTCGCAGCCGGCCAGAACCAGCAAGCCGCACGGCTTTCGGCCGCCTGACGCCCGCGGCAGACCGGCCGGTTGGCCCTATCAGGTGTAGTGTCTGCCAGGCGGAGTGTCTGCGCGACGCCCGGCATCCCCCCGTCGGGCCCTCCGATTGGCGATTCGGGCCGGATCCGGGCGGGGACCGGCAGAAACGGCGGAGTCTCCTTCCGATCTTGGCGACGCCGTGTCTGGCAAGCTCTCCTGGGGGATGAGTGGGTGGCTGGCGGCCAGCCGCCGGCCGGGGTCATCGGCGCCGCAGAACCTCTGCCACCCGGACCAGGGGTGCAGCATGGTACAGACCAAAGACAATGCAACGCGATACGCATACGCACCAGATTACGCGGTCTCTCCCGGGCAGACGCTGCAGGAGACCATCGACGCTCTGGGAATGGACCAGCGGGAGCTTACCGTACAAACAGGCCTGTCGCCAAAGCACGTCAACCAAATCATCAAGGGAGTCGCTACGATCTCTCGGGACACCGCGATTCGCCTGGAGCGGGTCATCGGTATACCTGCGCGGATGTGGAACAACCTTGAGGCGAATTATCGCGAGTAGTTGGCCCGCTTGGCTGAAAGAGATTGCTCACAACGAGACCTGCAATGGCTGGCGCGTAAACGTCATTGCAGACCGTTTGACAAAGCAGCGTTTCGATCTGCTGCCGGGGCGATTCGATCCCTGACCACGAAACGGCCGGAGGCGCTCGCCCCCGAGATGATCGACCTGTGCGCAAAGGCTGGTGTCGCCGTGGCCCTAGTTCCCGAACTGTAAGGCGCACCGGTCAACGGTGCAGCAAAATGGCTAACGCCGGACAAAGCGATGATCGGCCTGAATCTGAGGGGCAAGAGCAACGACCATTTCTGGTTCACCTTCTTTCATGAAGCGGGACACATTCTGAATGACAGCAAGAAGGAAACGTACATCGACGTGGGGTACGAGGACGATCCGCGTGAGGCGAGAGCGAACGAGTTTGCAGCCAATCTCCTCATTCCACCCGAGCAAGCCGCTGAATTGCCGCGGCTGAAGAGCTACAGGGCGGTGTTGGCGTTCGCCCGGTCCATTAGGATCGCTCCCGGGATCGTCGTCGGCAGGCTACAACGAGAAGGAATCTTGCCTTATGCCCATCTCAACAAGCTCAAAGTGCGTCTTGAATGGTCGAAAGGATGAAGAGGCCTCGCCTACGACAACCTCTCGCACGTCCCGCCCTGGCTGTCGGACGCCTCGCGCCGAATACGTATGAGGTCGCACCAGATTGCACCGATCGCGGCCCAAGGAGGACGAGGAGGATGAAGAACGGAGATCGCCCCAAGGCTTTGCCGGTTGGGACTTTACGCACCGATCCGCACGGTGCTGCCTCGCCTTGCATCGCCGAGACCGGCGAAGACAATCCAGTACGCCCGGCAGGATTCGAACCTGCAACCCTCGGTTCCGAAGACCGATGCGCTATCCAATTGCGCCACGGGCGCAAGCTATTCAGCTTCTGTTGCGGAATGGCGCCAACATGCAGGGTGGGACGAAGTCCCACCACGATTCAGGCGGAATCCGCTGGGACTGCGCTTCGCTACGTCCCACCCTACCATCTTCCGCAACAGAAACTGTTTATCCACAATACCCTGCAACGCCATCGCAGATGTGTCAACCGGGCGACTACGCCCTGCCACCACACCTGCCGAACACTCGACAAGCCATTGTCGGGCTTTCCATTGCGGCCGTCAAGCGACATCGCGGCGTGCGGTCGCGCTTGAGTTCGATCAGCACGAGCGAGGCATCGGGCGCGGTGGCGAGCAAGTCGATGCGGCCGCCCAAACCGGTGTCCTCCTGCCGGCCGATCAACATCCACTTGTCCGAGGGCAGACGCGGCGCGGCAACGATCATGTCTTCCAAGAGTTGCTCACTGGCCAGCGACGATTCGGCGAGCAGATCGGGCTTTTCGTCGATCCGCACAGCTTGGAGGAGAGAAAAAAAACGGCGGCCCAACCCTCGATGGGTCGGGCCGCCGGGAATGGCTAGACCAGGCCTTCTGGTAGCCAGAAGGTGGGCATCCTTCTGCCCCGGGGGTTAGCTGTCGCAGCCGGCCGGCTCGCAGGCCTTGGGCGGCTCGCAGCAGGCGGGCATGGCCGGGACCGGGCAGCAGACCTTCACCGGCACCTGCTTGCACACCACTTTGGGCACGCAACGGGTGACCGTGTAGGGGACCTGCTTCGCCACCAGCCTCACGCAGTTCACCGTCTTGGTGACGCATACCGGCTTGCAGACCGTGTACGGCACCTGCTTGACGCACGTCTGGGCCACCAGCTTGCAGACCTGGTACGGAATCTGCTTCGTATGGCATTCCTTCACGATGCGGCAAACCTTGTAGGTGCAGGTCTTCACGCACTGCTCGGCCACCATCTTGCAGACCTTGTAGGTGCAGGTCTTCACCCGCTGCTCGGGCACCATCTTGCAGACCTGGTAGGTGCAGGTCTTCACGCACTGCTCGCTGACCATCTTGCAGACCTTGTAGGTGCAGGTCTTCACCCGCTGCTCGGGCACCATCTTGCAGACGGTGTAGGGGATCCGCTTCTCATGGCACTCCTTGACCATCTTGCAGACCTTGTAGGTGCAGGTCTTCACCCGCTGCTCGGGCACCATCTTGCAGACGGTGTAGGGGACCTTCTTCACGCACGTTTCACTCACGTACTTGACGCACTGGATCTGCTTCTCCACGGTCTCGGGCACCCACACCCGGCACTGCCTCACCGGCGCACAAGCGGCCGGTTTGCACGCGGCCGGCTCACACGCGGCCGGTTCGCAGGCTGCGGGCTCGCACACCTTGGGGGCGATTTCGCGGGTTTCCCAGTGGCCGGAACAGACCTTGACGGTCTTGGTGTAGTGCACCGGCTTGCAGACGGTGTAGCAGCACTCCCGCTCGCGCGTCTCGTACACCGGCTTGCAGACGGTGTAGCAGATCTCCTTGGTCTTGGTCTCCCAGACCGGCTTGCACACCGTATACTGGCAGACCCGCTCCCGCGTCTCGTACACCGGCTTGCAGACGGTGTAGCAGATTTCCTTGGTTTTGGTTTCCCAGACGGGCTTGCACACCGTGTACCGGCAGACGCGTTCCCGCGTCTCGTAGACCGGCTTGCAGACCGTGTAGCAGATTTCCTTGGTTCTGGTCTCCCAGACTGGGTTGCAAACCGTGTAGCAGATGTTCTTGGTTCTGGTTTCCCAGACCGGCTTGCAGACCGTGTAGCAGATTTCCTTGGTCCGAGTCTCCCACACCGGCTTGCAAACCGTGTAGCAGATGTTCTTGGTCCGGGTTTCCCAAACCGGCTTGCAGACGGTGTAGTTGCACGTGCGTACGCGGGTTTCCCAAACCGGTTTGCAGACCGTGTACGTGCACTCCCGGTAACGAGTCTCGGGGACGTACTTCACGCAATTGACGGTTTTCTGCTCGCAGACCCGCTCGTAGCAGGTCTTGTAGCAGGTGTACTGCTGCTGCTCGTAGACGATCTCCTTACAGGTCTTCATGACCGTGTGGCATTCCATCTTGCAAGCAGATTCGACCGCGCAGCAGCGAACTGGCCTCAGGCAACGATACCGAGCTGCGCCGCAATAGCACGCATCAGCCGTGCTGGCCGCCATCGCCAGCAGGACTGCGGCGATCAGCGGCACACCTAGGAGCTTCCTCATCTTATGCCTCCTTCAAGCACCACGTAGAACAAAAAAGGGCCTGGTCAAACTGGCGGAGTCCGCCTGCTGTGTATTCGGCCGACGCACTCCATGCACATTACCCAAAATGCTGAGTCCTCTCCGCCTATCGCAGCGACTCTGCCTGTGTACACACTGCAGAGTGACGCCGAGACAGCAGATCATCCTAAGGTATCGTCATAATGCATCGTCTGCTTGATCCAGAAGGGATGGGAGAAAGAGAAACTCTAGGACGTTTGAGGCGTTAGACACCGTTCTGCGGCCGCCTGCCCTTGCGGCATTCGTGGGCACCTCGGGCCGGCGTGTCCGTCCGGGCGGCTACGATCGCGTGGAGTAGATGGGTCGCACCGTCTGGGCCGGATTTGCGGGCGAGACGTGCTTTCAGGGGCCATCGACGGCGCGGCTGGCGGCGGTCGGCCTGCCACCTTCGGCGGCGTGGCTCGTAACCTGGAGTGCCGACTTCCCGGTCAATGTCTGTTCCAGAGCGGGAATCCTGCTTGACCTCCCCCAAATTGCGACGTAGCTACTCATAGCCGGTGTTGTGTCGCGGCGCCGGCCGTGCTCCAAGAGACACGAGGGGCGTCGACAGCCCGCCCCACTGTCAGCCGGCGACGCCGCGGGGTGGTGTTTGCCGGGAGCCGACCGAAGGGACGTGCGGCTGTCTGGCGATGCAGTGCTCGACGCGACCGACCGGCGGAAGAGAGCACGGGCAAGAGAGACTTGCCCGATTCGAAGGAAGACGAACATGAGCGGGAACAACCGGAGAGACGCCTTCACGCTGATCGAGGTGCTGATCGTCGTGATCATCATGGCGGTCCTGGCCGCCACGATCATCCCACAGTTCGCCGATTCCACCACGGACGCCAAGCGGAGCGCACTGGAGTTCAACCTGCACACCATGCGGTCCCAGGCTGAGCTGTACAAGATGCACAGCGGCAGTTATCCGGCGACTCTCAAGGACCTGACCGCCACGACCCCGGACGGCTTCGGCCCCTACATCGACGCCGTGCCCGAAAACCCCTTCAACGGCAGTGCGGCCGAGGCGGCCGTCAGCTCAGTCCCCACCGGACCGAATGGCAGTGGGGAAGGCTGGCTGTACATGAAGACCACCGGCCGGATCTGGGGCAACTGCACGGAAGGATTCTGAGGGGCGCGCTGGGTAGCCGGCCTGGCTGACGACACGGCCAAGGGCTGATTCGGTCGGCGGCCGCCGCTGGGGACACGTGAACGGTTCGTGCAAGACCCACGTCAACCCAGCATCAGGATGTGAAGTGTTGAGGCGGCCCGGATGTCCTCCGGCTGAAGCCCGGGGTACTCGCCCAGGATCTCCGCCTCGGAGATCCCTTGGGCCACCATCAACCCCGTGGGCAGAGCAGGTGTTGTGCTGAAGCACAACCTACGGCTGCTGCGGCCGGCGGCGGAGGCCGTCGAGCCAGTGGAGAATTGCCAGCAGCAGGTGGCGGTAGAGCATCCGCGGGCCGGCGTAGCGCATCACCGCCTGGGCCTTGCTCCGCATCGCCGGCTTGTAGCAGTGGACGCGGCACTTGGCACAGGTGGGCTTTTCGGCGCCGAAGAAGCAGCGGTCGAGCCGGCCGGCGGAGTAGTCGAACAGCTCGCGACACTCCGGGCAAAGCTCGCCTGCCGTGCCGTGATGTGCCCGGCAGTAGATCGTGACCATCGCACGGACGGTCCGCTTTTCTCGGGCGATTCGCGGCGGAGGGGACATGGGGGAAGGCTGAATGCAGAATGATGAATGCAGAATGATGAATGCAGAATGATGAATGCTGAGTGCTGAATGCCAGATGCTCGCCGGGCGGCGGCCGCCAAACGCCCTACCGCCTACTGCCCACTACCCACTGCCTACTGCCTACTGTATTGTACAACTTCACCAGCCGGTAGCGGCGGATGGCCCCGTCGGCGTCGGCGAAGTGGTAGTCGGTGAGCGTGAGCAGTTCGTCGTCGGCGCTGGCCGCAAGTTGGGCGTCCGTCAGGCGGCTGAGCGTGGGATCGTACTGCATGCCGTCGCCGCTGAGCGTCTCGGCCAGCAGCAGGTAGGTGAACCCCGCGTCGCGCAACTGCCGGCTGAGCTGGGCCGGGTCGGCGATCTGCCGGTCGTAGTGGGTGCGGCGGCGGTAGGCGTTCTCGCGGGTGACCCGGCCGGCGAAGTAGAACGCCCGATAGTCCTGGCTCAAGAGCTGGTCGTCCGGGGAGGCCAGGGCATTGAACACCGCGGCGGCCCGATAGGTCGGCTCGTGCCGGAGCAGGTAGTCCTGGCGGTCTTCCAGACCGAGGGCCACGGCCACTTGATCGCGGCAGCGGGCCAGCGGGACGGCCGCCATCGCCAGGAGCACGACGGCAAACGTCGCCGCCGCGACCCAGCGTGCAGGGCGGGGGAAGCGACGCATCTCGATCCACACCCAGACCACCGCCACACTCAAGGGCGCGACGACCGGCAGCAGGAATCGCACGTTCTGCCGCAGCAGATACCAGAGGACGCCATAGCAGAGCCCCGCACCCAGCAGCGTGCCCAGGCCGCGGAGCCGCCGGCAGAACAGCACGCCGGGCACGCCCGCCAGCAGCAGCACGCCCAGTTGATGCCCCCTCCCGCCGAACCGCTCGGGGTGCACGGTCACCTGCCATGGGGCGGCGGCCAAACCCAGCGGGCCGCGGCCCAGAGGCGACTTGCCCTCGGGCAAGGTTTCGCTTGCACCGGCGGCCGTGTCACTGCCGCCGAAGACCTCGCCCAGGAAGGGGAAGACCGGGTTGCCGTGATGCCAGGCCGCCCGGGCGTACCAAGGGCCGCCGACGCTCGCGGCCACGATGGTCACCACGGCGGCCCCCTCCAGCAGCAACCGCCGCTGGGCGGTTCGGCGAGCGATGGCCCAGAGCCAGCCGATCGCCATCGCGGCGGCGAAGACCAGTGCGATGTACTTCGTCCCCAGTGCGCCGCCGGCAACCAGGCCGGCCAGCAGAAACCAGCGGTGACCCTGCTGGGCCACTGTCCCCTGGCACCAAGCCGCCAGGGCGAGCGTGGTCAGGGTGGCCAGGGCCACGTCGCTGAGCGGGGCGGTCATCTGGTTGTTCACACCCGGCGTCAACACCACCACCGCACCGGCGATCCACGCCCAGCGGCGGCCGAGG
>Ga0315277_10003121_pt1 | contig 22640 bp, 10 predicted proteins | sample YL17G05_15_MG_FD_203695 | JGI IMG/M metagenome (GOLD analysis project Ga0315277, IMG submission 203695) | Sediment microbial communities from Yellowstone Lake, YNP, Wyoming, USA - YL17G05_15 | ecosystem: Environmental > Aquatic > Freshwater > Lake > Sediment | place: USA: Wyoming | collected...
CCAAGCGCTGCAGTGCCACCGCGTGGCGCACCATCTGTGGGCGCGCGGCCGCCGCGCGCTCGCGCTCGCGCTCCAGTCGCGCGTGTCGGAAGTCCTCCACGTCGACATCCACCCCGGCGCGTCCATCGGGCGCGGCGTGCTCATCGACCACGCGACCGGGGTCGTCATCGGGGAGACGGCGGTCGTCGGGGACGACGTCTCGCTGCTGCACCACGTCACGCTCGGCGGGTCGGGCACCGGCCGCGGCGCGCGCCACCCGCGCGTCGGCGCGGGCGCCCTCCTGGGCGCGGGCGTGTGCGTGCTGGGGCCGGTGACGGTCGGGGCGGGGTCCAAGGTCGGGGCGGGGTCGGTCGTCGTGACCGACCTCCCGCCGCACTGCGTCGCGGTCGGCGTCCCCGCGCGCATCGTGCGCACGGGGCTCACCGCGGAACCGCGGCGGGACATGAACCTGGTGGACGACTTTGTGTTCGACTACCAGATCTAGGGGGGCGCGGTGGGGGGGGGGGACGGGTGTCGGGGTGGGGGGCGCGGCGCGCGCCGTTGTTTTGCACCCCGTTTTTGGCCGCCGCGCCGCTTGTGGCGCCGTGTGTTATGCGCCCCTGTGTCCGCGCTGGCGCGCGGGAGGCGCGGGGTGGCCCGGGTGGGCGTGTCGGCCGCCGGCTCTCGACCGCCGCCCGCGCGCTGTGGCGCGCTCACGCAGCAACCCAACACTCCCCGCGCCCCGGCTCGCTCGCCGCCGCCCTCTCGCCGCCGCTGCATGTTGGCCGCTGGACGCGCGCCGTGTGCGCCCGGCGCGGCGCGCGGCGCCGCGCCGCGGCCCGCGGCCCGCGCGCCGCGCACGGGCGCCGCGCCGGGCGCCGCGCGCCAAGCAGTCAGGACGACGCCTGCAAGGCGGCGCGTCCTACGGATTGCGGCCGAGGCGGGCAATGGTGAGCGAGGAGGTGGGAGGAAGGGGGCGAGCGCGGGCGCGCCACCCGCCGCGCCGGGGCGCCGGGTCCAGGCGCCGCCGCGCCGCCTGGCGGCGCGCCATGCAAGCCGCAGGCCGCGCCCGGTTCGGGCGGCGGGCGCCAAGGGCCGACGCCCCCCGATTCCCGCCGCCACCACCCAGGCGCCGCCGCCCCTCCTCTCGGCGCCACCCCGTCCAACCCGCGCGCCCTCATCGTGGTCGGCTCCGGCCCCGCCGGCTACACCGCCGCCATCTACGCGGCGCGCGCGTCGCTGGCGCCGCTCGTGGTCGAGGGGTTTCGCGCGGGGGGCGTCCGCGGCGGGCAGCTCATGACGACGACGGAAGTCGAAAACTTTCCTGGCTTTCCGGACGGCATCACGGGCCCGGACTTGATGGACCGGATGCGGGCGCAGGCGGAGCGGTGGGGGGCTGAGCTGGTCACCGACGACGTTGAATCGGTCGACCTGACCTCCCGCCCTTTTTCGGTCACCGTCGCCGACGGCACCACCGTGCACGCGCACTCGATCATCATCGCGACGGGGGCCACCGCGAAACGCCTGGGCATCCCCTCCGAGAAAAAGTTTTGGTCGGCCGGCATCTCTGCGTGCGCCATCTGCGACGGCGCGTCCCCCCTCTTTGCCCGCCAACCGGTGGCGGTCGTCGGGGGCGGGGACACCGCGGTCGAGGAAGCGCTCTACCTCACCAAATACGCGTCCCACGTGCACCTCCTCGTGCGCGCGCCCAAATTGCGCGCGTCGGCCGCCATGGCCGCCCGCGCCGAGGCCGACCCCCGCGTCACCGTCCACTACTCCACCTCCATCGCGGACGCGGTCGGCGACGCGCGCGGCGTGATGACGGGGCTCGCGCTGATCAACGCGGACACCGGAAAGCCTACAGGCGACACTCTTTCTGTCCGCGGCCTGTTTTACGGCATCGGCCACACGCCCAACACGGGCGTGCTGGGCGGTCAAGTCGCGACCGACGCGGCGGGCTACATCGAGCTGGCGCACGGTCCTTCAACTTCCGTCGACGGCGTCTTTGCCGCGGGCGACGTCGCCGACACCGAGTGGCGCCAGGCGGTCACCGCGGCGGGGTCGGGGTGCCAGGCCGCGCTGGCGGCGGAGCGGTGGCTCGCGGCGCGCGGGCTGTTGCCGGAGCCGGGCGCGGTCGCGGCGGCGACCGCGCCAGAGGCGCGGAACGAAGAGGCCGCGCCCCCGGCCGCGCCGGCCGCCCCCACCGGCGAGATCGACGCGTCCCAGGACCTGCACCAGGGGCAGGCCGCCCTGCGCAAACTCTACCACGAGTCCCCCCGCCCCCTCCTCGTCCTCTACTCGTCCCCCTCGTGCGGCCCCTGCCGCATGCTCAAGCCTGTGCTCCGCGCTGTCGCGGCCGAGTACGTCGGCCGCGTGCACCTCGTGGAGGTCGACATCGAGGCCGACCCTGAGATCGCGCAAGCGGCGGGCGTCGGCGGGACGCCCACCATCCAACTCTTCTACAGAAAGGGGCTCGTCGCCGACATGCCGGGCGTGAAGAACAAGCGCGACTACAGGGCCGCGCTGGACGGGGTGCTGGAGAAGGAGGGAGGGGATGGGGCGGCGGCCGCGGCTGCAGACCGTCAGGTGGCCGCCAAGTGAGCGGGTGGGTCTGGCTTGTTTCCCATTCTTTCGAGCAAGCAGCGAGGGTTTGGTGGCTTGCGTTGGGGGGGGGGGGGGGAGGCGCTCCGTGTCACTGGCGCACGGGGTCGGCCGAAGTGCGCGCGCGCGTTTTCTCTCCTCCAACACACCCGCGCGCTCCCGCCCGCTGCTCTCCCACGCCAGAGCCCCACCCCGGGGCCCGGCACCCCGTCCCCGCGCCCCCGCGGCCCCGCGCCTGCGTGCCGCGTCGATGGCCGCGACCGTGATGGAGACCGGCCTGGAGGCCGAGATCTTTGGCGACGCCCCCGCCGACGACCTGCCGCCCGAGTTTGCGGCGGCGACCTCGGACGACGTCGCGCGCCGCACGCGGCTGCTGTCCAACGAGGTGCGCGTGCTGCGGGACGAAGCGACGCGGCTCAACCTAGAGACGGCCAACCTGAACGAAAAGGTGAGCGATGGGGATTGGGAGGGGGGGCGGGGGGCGGGATCGGGGCGGGAGGCCGCGCGCGTCCATCCGCGCATCGGCGTGCGCGCCGCCGCGGGCGCGCCGCGGCCCGCGCGCCCGCCCGGCACGTCCTGCCATTGCGGACGTGCAGCGGCGCGTGTTGCCGGCGAGCGCGGCCGGCGAGGCCGCGCGCTCAACCCCCGCCCCTGCCTCCTTCCCTGCAGATCAAGGAGAACAAAGAGAAGATCAAGCTCAACAACCAGCTGCCCTACCTGGTGGGCAATATCGTCGAGGTGGGTGGGGGCGGGAGGGAGGGAGGGAGGAGGGCGCCACCGCGACCGCGCGCCCACCTGCCCCCCTCTCCTCCCCTCCCCGCCACAGATCCTGGACCTGGGCCCCGACGCCGACGACGAGGAGGACGGAGCCGCCGCCGACGCCGACGCCGGGCGGTCGGGCCCGGCGGCGGTGCTCAAAACGTCGACGCGGCAAACCGTCTTCCTCCCCGTCATCGGCCTCGTCGACCCCGCGACCCTGAAGCCGGGCGACCTCGTCGGCGTGAACAAGGACTCGTACCTCGTCCTGGACGCGCTGCCGGCCGAGTACGACGCGCGCGTCAAGGCGATGGAGGTGGGGGGAGGAAGGAACGAGAAGAGGACGCAGGGTGCCGGCGCCGCGCGCGCCTCGGACCCCGACGCCGCCCCCCACCCCTGCACGCAGGTCGACGAAAAGCCGACGGAAGACTACTCCGACGTCGGCGGCCTCGACAAACAAATCCAGGAGCTCGTCGAGGCGGTCGTCCTCCCCGTCACGCACAAGGAACGGTTTAAAGCGCTCGGCATCAAGCCGCCCAAGGGCGTCCTCCTCTACGGCCCGCCCGGCACGGGCAAGACGCTCATCGCGCGCGCGTGCGCGGCGCAGACGAACGCGACCTTCCTCAAGCTGGCGGGGCCGCAACTCGTTCAAATGTTCATCGGCGACGGCGCAAAGCTCGTGCGCGACGCGTTTGCGCTCGCCAAGGAGAAGGCGCCCTGCATCGTGTTCATCGACGAGATCGACGCGGTCGGCACCAAACGGTTCGACTCGGAGCTGTCGGGCGACCGGGAGGTGCAGCGGACGATGCTGGAACTGCTCAACCAGCTCGACGGTTTTTCGTCCGACGAAAACATCAAGGTCATCGCCGCCACCAACCGCGCCGACATCCTGGACCCCGCGCTCATGCGGTCAGGGCGGCTCGACCGCAAGATCGAGTTTCCGCACCCGAACGAGGACGCACGCGCGAAGATCCTGGCGATCCACGCCCGCCGCATGACCGTCGGCGCGGACGTCAACTACGACGAGCTCGCGCGCGGCACGGACGACTTCAACGCGGCCCAGCTGAAGGCGGTGTGCGTCGAGGCGGGCATGCTCGCGCTGCGGCGCGGGGCGGACACGGTGTGCCACGAAGACTTCAACGAGGGCGTGATTGCGGTGCAGTCCAAGAAAAAGGCGCTGCTCAACTATTACGCGTGAATGAGGGGGGTGGGAGGGGGGGGCGTGTCTGCGCGGGCGTGTGAGTGAGGTGCGGCGCCTTTCCTTCTCCCTCGCCCGCCTGCCGCGCCACAGACGCCACCCCAGAACCCCCCCCCCCCCCATCACTCGTCCCCGTCGTCTGCACCCGCTTCCACGGTGATGATGTCGTCGATACGCAGGATGGTGACGGCGGCCTCGACCGCGAAGCGCAGCGCGTTTACTTTCGACATCGTGGGTTCAAGCACGCCCGCCGCGACCGAGTCCCGCACCGCGCCCGCCTCCAGATCGAGCCCGCACCGCGCCAGGGCCGCGGCGTCGGGCGAGCCGCCGCCCGCCTGGGCGCGGGCGTGGTAGGCGCGCAGCTTGGCGACGAGGTCGGCGCCGTCGCGCGCCGCGTTGACCGCGAGCGCTTTGGGCACCGCGAGCAACGCGTCGGCGGCTTCCGCGATGGCCAGCTGCTCGCGCGAGCCGAGCGAGGTGGCAAACGACTCGAGGTGGACTGACAGGCCGGCCTCGACCGCGCCGCCGCCGGGGACGACGGAGCCGGACTCGAGCACCCGTTTGACCGCGCACAGCGCGTCGTGCATAGCGCGCTCCATTTCGTCGAGCAGGTAGTCGTTGGCGCCGCGCAGCAGCAGGGTGGCGCCGCCGCCGGCGGCGCCGCCCTTGACCAGGACGACGTCGTCGCCCGCGACGGACACCTCCTCCACCCCGTCCGCGCCGCCCAAGCAGGCCGCGTCGAACGTCTCCCCGCCGTCCGCGTCGGCCAGGGTGGAGACGAGGGTGGCGCCCGTCGCGCGGCAGACGCGCTTTATGTCGTCGCGCGGCACGCGGCGGCACGCGATGACCCCGCCCTCGACCAAATACTTGAGGCAGAGGTCGTCCACGCCCTTGGTCGTAAACACGACGTTGGCGCCCGAGGCGAGGATGGCGGCCACGCGGTCGCGCGCGATGTCGGCCTCGCGCGCGCGGAGCGCTTCGAGCTCCGCGGGGTCGGTGACCAGCACTTGGACCCCCATCGCCATGCGCGCCTTTTGCAGGTTCATGTCCAGGCACGCGACGCGGGCCGGGGAGACGCGGACGGGCATGCCTTGCGCGGCGCGGCCGAGGTTGAGCGCGACGCCGCGGAGGAGGGTCGAGTCGTGCATCGACCCCCCCAGCGCCTTGAGCACCGCCACGCCCTTGACGGGGTAGGACGGGGGGGCACCGCCGGCGCCGGGGCGCTCCACGGAGCGCATGGCGTCGACGGCGAGGGCGGCAAAGTGGGCGGCGTCGGAGCCGACCACTTTCGAGGAGATCGACGTCGCCGCGACGCGGGCCAGGGTGTCGGGCCCCAGGGACGAGACCGGGATGGCCAGCGACTCCGTGATGAAGCGGACGGCCTCTTTCGCGGCGAGGCGGTACCCGGAGACGACCGACGTCGGGTGGACCCCGGACCGGACGAGGTCGGCGCCGCGCTTGAGCAACTCGGCGGCCACGATGACGACCGACGTCGTGCCGTCGCCGACCTCCGCGTCCTGCAGCTCGGCCAGGTCGACCAGGATCTAGAGGGGGGTGGGGGGAGGGGTGGTCGGGCGGCGGAACCCGTTCGCCTCCCCGCGCGCGCGCCCTCTCGCCGCTCCCGTCCCCCACCTTGGCCGCTGGGTGCTCCACCTCGAGCAGCTTCAGGATGGTGGCGCCGTCGTTGGTGATGGTCACGTCCCCGATGTCGTCGACGAGCATCTGAGAAAGGAGGCAGGGCGGGCGGAAAGAGGGGGTCGATGCGGGGGCCGCGGCCGGATCGCCGCCGCCTCCCGCGCCTCCCGCCACCCCTCTCCCCCACCCCATTCCACCCCACAGTCACCTTGTCGAGGCCGACGGGGCCGAGGGACGATTTGACGATGTTGGCGACCGCCGCGACGGCCGCCACGTTTTGGGTGCGCGCGTCCGCGCCCGTCGTGCGCACGCCGGCGATGGCCAGGGACGCGCCGGGCGGCGCGGCCATGGTGGAAAGAGGGGGGAGGGGGCGCGGGGTGGAGAGTGTGTCGCCCGGCTCGCTGCGGCCGGCCGTCAGTTTTCCGCGGCCGCCCCGCTCTTTCCTCCTCCGCCCGATCCGGGCCGCGCCGCGCACGCCCCGCGCCGGCCTGTGGCGTGGCGCGCGGCGGGCGACGGAAGAGGAGCGCGGCTCGAGGGACGGCCGCGAGAGGATGGCGCCGCCTCCCCCCCCTCCCGCCGGCGCCGGCGACAGCGGCCGCCGCCGCCCGCCCTCCCTGGACATCCCGGCTACCGACGGCGAGGGCGACCCCCCCCCCCCGTCGCGCGGCACGCCTGCGTCGGCATCGTCGGTCGTCGCGGCCGCGCTCGCGTCCGTCGTCGACCCCATCCGCCGGGCAGCCGCGGCCATGACGCCGACCATGATGAGGAGCGGGGCTGGCGGGCGCCCGACCCCATCGGTCGACCCCATCGCGCGCGCGACGATGGCTGGCGCGCGCGCGCGCCGAGCCACGCTCACCATGGAGGAGGTGGACGCGATCATGCACAAGATGGGTGGGGTGGGAGGCGGGGAGGGAGGCGCGACGCCGCCCCCGCCCTCGAAGGACCGCCCGCGGCTCGTCCCGCTCGGCCCGGCCGCGCGGCGGCCGCCCTCCGCGACCAACGCCGTCAAAACGAGCAAGTACAACGCCCTCACCTTCCTCCCCCGCTTCCTGTTTGAAATGTTCTCCCGGGCGGCCTACTCGTACTTCCTCCTGCAGGCCGTCCTGTCGTGGATCCCTGTCGTGTCGCCGTTTGGCGGCCTCGGGTCGACCGCGGCGCTCGCCTTTGTCCTGGCCGTCGCCGCGGTCAAGGCGCTGTTTGAAGACGTCAACCGGCACCGGCAGGACGCGGCGACGAACGCGTCCATCGCGCACCTGGCGCGGGCCGACGGGTCCGTCGTCGACATCCCGTGGCGCGACGTCCGCGTCGGCCACGTCCTGCGCGTCACCGACGGCGAACTGTTCCCCGCCGACCTGGTGTGCCTGCACTCGTCCCTGGGGGACGGCGTGTGCTTCATCAAGACGACGAACCTCGACGGGGAGAGCAATTTGAAGGTGCGCCGCCCGGTCGACCTGCGCGACGACGCGCCGGCGAGCGAGGCCGACGCCCTCGCCCTCGCGGGCTTGCTCACCGTGGAGCCGCCCAACGCCGACCTGCACCACTTCAAGGGGCGGCTGGCCCTGGCGGGTGGAGGTGGGGAGGCGGGCGGCGACCCCGCGCCGACCGCCACCCCCGCCGCCCCCCTGCCCCCCTCCTCCCCGACCACCGCCGCCGCCACCATCCCCTCCCGCGTCGTCCCCGTCACCATCAACGAGGTGCTGCTGCGCGGGTGCACGCTGAAGAACACGGGGGCGGTGCTGGGCGTCGTCGTGTACACGGGCGCCGACACGCGCATCCAGCGCAACGCGGCCGCGACCCCCTCGAAGACTGGTTCCTACGACCACTTCATGAATTTTCAGATCGTGTTCGTCATGGCGCTCCAACTGGCGCTCTGCCTCGTGTCGGCCGGCGCCGGGGCCGGGTGGCGCGCGGCCGAGGGCTACCGCCGCCCGCACCTCGCGGCCAGCGACCCGTCCCAGGGCAACCCGCGGTCGCCGGCCGCCTACGCGGGCATCCTCACGGTCACCTTCTGGATTCTGTATTCCTACCTCGTCCCCATCTCGCTCTTCGTCACCATGGAGCTTGTCAAATTCTGGCAAGGCTTTGTGTACGTCAACCGCGACGCGGCCATGGTCGACCCCGCCACCGGCGACGGCGCGCTCGCGCGCAACACGGGCCTGAACGAGGACCTCGGCAAGGTGGACTACATCTTTTCGGACAAGACGGGCACCCTGACGGCCAACGAGATGCTGTTGCGGCAGGTGGACGTCGGGGGGGTCGTGTACGGCGACCCCGGGTTTCGGCTCGAGGAGTGGACGGGCGGGGAGGGCGACGCGTGCGCGAGGGCGTGGGACCCGCGCGCGGCCGCCGCGGCCGCGGCTCTGACGGCCGACCACGGGTGGCGCGCCATGGTGGCGGCGTCCGGTGGCGAGGGCGGCGGCTCGTCCGGCGCTGCGTCGCCGCCGTCCGGCGCGTCGGGCGCCTCCGCCTCGGACGCCTCTGACGCCTCCCTCGCCGTCGTCGGCGCGCGCATGGTCGACTTTTGGACGACCGTGTGCGTCTGCCACTCGCTCATCGTCGAACCTTCCCCCGGCGGCGGCCCGCCCCTCTACCAAGGGCCGTCGCCCGACGAGGTGGCCCTCGTCTCCGCCGCCCGGTCCCTCGGCGTCGCATTTGTCGCTCGCCGCGCGGGCGGCGTCGACCTGGTCGTGCACGGCGCGCGGCTGGCGTACGAGGTGTTGGCCGTCCTCGACTACTCTTCGGCGCGCGCGCGCATGTCGGTCGTCGCGCGCTGCCCCGACGGCGCGGTGCGCCTATTTTGCAAGGGCGCGGACGCCAAAGTGATGGCCATGCTGGACGAGGGGACGCCGGCCGAGGCGCGCGAGGCGGCCGAGACCAACCTGGCGGCCTTCGCGCGGCGCGGCCTCCGCACCCTCGCCCTCGGCACCAAGACCATCCCGCCCTCCATCTGGGCCGACTGGGACGAGCGCCACGCGGCCGCGGGCGCGTTGCTCGACGGCCGGGACGAGGCGGTGGCCGCGCTGGCGGGGGAGCTCGAGGGAGGCCTCACCCTCGTCGGCGTCACCGCCATCGAAGACAAACTCCAGGACGGCGTCCCCGACGCCATCGCGACGCTGCTCGCCGCCGGCATCAAGGTGTGGGTCATCACGGGGGACAAAAAGGAGACGGCGGCCAACATCGCGGTCTCGTGCCGGCTCCTGACGGACGCGGCGACCGCGCTCACGCTCGACGCCGATTCTCCGGCCGCCGCCGACGCCGAGCTGACCGCGCTCACCGCGGCCCTGGACGCGCGCGGCGCCGGGGCGAAGGGGGAGTTGGTCGTCGACGGCCCGACGCTCGCCCACATCCTGGAGACCCCCCTCGAGCCCCGCCTCGCGGCCCTCGGCGCCCGCTGCGCCGCGGTCGTCGTCTGCCGGTCGTCGCCCTCGCAAAAGGCGGGCATCGTGAGGATGATGAGAGAGTTTGAGATGGCGGCGGCGGGCGCGAGCGCGAAAAACCCGCTCACCCGCTGGTACAGGCGCCAGATGCGCAAGCAGGCCGGCCGCATGCTCTCCGTCGGCGACGGCGCCAACGACGTCGCCATGATCCAGGCGGCCGACGTGGGGGTCGGGGTCATCGGGAAAGAAGGGCGGCAAGCCGTCAACTCTGCCGACTTTGCGGTGTCTCAATTTCGGTTCCTCGTGCGGCTGCTGCTCGTGCACGGGTCCCTGTCGGCGTATCGGTTGAGCCGGTGCGAGGAGGAGAGAGAGAAGTGGGAAAAAGGGAACGCGCGCGCGCGCCGCGGCCGACGCCCCCACCCCCCTCCACCTTCCAGCCTCATCAAGTACTCGTTTTACAAAAACGTGGCCTTTGGCGTCGTCCTCTTCCTGTATCAATTCTACTGCGGCTTCTCGGGGCAGGCCCTGGTCGACGACGTGAGCGCGGCCGCGTACAACGTCGTGTTCACGGCCCTCCCCATCATGGCCTTTGCCGTGCTCGACCGCCCCGTGGCCGACCTGGACGCTTTGGTGAAGTACCTGGGCACCTACCACCCCAAGTCGTCGCTCACGACGGCGTCCTTTTGGAAAAACGGGGTCGGCCTCGCGGCCGTCGACGCGGTCGCCGCCTTCTTCATCCCCCTCGCCGGCGCCGCCGCGACGCGCGGACGCGACGCCACCCTGGACGTCGCGTCCCTGGGCAAAACGGTGTTTGTGGCGTTGCTCGGGTGCGTCACGCTCGAGGTCGCGCTCGTCGCCCGTTTCTGGACCCCCCTCTTCGCCGCCGCCCTCGCCTTCTCCTGGGCCTGCGTCTTCCCCTTTCAACTCGGCCTCCAACTCGTCTACGCCGCCGACTCGGCGCAGGCGGGCGTCGCGTCCGCGCTGTTTGGCGACCCCCGGTTTTGGCTCGTGTGCGTGCTCACGGCCGCGCTCACCTTTGGCCACCGCTTCGCCGTGCGAGGCGGCATCGCCCGGTTCCGGCCGCACGACGTCATGATCCTGCAGGAGGTCACGGCCAGGGAGAGGGAGGAGAAGAAGGGGAGGGGAGGGGGGGCGGGCGGCGCGGCGGCCGCTCTGCCGACGCTCGACGGCTCGAGCCGGCGCGGCCTGCCGCCCGGCCCAGGCGTGCCGGACGCGGCGTCGTTCAAGAGCATGGGCGCCGCGGCCGACGGCGCGGCGGGCGCGGCGGCGTGAGGGGCGGCGGGGAGCAGAGTTTTCATTTTCGTTTTTATTGTACGGGGGGCAATGTTGATTGGGGGAGGGACCTGACGATCCGCGCCGCGCGCACTGCAATAGCGATCAACAAAGCTACTTACACGCCCCGCGGCGACGCGAGGCGGCGCGGCGACCCCGGTGCGCGCGCAGGCGACCGCGGCGCTGGCTTGGGCGACGGCGGAGGCGCCAGGGGCGCGCCCTCGTCGGGCTCCGGGTGCGCACGCGTCGCGCGCGGGGACATGGGGGCGAGGGTAGCGGGGGCGGGCGCGGGCGCGGAGGCGCCGACGCCGCGCGGGCTCGCCGCGCGCGCGGCCGCCGCCCGCGGGCTCGCCAGCCGCGCGGGCGACGCCCGCGGACTTGCCGGGCGCACCGGCGCCGCCCGCGGGCTCGCCGCGCGCGCGAGCGCCGCGCGCGGGCTCGCGGGCGCCGTGCGCGGGCTCGCGCCCGCAGACCGCGCCGCCGCCGCACGCGGCGACCCGCGCGCCGCAGGCGCCGCCACGGCCTCCTCCCCCTCGCTCTCCCCCGAGCTGCCGCCGCCGCCCGCGGACGACAGGTCCGACCCGCCACCGTCGCCAAACCCGGTCGGCACGTCTTCATCGCTGTCGGGCGCGTCCGCCAGCGCGTAAAAGGGAGACGCGGGTGGCCGGGGCGCGGCGGGGTATTGAATGAAGTTGGGTCGGGCCCACGAGGGGGCGGTGAGCACGGCAACCGCGCCGAGGTTGTTGAACCGGCTTTCCCCCTCTGGCACAAACATGGGGTAGTCGGCCGCGGAAAATACGGTGTAGAGCGAGCCGGCCGCCCCCGCGTGGTCGAGCGCCCAGCCGCCGAGAATGCCGGACATGCCGTCGCGGCCGTCGCGCGCGTCGGGGCCTTCGTGCGAGCGCAGCACGCACGCCACGCCGTTGGCCGCGCAAAAGGCCTGCGTCGCGTCGGGGCCGAACAAGAGGCCGACGCCGCGGGCGTGGTTGTCGGCGACGCCTCCCGACGGCGCGGGGTCGGACCAGAGAACGTCTGCCGCCAGCCGGCTCGCCCCCCGCCCCGACGGATCGGTGCCGCCCTTGCTCGCGAGCCTCAACTGGGCCAGGGTGCCCAGGGCGGGCGGCGCGGCGCGCGCCGCGCGCGCGGCGCGGCCGCCCGCGCGCGGCCGCTTGGGCGCGCCCCCTCGCGGCAGCGGCGCCCGGAACAGGCCACCGTGCAGGACGAGGGCGCCGCAGCCCGGCACGCCGCCGGCCGCGACGGCGGCGGCGAGGGGGAGGCGGGAGAACGCGGTGCGCGCGGCGCGGTAGACCGCGCCGCCCTCTGCCCCCCCATACTTGGCGGCCAGCTCGCCGTGAAAGCCGTAGACGAGGGTGCAGGTGGCGGATTCATGGTTGCCGCGGAGGAGGGTGACGTGTTGCGGCGCCGCGAGGCGCCACGCGGCGAGCAAGGCCAGCGTTTCGATGCCCCACGCGCCGCGGTCGACGAAGTCGCCGTTGAAGATGATGTGCGTGTCGGGCGACGGCTCGCCCACGAGGGCGAGCCTGGAGAAAGGAGGAGAGGGTGGGCGGTGGGTCGGCGCGCGCGCGCGCGGCGTCCCAAGCCCCTCCTCCCCACTCCCCTCTCCCTCCCGTGCTCTCACATGGCCACCACGTCGTGAAAGTGGCCGTGCGTGTCGCCCACGACGACGACGCGCGCGTGCGGCGGCGGGGCGAGCTGGTGAAGGGGGTGGGGGTGAGCGCGCGTCCGAGGCTCTCTCTCGGCCGCCGCCCGCCGCCGCCCACCCCCCAAAACGACCGCTTACGTCCACCACGGTCGGTTCATCGAGCAGCAGGGCGCCCAGCGCATCGATGAGCGCGACCACGGTCGGGGCCGGCAGCGCATCGCGCAACCGCGCCGACGGGCGCCAGCTGGCCGCGCCCAGGGCGGCCGCCAGCGCGCGCACCCATTCGGGCGTGACGGAGGCGCGCCCGGGAAAGACGAGGGGGGCGGGTGGGGGCACGGGCGGGCCGCGCGGCGAGACGGGCGCGCGCCGGGCGCGGGGCGATGCCGAGGGGGGTGGCATCGAACCGGAGGGGCCCAGACCGGGGCCGCGAGGGCGCAGGGGCCGACGTTGAGGTGTGGAGAGCAGCCGACGATGGGCGCGGCGACGCCCACGCCCGCCCACTCCCTCGCCTCGCCCGCCGGTCGCCGCCGCGCCCGGTCGCATCCACCTCAGCCCGCGCCACCGCCCGCCTCCCGCGCGCGAGCCCCCGCCGGCCCCAGAAATGGCGATGCCCAAGACGCTCGGCGAGCTCGAGGCCGCCCTCGGCCGCGCGGTGGACAAGGTGGTGGAGATCGGCAAGGTGCGGAAAGGGTGGTGGAGGAGGGTGGCGGCGGGGCGCGCGCGAGGCGCGCCGCGCGTCCGCGCCGCCGCCGCCGAACCCCCTCTCCCTCTTCCCGTCTCTCTCAGCCCATCGTGCACGTCGCCTTCATCCCCGCCATCATCGTCCTGGGCCTGCTCTGCACCGAGCCCCGGCCCACGCTGGCCCAGCTGCTGGCGCCGATGTGAGGGAGGGAGCGGCGGGAGGGGAGGGAGGGGAACACCCCGCGCCGCGTGTGACCCGGCGTTCCAGCCCCAACCCCTCCCTGTGTCACGCCGCGGGCGGCGGCGTCGCGGGCGGCGGCCGGGGCGCGCCGACGCCCGGCGACGCGCCGGCGCCGGCCGCCGGCGCGGCCGGCGCCGCGGCTCGCAGCGCGCGCCCCAAAAACTCAAACGACCCCGCCGCTTCCAGCTCCGGCGGCGCCGGCACCGGTCCGTACAGGCCCGCCCCATCCAGTGCGGCGCCGACGTCGTCCGACGTAAAGGGGAGCGCGGCGTCGTCGTCCAGGAGGAACGAGTGCGACGCCGCGGCAGCCGCGGCGCCCACCATCGCCGCCTTCATGGCCGCCAGCACGTCGTGAGACACAGTTTCCGTGCCGTACCGGTCGTCCCAGTACATGGTGCTGGGGAGAGACGAGGGGGGGAGGGAAGAGGTGAGGAAGGGAGGGGCGCGCACACGCACCCGCCCCGGCCTCTGCCCAACCCCGGCCCACGCCTCCCTCGACCCGCCCCCCCACCTGATGCGGTACAGCTGTTGCACCGAGAGCGCGGGGCACAGGTCGCGCGTGATGTCGTCCATCGATTTTCGATGTTTCTGGTGGATCACCAGGAACGTGACCGCCTGCCGCACGTGCGCCAGCTCGTCCCACGCGCCGCCGACGCGGTCGCCGCCGGCGCGCCCGATCCAGGCTTCCACTTCGGCGAGCCCGGTTTTCACGTACTCCCCGTTGCTGAAGGAGCAGCACTCGCGGCGCAGCAGGAGCTGGTTGAACAGCTGGACGTCGACGAAAGCGAAGAGCTGTCAAGGGGGTGGGGGTGGAAGGGGGGGGTCGGGGTGTGGGTGAAGCGTCGCGCGCCGCGCGGCCCGTCTCCTCCCTCCCTCTTCGTCTCCTGACCTGGCCAAAGAGCGCGCGCGCGAGCAGCGGCGGCACGCGCGCCTCGGTGAGCGTGGCGTCGAGCGCATCAAACGAGGCGAGGACGGCGCCCCAGTGCGGCGAGAGCGGCGCGCCGGCCTTGGTCGGCGACGCCGCGGCCGCGGCGCGCCTCGCCCCCCCGCCCCCCCGCGGCGCGTGCACGCACGCGGCCAGGTGGGGCGCGATCTCTTTCTTGACGTTGTCGCGCAGCATGGGGAACAGCTTCTGCACAAACGCGTCGAGCTGCTGTTTGAAGAGCAGGGCGGGGTAGCGCGCCTCGACCGCGCGGAAGCCGCCGACGCCGCCCGCGTGGATGGACGCGTCGCCGGCGCCCGGGGAGGACGAGGAGGGCGTGCCGGGCGCGCCAGCGACGGGGCTGCCGGCGGCGCGCTGGAAGAACGACGTGAAGCCGCCCGCGCGGCCGCCGAAGAATGATGGCCGCGCCGGCGGCGACCGCAGCCGGGCCGCCCCGCCCCCGGACGCCGGCTTGACGTTCTTTTGGAGGAGGTGGAGCAGGGTGGCGGTCACCGTGAGCCAGTAGGCGAGGGCGGCGTTGTCGTCTTGGCGGCGCTCGATCTGCGCTCCCATCGCGCCGATGATCCTGTCAAAGAGCGTCGTGCGATCCGCAGAGAACGCGCGCCACTGCAGGCAGCACCGGAAGACGAGCAACGCGGCAACGGGGCGGCCCTCGTGGAAGCCGAGGTCGGTGGAGATGGCGGCCAGGAGTTTGTCTTGGTCCGCGGTCCGCTGCTCGCGCAGCAGCAGCTGCTGCTTGGTGTAGAGCTCGCGCTGGCGGCGGTCGACCTCGGAGAGGCCGTCGAGGGGGAGGGGTCCGCCGGCGGCGGCGCGGGCGGCGGCCAGGGGTGGCGGGGCGGCCGTGCCTGCCGCGCCGGCGAGCCGCGGCCCGAGCGCGCCTGACGCCAGGTCGCCCTCGAGCTTGGCCAGACGCTCGGCCGCGATGAGCGCCTCTTCCCGGGCCGCGTCCCGCTGGGCGACGGCGTTGGCGAGGCGGGCGGTGAGGTCGTCGCGCGCGGCGCCGCCGCGCGCGTCGGCGTCGGCCGCCGCCGCCTCGGCCGCGGCCACTTTTTGGGCGGCGGAGATGGCCTCCCCGGCCGCCGCCGCGCGCGCGGCGGCGGCAGCCGCGCGCGCGGTCTCGACGTCGGCCCGCGCAGCCTCGAGCGCGGCCGCGGACGCGGACGCGGACGCGGACGCGGCGGCCGACGCGGCGGCCGCGGCGGCCGCGGCGTCGGCCGCGGTCGTCGCCACCGCCACCTCGGCCGCGGCCGCGCGCGCTTCCGCCGCCTCGCGCGCCGCCCGCTCCTCTTTGAGCGCCGCCTTCATCTCGTTCCGCTGGTTGGTCACGCTCTCCAGCACCCGCTCCACGTCGGCCAGCCGTGCTTCGACGGCTTGTTTGTCCGACACGAGGCGGGTGGTGTCGCGCGCGGCGGCGCGGCGACACCGCAGCTCGCGGCGCGCGGCCTTCGACCGCCACGCGCACTGGATGGCCACGGCAGCGCCGCGCGCTTTCGCCCACTGCCGCCGCGCCACGTGCGTGCGCCAGGCGGCCTGAATGGCGATGGCCGCGCGCCAGGCGCGCACGTCGCGCGTCTGGCGGCGCGACTCGGCGCCGCGCCACGCGGCCTGGATCCGGGTCGCGGCGGCGACGGCGGCCTTGAGCTCCGCCCGGGCCGCGGCCGCGCGCCAGGCGGCCTGGATGCGGTTGGCGGCCTTGGCTTGGCGCAGGGAGCGGGCGCGGGCGCGGGCGAGCCAGCCGCGGACGCCCGCTTGGAGCGTGACGACCGCCGCGCGCGCGCGCGCGAAGCTCCGCCGCGCCAGAAACCCGCGCCCAAACCGTTGCAGCGTGACCGCCGCCCCGTTGAGCTTGTCCGTGCGCAGCCGGTCCAGGGCGGCCATGGCGCCCGCGCGCAGAAACATCTTGGTGCGGCCGGCCTGGAACCCGGAGAGCTTTGCGCTCGCCGCCACCGCTTTCGCGGCCGCCACGTCGTCGCCCGCCGCGGCAGCCGCCGGCGCCAGCGCCCAGAAGTGGTCGACAAAGTCGGCGTACGGCACTTTGGCGGGGAAGCCGGCGCACGAAATGCGGACGGCCTCGAGCACGCCGCCGCAGCGCAGCTGGTGCAGCACCGGCCCGGGTTCAAACCGGGCGGGCGCGTTGGCGGCATTGGGCTTGACGCAGCGCACGTAGTGGGGTTCGGCGGCCGACAGGGCGGCCATGAGGTCGGCGAGCTGCGTTTTGAAGCGCGCGGCGACGGAGGAGAACCGGTACGCGCTGGCGCCGCCGCGGGCGCCGTCGACAGCCACTGCCTGCGGCGCCAGCGCGGCAACAAACGGGTCGCCCGACCCAGCCAGCAGGGCTTCGTGCTCCGCGACGACAAAGTCGCGATTCTTCGAAAGAAAGTTTGTGGTGTCGTACGTCACGCCCCCGGCATAGTGCGCCACCGTGAACGCGCCCGGTTGCGTCTTGGGGCGGGAGAAGCGGGCGGAAGAGGCGACGGCGGGCGAGGCGTAGAGCTTCTCAGCAAAGTCGGACGCCGCCGCGCGCGGAAAGCGGCACACATCGTCCAGGCAGGCAAGGACCCCCGCCGGCGCCCCTTCCACCAGGTCTAGCACGTCCTGGTTGTCCACAAACTCAATGTAGGACCAGTCGATCGCTTCCCGCTCGTACTCGGCTTGCTCCATTTTAAACACGTGCGAGTTGAAGTGTTGCTGCAGCTTCTCGTTGGCCAGGTTGATGCAAAACTGCTCGAAATCGTTGGCGTCGAAGCACTCGAAACCATAAATGTCGAGCACGCCGACCGAGGCGGCGGCGGCGGGGTCTTGGCCGATGGCGGCGTTGATCCGGTCGACGAGCCAATCAAAGAGGCGCGCGTACAGGGACTTGGCGAGCGCGTCCCGGTTGTCGGCGGCGGCGGGGGCGGGCAGGGGGGAGACGATGGGGCCGTCGGGCGTGGCCCGGGTGCGGGTGGTGAGGGACTTGGCGAGCGCGGCGGGGTCGACGCGCAGGCAGTGCGCCGCCGCGTCCAGGGAAGCCGCCGCGTCGCCTTCCGCGACCGCGCACTCATCGTCCCCGGTCGCCACAAAGGCCACATTGCCCAGGTGCAGGACCGCCGCCACGACGCGCAGCGCAGCGTCGCCGTCGGCGGGCGCGACCCCGACGCCCGCCATCGCGGTCCGCGTGCGCGCGTACTCGTCCGCATTGCTCACGCCGTCCAGGTTGGTGCACGAGGAGCGGGCGAGGTAGGCGAATTCTTGGGCGGGGCGCAAGCGGAGAGCTTCCCGCTCGGACGGCGACGCGCCCGCGCACAGTTGATAAAAAATGTGGAAAGAGCGCTCCGGGTCGTTGACCGACACGACGCGCGACCGCTCCAGCAGGTAGGTGCGCACCGCGGCGCCGGAGATGCGGCCGGACGCGTCAAACTGGATGTCGACGAATTTTCCAAAACGGGAGGAGTTGTCGTTGCGCGCCGTCTTGGCGTTGCCAAAGGCTTCCAGGAGCGGGTTGCTCTCCAGCACTTGGCGCTCGACCGACCGCTTTTCGCGTGTGGGGGAGGAGGGAGAGCCAGGCGGCGGAACCACGCGCGCCCCCGCCCCGCTCTCCGCCGCCCCCGCCTCGCCCGCCCACGCCAGGTACTGCATGATCAGCTTGGCCGTCTCCGTCTTGCCCGCGCCCGACTCGCCAGAAATGAGGATGGACTGGGAGCGGCCCGTGGACCGCAGCGCGGCGTGCGCCGCGTCGGCGACGGCATACACGTGCGGGCTCAGCTCCCCAAACCGCGCGCCACGGTACTGCGCCATCATGTCGGCCCCGTACAGGTGGGGGAGGGGGCAAAATGGGTTGACCGCGATGAGGATGGTGCCGGTGTAGGTGTAGATCGCGTCGAGGGCGTAACTGGGTGAGAAAGAGGGAGAAAGGGTGGGGCGACGGCGCGCGCGCGTCTCAACCGCCTGCCGCCACCCCCGCCCCTTCTTTCCACCACGCACCGGTTTTGCAGGTTGTAGAGCACGCCCGGCTCGTTGAGATGGGAGAGCGTGGTCATATCCTGAGAGGGAGAGGGGTAAAGGGTGAGGAGAGCGTGCGCGCGCGCGGTCGGCGCCGGCGGTCGGGCCGGCCGCCGCCGCCCAAGTCTCGGGTATGAACAGTCCAGATCTAGGGCGGGGCGGGACGCGCGCGCCGGCGCCGCGCTCGCCCGCAGCGGCGCGGTGCTGGCTCGCGCGCGGACGTCTCGCCCCGCGCGCGCGCGTCCAGGCGCCCGCCCGACCCCCATCGGGCGCCGGCACGCGCGCCCGGATGGGCCCGACATCGGGAGGCGGCGCCACGCGCCCCCCACGACCACCGCGCCCCCGCGCGCGCCCATCGCGCGCCTCCCCTCTCCTCACCTCGACGCCCAGCCGCGACGCCGGGTTCTGCAGCGGGCAGTCGGCGGCCGCCGCCTCGCTCTCCACGCCCGCCTCGTCCCGCAGCGCGAGGCGGCCGCCGGGCAGCGTGCGCAGCACGGTCGCGCGGCGCCACGCGGAGGAACCGTCGGGGAGCCACACCGCCGACCCGGCCGTGTGGTGGCCGCCGTCGGGGGGGCCGGGCGTGTGGGCGGCCATGGTGAGGGGGGAGGGGGGTCTGTCTCCCGCGGGAGACAAAAAGAGTGCGCGAGAGCGCGCGCGCGCGCCGCCCCCGCACGCGTCACAGGACCCACCACCCCCTCCCTCACACCAGTTCCACGCCTTCCGTCTCCGTCACCACGCCCACGATGCGCCCGTTGGGCGCCGCGGCCGCCGCGCGGGCGGCGTCGGCCTGGGGGACGATCGCGACCATGCCGAGCGACATGTTGAACGTCCTGTACATCTCCGCGTCGCTCACGCCGCCGGCCTCCTGAATCCAGGCAAACAGCGGGTGTCGCTCCCAGGTCCCGGTGTCGAACCGGGCGCCGAGGCCCGCGGGGAGGACGCGGGGCACGTTTTCGGGGAGGCCGCCGCCCGTCACGTGCACGAGGCCGCGCACGTCGACGGCCTTCAACAGCGCGTTGACGTCGTCCACGTAGATGCGGGTGGGGGTGAGGAGGGAGGCGCCGAGGGACGTGGCCGGGTCCCAGGGCGCGGGGTCGGCCAGGGCGAGGCCGGACCGCGCGGCGGCCGCGCGCGCGAGCGAGAAACCGTTCGAGTGCACGCCGGACGACGCGAAACCGACAATCGCGTCCCCGGCCTGGATGCGGGACCCGTCGACGACGTCGCCCTTGGCGACGGCCGCGACGGCAAACCCGGCGAGGTCGTACTCGCCGTCCTTGTAAAAGCCGGGCATCTCGGCCGTCTCGCCGCCCAGCAGCACGCACCCCGCCTGGCGGCACCCCTCCACGATGCCCTTGACCACCGCTTCCGCGACGTCAACGTCCAGCTTGCCGGTGGCGAAATAATCGAGGAAGAAGAGGGGGCGCGCGCCTGACGTGATCACGTCGTTGACCGACATGGCGACGAGGTCGATGCCGACCGTGTCGTGCGCGCCCGTGTCGAAGGCCAGCTTGAGCTTGGTGCCGACGCCGTCGGTGCCGGCGACGAGGAAGGAGTCGCCTGGGGGGGAGGAGGGACAGAGGTTGGGGCGCGCGCGCGCGCGCGCGCATGGGCGCGGCCGCGAGCGGGGGCCGCCGCTTGCTCCTCCGCCCCGGCCAGGCGCGCGATGCATCCATCGCCGGCGCGCGCCCATGCGCCACCCTCATCCCTCGACCTACCAAACGGGACCATCCCGGAGAACCCGCCAATCGACGGGTTGAGCTTGCGGATGCGGCGCACCAGCTCGTTGCCGGCGTCGATGTCCACGCCAGCGTCTTTGTAGGAGAGGCCGGGGCAAGGAGGGGCGGGTAGGCGCCGGGGAAGGCGCGCGCGCATGTGCGCAGCGCGGCCGGCGAGCGCCCGGGCCGGGAGGCGGGGCGCGCCGATCGTGGACGCGCGCATGGCGCTGGAGCGGGGGCGGGGAGGCGGCGACGCCCCGGATTGGTGTGCCAGCAGACTGCGCAGCCGTCGCGACACACCCTGCGCACGCGCCCGCGCCCCGTTCACGCCCGCCTCGCACGACGCCATGCGCGGTGCGTCCTGTGGCGATGCGTGGGCGGCGACATGGCCCGCGCCGCGCCGCGGCCGCGCGCCGCGCTGGCCGCGCCGCGCCGGCGCCGCGCGGCCGCGCGCGGCGCCCGCATCGGCCTCCGCGCGCGCTCGCGCGGGGGTGCCACGGTCGCCGCGGCCGGGGATTGGGCCCGCGCCGCCGCCCACACGCCCCACCCCTCCTTCACAGCTGCCCGCGGCCCGCGCCCCGCCCGCGCGTCGGCGTCGGCCCCCGCCCGTTCGCCCGCGTCCACCGGCAAGGTGAGGGAAGGAGAGAGAGAGGGGACAATTGAGGAGAGGGAGGGCGCGGCGCACGCCGGCGCGGCGCCACGAACGCCGGCGCCCACCTCCTCCCCGCCTCCCTCCCACCATCACCACCAGGTCACGCGCCCCATGACGCTCACCGAAAAAATTCTGGCCAACCACACCGACGCCGCCTCGGTGCGCCCCGGCGACAACATCTGGACCACGGTCGACAAACTGATGACGCACGACGTGTGCGGCCCCGGCACGTTTGGCATCTTCCAGAAAGAGTTTGGGGAGAACGCGAAGGTGTGGGACCCGGAGCGGGTCGTCATCATCCCGGACCACTACATCTTCACGACCGACGCGCGCGCCAACCGCAACGTCGACATCCTGCGCGACATGGTGAAGCAGTACGGCATCAAATACTTTTACGACATCACGGACAGAGCGGACTTCAAGGCCAACCCGGACTACAAGGGCGTGTGCCACGTCGCGCTCGCGCAGGAAGGGCACTGCAAACCCGGGGAGGTGCTCCTCGGCACCGACTCGCACACCTGCAACGCGGGCGCGTTTGGCCAGTTTGCGACCGGCGTCGGCAACACGGACGCAGGGTTTGTCCTGGGCACGGGGCGCCTCCTCGTCAAGGTGCCGCCCGCGATGCGGTTCGTGCTCGACGGCGAGCTCCCGCCCTACCTCATGGCCAAAGACCTCATCCTGCAGATCATCGGGGAGATTGGGGTCGCGGGCGGGACGTACAAGGCGATGGAGTTCAGCGGGTGAGAGGGGAGAGTGGGTTGCCGCTCGGTCCCGACCCTCAAACCCCCCAAACATTATATGCGCCTGACGCATTGACCCTCCCCATGCCACTCTTAGCACGGCCGTGGACGCGATGTCGATGGAGGAGCGCATGACGCTCTGCAACATGGTCGTCGAAGCCGGCGCCAAAAACGGCACCTGCCCCGCGGACGCGACCACGGTCGAGTACGTGACCGCGCGCACGAGCGAGGAGTTTGAAATTGTGGCGGCCGACGGCGCGGCGACCTACGCGCAGGAATTCAAGTTTGACGTCTCCAAACTCGAACCCCTCGTCGCCGCCCCGCACTCGCCCGACAACCGCAAGACCGCGGCCTCGGTCGCGGGCACCAAGATCGACCGCGTCTACATCGGCAGCTGCACGGGCGGCAAGACGGAGGACTTTATGGCGGCGGCCAAACTGATGCACGCCGCTGGCAAACAGGTGGCCGTCCCGACCTACCTCGTGCCCGCGACGCAAAAAGTGTGGGCCGACGTGTACGCGCTCCCCGTCCCCGGGTGCGGCGGCAAGACGGCGGCACAGATTTTCGCCGACGCGGGGTGCGTGCCGCCCGCGTCGCCCTCGTGCGCGGCGTGCCTGGGGGGGCCGCGCGACACGTTTGCGCGCATGAACGAGCCTGAGGTGTGCGTGTCGACGACCAACCGCAACTTTCCGGGGCGGATGGGGCACAAAGACGGCCAAGTCTACCTCGCGTCGCCGTTCACCGCCGCCGCGTCGGCGCTCGCGGGCGCGGTCGCCGACCCGCGGGACTACATGTGAATGGAGAGGGGTTGTTGGCGCGTCTGGGTGCGGTTTTTGGGGGGTGGGGCGTCTTCGGGGCGGCGCTTGTGAGAGAGAGTAACGGGACGGAGAAAAAAACAATGACGTCGTTTCACAGTCGCCAGCGCCCCTGCATCACCCCCCCGTCCTTGCTCGCCGCGCCAGCTCGGCGTCGGCGAGCGCAGCGTGCAACGCTTGGCCGCCCGCGAGCCTCGCGGCGACCGCGCCCCGCGCCGCGTCGAGCCGCGCGCGCGCCGCGGCCGCCGCGTCGGCCGCTTCGGCAGCCGCTGCGAGTTGGTCTTGGAGCCGCATGTCGTCCGCGGGCAGGCGGGCGACGCTAGCGGCAAGGTCGGCCGCGGCGGCGGCGACCGTGGCGCCCGCGGGCGCC